>Ga0208633_100349_pt1 | contig 13334 bp, 8 predicted proteins | sample LakWasMet63_LOW9_2_FD_183895 | JGI IMG/M metagenome (GOLD analysis project Ga0208633, IMG submission 183895) | Freshwater sediment methanotrophic microbial communities from Lake Washington under simulated oxygen tension - Sediment Metagenome... | ecosystem: Environmental > Aquatic > Freshwater >...
ATTACGAGGAATGGGGCCGCGAATACCGCTTGAATGCCGTTAATACGGTGCTCGACGTGCATACCCGTATTTCCGATTTATACAGCAGCCCGCATAACCAAATCCATGAGCAGCTGCGTCTGACCATCGAAACCATTAAAGAACGCCAGGAAAGCGAGCTGATCAACAACGCCGAATACGGCTTGCTGAACAACGTCGCGCCAGGATTCAAAGTGCAGCCGCGCACCGGCGCGCCGACACCTGACGATATGGATGAATTGATTGCCCGTGTCTGGAAAGAACCTGCGTTTTTCCTGGCCCATCCGCAAGCCATTGCCGCATTCGGACGCGAATGCACCCGTCGCGGCGTACCGCCTGCTATCGTCACCTTGTTCGGTTCGCAGTTTTTGACTTGGCGCGGTCTGCCTATTATTCCATCCGACAAGCTGAAAGTGATCAACGGCAAAAGCAACATCTTGCTGTTACGCACCGGCGAAAGCCGTCAAGGCGTGGTCGGCCTTTACCAACCGAACCTGACCGGCGAACTGAGCATGGGTCTTTCAGTCCGGTTTATGGGCATCAATCACAAAGCGATTGCCTCTTACTTGATCTCACTGTATTGCTCGCTGGCGGTATTGACTGACGATGCGCTCGGCGTGCTCGAGAATGTCGAAGTGGGCAAGTACCATGAATACAAGTAACAGCGATTTCACACAAAACGCATCATTGCCCGACATAGCGCAATTGACCAAACTGGCCAATGAGCTGTTTACAGCGTTGCCTTGCGATGGATCGCGTATCGGCATCGCTTCTTCGGCAGTGCCGAGCGGCTTGACTTCATCTTTGCCGGGTGCCGATAAATCGGCAATACCGCAAGGTTTCGACTTGCCGGGGGAAGCGGAGCTGCAAAAATTGTTTGCTCCGCATCAACCGTCTTTCGATAGCGTTCCCGACAGTATTGATACGGGTTCGGTGTTCGGTAATCCGTCTTCGGCGACGACATCGCCGTTGGCGGGTTTGGACAAATCCGTGCTGGCGGGCATCTTGCCGCAAGACTTCGGGCTGCCCGATGAGGCCCAATTGCAACAATTGTTGGTTTCGCGCGTGCCGCAAGGCAGCAACATTCCCGGAAGCGTTGAGGCTGCTTCAGTACCTGCCGTGCCGTCTTCGGCGGCTGGTGCCGACCCATTAGCCAAAGTAGCCGCTTCACCGCAGGCTAGTGAAGCGGAATTGCAAAAACTTTTCGCCGCCAGTACAGCGGCTACCGGAAGTGAGGCGGGCACGGCAACGTACGGCTTGGCTGCGTCCCTGACTGATTTTGATGCGTCATTGATAGCGGGGCTTTCGCCTCAAGCCTATGGCCTGCCGGGCGAAGCCGAATTGCAAAAGCTGTTCGGTTCGTTTTCCAAGCCTTCAGCAGGTGTTCCGGCAAACGCCGAGTCGGGTTCGTCATTTTATTTTCTCGATGAATTGAAAAACGGCGGATTTAATGCGCAAGCGCCAACCTTGGCTTCCGCGCATCCGGCTTTTGATGTGCAGGCGGTGCGTCGGGACTTTCCGATACTCAAGGAGCGGGTCAACGGCCAGCCGTTAGTCTGGTTCGATAATGCGGCGACCACCCAAAAACCGCAGGCGGTGATCGATAGGATCTCGTATTTTTATGAGCACGAGAATTCCAACATTCACCGTGCGGCGCATGAACTGGCGGCGCGGTCGACCGACGCTTACGAAAAAGCGCGGGATACCGTTGCCAAGTTTATGAATGCGTCGTCTTCTGCGGAGATTGTTTTTGCGCGGGGCACGACCGAGGCGATTAACCTGGTTGCGCAAAGTTGGGGGCGGAAAAATATCGGTGCGGGCGATGAGATCGTCATCACCTGGCTGGAACATCACGCCAATATCGTGCCGTGGAAACAGCTGTGCGATGCAACCGGTGCCACATTGCGCGTCGTACCGGTTGATGACGACGGACAGGTATTGCTGGGCGAGTATCAAAAACTGCTGAATTCGCATACTAAACTGGTGTCGTTCACGCAGGTTTCCAACGCACTGGGCACGGTGACGCCCGCTCGGGAAATGATCGAGATGGCGCATCGAGTCGGTGCGCGGGTGTTGCTGGATGGCGCTCAGTCGGCTTCGCATTTGCGCGTGGATGTGCAGGCGTTGGATTGCGACTGGTTCGTGTTTTCCGGACATAAAATATTCGGTCCTACCGGTATCGGCGTGTTGTACGGCAAAGCGGAATTACTGGAAGCCATGCCGCCATGGCAAGGCGGCGGTAACATGATCGACGACGTGACCTTTGAAAAAATCGTCTATCAACCCGCACCGGCCCGCTTTGAAGCCGGTACCGGCAATATCGCCGATGCGGTTGGCTTGGGCGCTGCGCTTGAGTATGTGATGAAAATCGGCATCGATAATATCGCCCGTTACGAGCACGAGTTGCTGGTCTATGCGATGGATGCGCTGAGGAGCATATCCGGCTTGCGCTTGATCGGCACGGCTGCTGCAAAAACCAGCGTATTGTCGTTTGTGCTGGAAGGACACAGCAACCAGGATATTGGCGTCGCATTAAACCGCGCCGGTATTGCGGTACGCACCGGCCACCACTGCGCTCAACCGATCTTGCGCCGTTTCGGCCTGGAAAGCACCGTGCGTCCGTCACTGGCGTTTTACAATACCCATGAGGAAGTCGATCTGTTGGTTAAAACAGTGAGACGGATTCAGAGCGGTAAGGATTTTTAGCGGTAAGGAAATCACCTGTCATTTTAGGGGCTTCAGGCAAGCCCCTGCATCTCAGCGTTAATCATTTTTTCACCACGAACGACTGCAAGGATGCAGGAGGTAGAGCAACGCAAGGAGCAGTTGCCGAGGCACGAAGGACACGAAGTTTATGTTTTTTCTTCGCGCTCTTCGTGCCTTCGTGGTGAATAATAGAGCGCTTATAACTTACAACCTGCCGCTTGCACAAAGCCCCCGAAGATTCGTCATAATTTATCTGTATAACACTATAGATACGATTCCAGAAAAACGAATACCTTCACCGTCTCAATCATTTAAGAGACAATACGTTCTGATGACTACCCCGGACAGGATTGAACATGTCGCCGACTACATTGAAAACTGAATCCAACGCTACGATAACCATTCCCAGAGGCTACCGGGAAATTCCGTTCAACTACACGTCTGCGGACGATTGGCAGGTCGTGTCTTTCCTGTTGGGGACGGAAATCGCGCTGATTCTGGAGGAATTGCGTGACCGGCGCGTCACCGGACGCTCCGCCCGTTTGCTGATGCGTTTTTTCGGGGAGATCCTGATTTACCGCCGCAACCCTTACCTGTTCCAGGAGCTGGTCAGCTCGGCCGGCAGGCGCAAACGCATGTTCGAGAATGCCGAAAAGCACTTGGGCATCATCGAACAGAATATCGGCGACGAAGCCCGAGTGCATAAGGTGCTGGTCGCGTCCCGCCAACTGCTGGACGAGTTTCGCAACGACGTCGAAAAAGTGCCCGGATTGCGCCGCCGGATGAAAAGAGAGCTGGGCGCTGTGACGGGCGTCAGTAATGTATTGTTCGATCCGTTCACGCTGGTTTCCCATGCCACCGATGCGACCGACTGGCGCTTGTATCTGCCGGTGGCGGTGGTGATGCCGGACAAGGAGGCGCAGCTGTCGCCGCTGCTCACAGCCATCGCCAAGATGGGACTCAAAGCGGTGCCGCGCGGCGGCGGTACCGGGCTAACCGGCGGCGCGGTCCCGTTACGGCCGGACTGCGTGGTGATTAACACCGAAAAGCTCGACCGCATTCGCGGCACGCGGGACATGGCATTCAAGCTTTGGGATGGGCAGACCGCCACGGCGCAGGTGCTTGAAGTTGAAGTCGGCGTCATCACCGAAAAAGCCCACCAATACGCAAGCAGCCGAGGCTTGGTGTTTGCCACCGACCCGACCAGCGCCTGGGCGTCCTCGATAGGCGGCAATATAGCCGAAAACGCGGGCGGCAAGTGCGCGGTGCGCTGGGGCACCTGCATCGACAACCTGATTTCCTGGCGGATGGCGATGCCCGGCGGTAAGCGTTGGGAAGTGCGCAGAACCGACCATCAGTTGCGTAAAATCCTGCCGGAAGATAACGTGACTTTCGAAGTAGCGGACATGACCAGCGGCGAGTCGATCAAAACCATTGTTTTAAAAGGCAGCGAGATCAGGAAAAAAGGCCTGTGGAAAGACATCACCAACAAAGCCTTGGGCGGCGTTCCGGGCCTGCAAAAGGAAGGCACCGACGGCATCATCACTTCGGCTGAATTCATCCTTTATCCGAAATTCGAAGCCACGCGCACGATTTGCCTGGAGTTTTTCGGCCAGGATATGGAAGAAGCCAGCCGCGTGATTGTCGAGCTGTCCAAAGCGTTTCCGTTTCCCGACCAGGGCGAGGATACGCTGGTGGCGCTGGAACATTTCGATGACGAATATGTGCGAGCGATCGACTACCAGGTCAAATCGAGCCGATTCAAAACCCCGAAAGCCGTGCTGCTGATCGATGTTGCGGGGCATTCATTAGATCAGGCGCAGCAAGGCATCAACAAGATCCGCGCGATTCTGGACCAGTACCCCAATAGCGAACTTTTTGAAGCCCACGATGCGGCCGAGGCCGAGCGATACTGGGCGGACCGCAAAAAATTCGGCGCGATTGCAAGGCGCACCAATGCCTTCAAGCTGAACGAGGACGTCGTGATTCCGCTGGAAACGCTGGCCGAATTTGCCCGTTTTATCGACGAAGTCAACGTAGAAGAAGAGCGCTACGCCCAACTGAAATTTCTGGACCGGGCGGCGGCGTTATTCCGCGAACCGCCGGTTGAAGACAATAACGATTCATTCGACGCCCGATCAACTGTTGCGTTGGAGCTTGATGCAACGGCCAGAAACGCACTGGCGACAGCCGACGAAAAAACATTGCGCAGCCTGTCGATCATCAAAAAATTCAAAAAGGAATTCGCCGAACTGGCGCGCGGCTTCCCCAAAATTATCGCCGCCGTGAACCTTGCCCATCAGGAAGTGCGCGACCGGCGCATCGTGCTGGCGACCCACATGCATGCCGGGGACGGCAACGTGCATGTCAACTTGCCGGTGCTGTCCAACGACCGGGACATGCTGGAGCGCTCGGGCGAAGTCATCGACCAGGTGATGTTCAAGGTGGTCGAATTGGGCGGCGTGGTGTCCGGCGAGCACGGCATCGGCGTCACCAAACTCAAGTACCTGGAACCGGAGCGCATCGCGGCGCTGAGCGCCTATCGCAGCGAAGTCGATCCGACCGGGCTGATGAACCCCGGCAAGCTCGAAGATTTCGCCGTGCTGGAACATATCTTCACGCCCTCGTTCAACCTGTTGGGACTGGAAGCGCGCATCCTTCGCCACGGCCAGCTGGAGGAGCTGGCGAACAAAATCGCCCATTGCGTGCGCTGCGGAAAATGCAAACCCGATTGCGGCGTGTTCCACCCGGCGGGCAGCCTGTTTTATCATCCGCGCAACAAGAACCTGGCGATCGGCGCGATTATCGAAGCCTTGCTGTTTGATGCGCAGCGCGAATATTCGACAAAATTCGAACTGCTGCAATGGCTGGAAGAAGTGTCCGATCATTGCACAACCTGTCACAAATGCGCCAAGCCTTGTCCGGTCGACATCGATTCCGCCGACGTCTCGGTGCTGGAACGCCGGATTCTGGCCGATTGGGGTTATAAGCACACCGCCGCGGCGACCAAGATGACGCTGCGCTATTTGCACAGCGACTCGCCGACCTTCAACAAAGTGTTCCGCTTCGGCGTTCTTCGGGCCGGTTTTGTAGGACAGCAGCTGGGCGCTGTATTAGCCAAGCCGTTGCAACCGAAAAAAGGTCCGTCAAAACATTATCCGTTGCAATTGCTTAGCTCGCCGATGCCGACCGTGCCGGCACTTACGTTGCGCGATTTGCTGCCCAACTGCAAGGAAGACCAGGTTTTGGTGTTTGAGCCCGATCAGGAAGCCGAACGCACCGTATTCTATTTTCCCGGTTGCGGTTCAGAGCGCATGGTGTCCGATATATCGATGGCGGCCATCCATGTGCTGATGGGCTTGAAAACCCGCGTGGTGTTACCGCCGCCGTTCCTGTGCTGCGGGTTTCCGGCCTATGCCAACGGCCAAGCCGAAATGCATTCGCAGAACGGTTTGCGCGTGACCATCCTGCTGAATCAAATCCGGGACATGTTTACCCATCTGGAGTTCGACGGCTGCGTTGTGACTTGCGGAACCTGCCGCGAGGGGCTGAACGAAATGGAAGCGGCCAAGTTGTTTGGCGGTCGGCTGGTCGATATAGCCCGTTATGCGCTGGAGCGGGACTTGCAATTGGCAGGCACCGGCAGCGAGTCTTATCTGTATCACGCGCCGTGCCATGACTCGCTGGACGGCAAGGCGCTGGACGTGCTCGATCAGCTCGGCGGATTCGGCAGCGTTCAGCCGGTGCCCAATTGCTGTTCAGAGGCGGGAACGCTGTCGTTGTCACGTCCCGACATCTCCGCCGCGATGCTGCATCGCAAACGCGAGTCCTTGGCGGAAGCCATGCCGGAACAGGGTAGAGCCACCATCCTGACCAACTGCCCGTCTTGTATGCAGGGCTTGGGGCGGAACAAGGGTATGGGCGTTGATCCGCAGCATCTTGCCGTGGCGTTGGCTGAGAAATTGTCGGGGAAATCGTGGTTGAAGCAATTTAAGGTGCAGGCGGGTAAGGCTAAGGCGTTTAATTTTTGATGGGACCCCGTTTTCCTGTTTCGCGAAGCTAGAGCTTCGCGTTCTGGGTTCCCAAGCTGGAGCTTGGGAACCAGCGAGACTGGCGAGTAGCAAGTAGCCTGGCTGTGGCTTGTGGAATCACGGGCTTCGTGGTTCCGATCATTCCGTATTCCGCAAGCCACATACGAGCGATGCAGAGATATATCACACTCACGCGCTGGTTCCCAAGCTCCGGCTTGGGAACCCAGTCTCGGAAGCTCCAGCTTCCAGAGCAACTCACCACGACCGAATCACCTCAATCAACCCTTCCTGACCGGCATAATTACGCGCACTGGAATAACGCCAATGTTCCGGCTGGTCCACATAACCCCGCTTGACTGGATTGTAATGAATGTAATCCAGCTTCTGCCGCATAACCGCCTCAGATTCGATGATTTGCGGATGATTGCCTTCTTCCCAAACCTGATAGGTGGTTTCTTGCTTATGGGCGCGTTTAAAAAACGCCAGCAACTCAAGCAGCTTAGTTGAGCGGCGTTGTTCCAGATGCGCGATGATTTGTTTCGCTGTGTAGGATTTAAAACGCTGCATGTCATGGCTCAAATTTTCTGAAGCGGCGATAAGATGCAGGTGGTTTTCTAGGATGACGTAACCGTAGAGTCGAAAGTCCGTGTCCCGCTGTAAAAAACGCCAAGAGTCCAGAATGATGCTCACGGTTTCCGGGCGGGTAAACAACGGCAGCCAGTGGTTTACCGTGGCTGTCAGGAAATGTGGGCACGGATCGCATTGGACGCGGTAGCGGCTTCTGGGCATGATTGTACTCCTGCGTGATGAGTTGATCGGGAAGCTGGAGCTTCCCGGACTGGGTTCCCAAGCTGGAGCTTGGGAACCAGCGCGAGTCCAGAATGATGTTCACGGTTTCCGGGCGGGTAAATAACGGTAGCCAGTAGTTTACCGTTGCGGTCAGGAAGTGTGGGCACGGGTCGCATTGGATGCGGTAGCGGCTTCTGGGCATGGTTGTACTCCTGTGTGGCGAGAGCAGATGGGAAGCTGGAGCTTCCCGGACTGGGTTCCCAAGCTGGAGCTTGGGAACCAGCGGATTAACAGCAGTTGGACGGTTAAACCATTCAAATCCACCCAAGCCGCTTGCAAGCGCCATAAACAAGGTACACGCCAAGACCGCAAACAAAAAGCCCGAAGATCAGCCGGAGCTGCGGCCCCGCCATTTGGTTTGCGAAGTAGGCGCCAATCCACGAGCCGAGGAACATGGTCGCGGCCAGTATGACGGCCGCCTTAATATCGACGTTTCCGTGCCGGTAATATTCGAATGCCGCGGCGAGACCGACGGGCGGGAGCAGCAATGCAAGCGTCGTTCCGGTCGCCAGGTGCTGAGAGAAACCGGCCCAGTAAATAAGCGCGGGTACGATGATGATGCCTCCGCCGATGCCGAAGAAGCCCGCGGCGATGCCGCCGATAATACCGATAATCACGAATATGAACCATGACGGCATCTGAATTCTCCTTTTGAATAAGGTCGAGTACAAAATTCCTGACGCCGTCCAACATAATCTATACACCATCGCTTGTCCAACAATCGGCTGAGTCTGTCGTATAACCGTGACGAAATAATTAGGGGTTTATCATTTGGGTGAGCATGGCGTAACTGACTGCCGGGCTGAAATAAAATCCTTGAACGGTATCGCAGCCGCATTCTTTAAGATAATTCAATTGCTCCTCGGTTTCCACGCCTTCGGCCACGATTTTCAAGCGCAGGCTTTTTGCCATGCTGATAATGGCGCTGACGATGGTATTGGCATCACTGTCTTTAGCGATGTCTTTTACAAAGGCTCGGTCGATTTTAATTTTATCCAGTGGCAGTTTGGTCAGGTAGCTGAGCGAGGAATAGCCGGTGCCGAAATCGTCTATGGAAAAATTGATGCCGAAGTTTCTGCATTGCGCCATGAAATCGAGTGTCACGTCATGATTTTCCATCATCACGCTCTCGGTAAGCTCGAGCTCCAGGCAAGCGGGGGGAATGCCCGTTTCATCGATAATATCGATAATCTGAGCGAACAGCTGCGGATTTTGCAATTGCCGCAACGACAGGTTGATCGCCACCTTGATGCTGGGGTGTCCTTCCACCAACCAGGTTTTAATATCGCGACAGGCTCGCTGCAGCACCCACAGGCCTATTTGCATGATGAGCCCGGAGTCTTCGGCAATGGGGATGAATTCGGCAGGGGAGATCATGCCGCGCTGGGGATGGGGCCACCTGATCAACGCTTCCACGGCGACTATTTTACCGCTGGAAAGATCGATCTGCGGCTGGTAGTGCAGCTGGAATTGATGCTGTTCCAGCGCCAAATACATATCTCTTTCCATCACCAGGCGATACTCGATTCTGGCGTTCATCTCGGAATCGAAAAAACAATTCCTGCCGCCGCCCGATGCCTTGGCATGGTACATGGCGATGTCCGCATGTCGGGTCAGCGTATCGCTCTCCAGTCCGTCGTTCGGGTAGATGCTGATGCCTATGCTGGTGCCGATGTTCAGCAAATATTCCTCAACGTCGAACGGTGCATTAATGGCTTCAATGATCTTGCTGGATACATGGGCGGCTCCGTCGGCGCCGGTATTGGGCAGCAGTACGACAAATTCGTCGCCGCCCAACCGGCCCGCCATATCGCCTTTGCGCAGACAGTCCTTTAGCCTGTCGCTGACCTGTTGCAGCAATAGATCGCCGCGATGATGGCCTAGCGAATCGTTGACGATCTTGAAGTTATCCAGATCGAGAAACAGCAAGGCGAAGCTTTGATTCTCCCGGCGGGAAATATGGATGGCCTGGTCGATGCGTTCGTGGATCAGGAAGCGATTGGGCAGCTGGGTCAGGGAGTCGTAGTGGGCCAGACGATGAATTTCTTCCTGCGATTTGACGTGTTCGGTAATATCGATAAGCGTGACGGTGATGTTAAGAATGTCTCCTTCGTCGTTGAATTCAGGAAAGGCGTTCGCCATGACCCATCTCTTGTCGTCGGGGTCGGATCTGACGATGCCGATGACCAGGTTTTTTATCGCCCTGTTCTGGCGGATAACCTGATTCGCCGGAAATTGATCGAAACGCATCGGGGTTTCGTCTTCGCAAATAAAGGCGCATTCGAAATCGGCGGCAACCCTGCCCAATATCTGCTGCTCATTCAGTCCCAGCAGGTTGCAGGTTTGCCGGTTGCAAGAGACAACGCGGGTATCCGGGGCATGAATCATTATGCCTGCATTGATTTGCTCAAGCAGGAAACGGTGTTTTTCTTCGCTTTGCCGGAGAGCGTCTTCGGTATGAATAAGTTCGGAGATGTCGGTCCATCCGCCAATGATTTCTACAGGCTTGCCGGAGGGATCAGTGACGAGTCTGGCGCGGTCCCTGATCCATTTCCAATGACCGTTTTTCATCTTGAAACGGTATTTACGCAATAGCGATTTACCGGCCAGAATATCGTTCATACCGGAAATAACCTGACACCAGTCGTCCGGGTGAATATTGTTTATCCAGAAATCCGGGTTATGAAGAAATTCCCCGGCTTTATATCCCAACAGATCCTTGATGTTACCGGATAAAAAAGTAATGCCGAAAACACCGGTAGGCTTGCAGGTGTAAATAGTGACGGGAGCCTGCGACAGTAGATGCGCCAGTCGATCAAGTTTTACCTCGGGACTGTTGATGTCGGCATATTGGAAGACGTTGTCAAGTGTTGCAAGTTTATTCATGAGTTACCTTTGCTGATCGGTTTTCTGCATGCGTCGGCTACTTAAGAGGATTCCCGGCAGGAGCGGCTTAAGCGCTCCTGCCGGGGTAGTTTTAGTCTTGGGAATTAACCAATGGCCTGTAGCGGGTCGGTATGTTTCAATCCGAACGCTTCCGCCACGGCAGGATAAGTCACGGCCCCGCGATAGGTGTTGAGTCCGTATTGCAACGCCGTATCTTTACGCACCGCGTCCAGGCCTTCGTTGGCCAGACGCAAGGCGTAGCCGGCCGTTTGGTTGTTCAGCGCAAAGGTGCTGGTGCGCGGCACCGCCCCCGGCATGTTGGCGACGCAATAATGCACCACGCCGTCGATTTCATAAGTCGGATGGCTATGGGTCGTAGGGCGCGTGGTCTCCACGCAGCCGCCCTGGTCGACGGCCACGTCAACGATCACCGAGCCTTTACGCATGGTCGGCAGCATATTGCGGGTAATCAGCCAGGGCGCTCGTCCGCCGTGGATTAAAATCGCGCCGATGACCAGATCTGCGGTGTCGATGACTTCTTCGATAGTCGATTCATTGCTGATGCGCGTTTGCAGTTGCCCGCGGTAAATGTCATCCAGATATTTCAAGCGGGCATGGCTGATGTCCAGCACCGTGACTTGTGCGCCCAAGCCGACCGCGACCCGCGCCGCGTTGGTGCCGACGATGCCGCCGCCCAGAATCACGACATTGGCCGGAGCGACGCCCGGCACACCGCCGATCAATACGCCGCGGCCGCCATGCGATTTTTGCAAATAGGTTGCGCCCGCTTGCGTCGCCATGCGTCCTGCAACCTCGCTCATCGGTATCAATAACGGCAAACTGCCGTCTTCGGTTTGTACGGTCTCGTAAGCGATGCCGGTGGTGCCGCTGGCCAACAGCGCGTCGGTCAGCGCTTTATCCGAAGCCAAATGCAGATAGGTAAACAGCAGCAAGTCCTGACGCAGATAACGATATTCCGATGCAATCGGCTCTTTTACTTTGACCACCATGTCCGCCGCCCATGCATCTTCAGCGAAGGGGACGATTTGGGCGCCGGCAGCTTGATATTCCTGGTCAGAAAGCGAGCTGCCTTCGCCCGCGCCGCTTTGCACCAGCACCTGATGACCCCGGCGCGTTAAGGTCTTGACTGAGCCCGGCGTCAGACCGACTCGATTCTCGTTGTCCTTAATTTCTTTGGGTAGTCCGATTAGCATGATTTGACTCCTGATGAGTGGAATGTAATACGCGGTAATAAAAGTCTTGCAGGTCGAATTTATCCGCAAGGACACAAGAGCGTAGCATAATCCGACGCGATTTTTTCAGTTACAGCTTAATGCGCGTGTCCCGTTTAATAAAACAACATTATTAGATATAAATATCTAATAAATAGATGATGCGGCGCTTATTTTTGTAAAAATTACCGGTGTCTTGATAGCGCCTGACGACTTAAGATGTTTTAAAAAAAGCAATCCGGTCTGATCACCGATAGGCAGACCTTCCAGGTTTTTAAAACCTGGAAGGTCTAACTTACAACGTTCTGAACGAGGAGTTGCGCTAGTTCCCAAGCTCCGGAGGCTGTGAAAGTATTCGTTTTTAGAAAAAATTAAAGAATTCACCACGAAGACACGAAGAAAAACAATCGTTTTAATTCAATACATTGAAAACTTCGTGTTCTTCGTGCCTTCGTGGTAAAAAATGTTTTTAGCCTAATTTGGATAATACTTTCACAGTCTCTCCTGTTTGGGAACCAGCGTAACCAGCGTATCTCTTAACTTAATGGCAGTGACGCTCTGCGTGGGAACGATGAGTTTATGTTTCGGGAAGTTATTACCGACCCTATCCTAAGAGCCGATCAGCTTACGTCATCGACTAATCGATAGCCCACGCCGACTTCGGTTAGCAGGTAACGGGGACGGGCCGGATTGACTTCCAGCTTGTGCCGCAACTGCCCCATGTAAATCCGCAGATAATGTTGGTCGTGAATATGCTCGACGCCCCAGACTTCCTTGAGCAGTTGGCGCTGGGTTACCACGAGTCCCGCATGACGAATCAGTATGCTTAACAGCCGGTATTCGATCGGCGTTATGTGTACTTCATTACCGGCGTTGAAGACTTTACGCCGCACCAGATCGACCTTTAATTGGCCGGTTTCAAAGGTTTCGCTGCTGCTGATGCTGCGGGTGACGCGGCGCAGCAAGGCTTGCAGGCGTGCATGCAGCTCGCCGCTGCCGAACGGCTTGGTCATGTAATCGTCGGCACCGGCATCCAGCGCCATAATCTTGTTTTGCTCCTGGCTGCGGGCCGACAAGATCAGCACCGGCAAGTCGGATAGCTGTCGCAAACGCTGGGTGACTGAAATGCCGTCTATGTCCGGCAAGCCTAAATCGAGTATCACCAGATCGGGATTGTCGCTTTTGATCATGGCCAGTCCGGTCTTGCCGTTTTCGGCCTCGATGATGCGCCATCCCCGGTTGCAGAGCGTGGTTTTCAGAAATCGCCGGGTTTGCGGATCGTCTTCAATAATCAATATCAACGGGTTGGCTTTGTTCATGATGTCCCCATTCCCTCAGGCCAATTGATCTGGGGCGGCTCATGGAGCGGTAAATGAATGATAAACGACGCGCCTTTTTCAGCACAATTAACGGCATGAATCGTTCCACCATGCGTTTCAATGATCGTCCGGCATAAGGTCAATCCGACGCCCACGCCGTTTTGCAGAGTTTCGGATTCAAGGCGGTAGAATTTATCGAATATTTTTTCTTCCATGCCTTTTGCAATACCCAGGCCGTAATCGGATACGGTGATTTTTAACGCAGTCGGCAAGAGTTCCGCGCTGATGTCGAT
>Ga0208633_100350_pt1 | contig 13282 bp, 13 predicted proteins | sample LakWasMet63_LOW9_2_FD_183895 | JGI IMG/M metagenome (GOLD analysis project Ga0208633, IMG submission 183895) | Freshwater sediment methanotrophic microbial communities from Lake Washington under simulated oxygen tension - Sediment Metagenome... | ecosystem: Environmental > Aquatic > Freshwater >...
CGCCATCAATCATAATATCGTAGACTTTCCATTCGCCTTTAGTCAGGAGCATCCGGTAATTGACGTCAACGGGTTGCAGGCCGGGTTGCAGAACCTCTGTTTTGACGACGACTTTTGTGGCTTCATTGGACATTTCGAGCGGCATGAAACGTATGCTCCAGTCGTTATACTCCACAAACGCCCTGGAATAGGTTCTTACGATCAGGGTCTGGAACTCATGTTTAAAGCGCTCCTGCTCACCAGATGTTGCTGTTTTCCAATGTTTCCCCAGAACTAACGGTGCGATTCTGTCGAAATCCGTATGCAAGGAAATAACACCATTAACGAATTGCGTAACTTGTGCAAAATTCCTGGTAAAGGATTTGTCCTTCAGTTTTTGCTGCAATTGTGACGAAACGCTTTGGATGATTTGTTGCGGGGGTTGTAAATCCTCGGCTATTACTTTTGTGGTGGGTATTAAACCGAGTAATAGAGCAAAAAATAAACCCACTATTGCGTATTGTTTAGTTCGATTTCGCATCATTACCCGGTCCTAAAATATCAATATTAAATAATGCTCGGATTACTTGGGTTTTGCCATCTTTTCATGATTTTCGGCTGCTTTTTCATGTTCCTTGGCTAGCGCTTCATGGTGTTTAGCCATCGCTTCGTGGTGCTTTTTCAATTCATGATGTCCTGCTTTACCATATTCTGCAGCCACCGATTTATGGTGTTCTGCCATTCCTTTGTGATGTTCCGCGTGCTTCTTATGAAGCGCGGCCGCTTCCTGATGTTCTGTGGGTGATGTAGCAGGCGCAGAGATATTTGCGGGATGCTCAGGCGCAGGCACAACTTCAGCCAATAAAGGTGCAGAAGCGATACTCAGGCAAGCAGCCAAGGCCAAACCGATATAAGTACTTTTCATAACTGTTTCCTCAAGTGAATTAATAGCATTGAAGTAATTATTTTGCGTTGAAAATGTAGTGAAAAGTGCTGTTGAATTATTTTTACTGCATTTTCAACGCGTATCATCATGTCGGCAGTTCTAATGAAGCGCAAGTTGGGTCGATTGCGTATTGACAAATAATAGTCCTGATGGTTTACGTGTCAACCATCAGGACATACCAGGATTATCATCCCGGATGAATGACCCTCCGTGCTGTTAAGGTCTTCGTAGAAAATAGTGTGCTACAACAAGCCAATCAACTCAAACGCCCGGTCGATTTCCTCAAACGTATTATAAAAATGAGGGGAAAATCGTATGCCGCCGCCGCGCAAGGCACAAACCACAGCGTTTTCCTGCAAGTATTTATATAACACCTCGTTTGAAACCGTCCGGTGTTTAAAGATAACAATGCCGGATTTAAGCGGACTTTGCTTCGCCGACAATAAGACTAACTGCCCGTTTTTATCGATCGCATCCTTTACATAATCGGACTTTTCTAAAACCTGCGTTTCGACCGCAGCCATGCCGGTTTCCAGCAATAAAGACAGGCTGGCGGAAAAAGCATGGATGCCCAGCATATTGGGGCTGCCGCATTCAAAACGACGGGCGGTGGGGTGAACTTCCCACGGCTGGTTTTCATAGTTATGGATGTCTTTCATCATGTGCCAGCCGTACTGGGTCAGCTTTAGCTTGTCTCTGGCCTCGGGCGTGGTGTAAAAAACGCCCAAACCTTCGGGGCCGAACATCCATTTATGACCGTCGGCCATTACAAAATCCGCCTGATAAGCCTGCACGTCAAATTGCACCGCGCCTAGACTCTGGATGGCGTCAATGCAAAACAGGATGCCTCGTTGCTTGCAGAATTCACCGATCCTTTCCAAGTCCATACGCAGGCCCGAGGCAAATTGTATGGAGCTGATGGTGAGTAAGCGCGTGTTGCCATCGACCAGCGCAAATAAAGCATCTTCGGGGGAATCGGCGCTGTGTAAGTCGGCCTGTCGAAATTCCACGCCTTGATCGGCCAAGGATTCCCACGGCAGTCTGTTGGAAGGGAATTCCTCATTGCTGGACACAATATTGTCGCAGGACTGCCAGGTCAAACCGTAGGCGACAAAGGACAAGGCTTCCGAGGTGTTTTTAACCAGCGCAATATCGTCAGAGGAGGGGGCATTTAACAAGGCCTGCAATTGGGTGCGTAATTCGGCTTCCTTGTTCAGCCAGTCCAGATAGAAGTGTGAGCCGTAGCGGGTGTTTTGTTCGGCAAACTTGATTACCGCCGCGCCGGTTCTTTTGGGCCAGGGGCCTACGGCGGCATGGTTAAGATAAATTAATTCGTCGATCAGCGGGAATTCAGGGTGTTTCATGGTATCCACGTGGTAGGTTAAACAGCATGTTCATTTAAAATGGCATTGATGCGCGATTGCAGACTTTTACCCGAGATAGCCGCATAGATTCGCTCTTAGGCGACTTTTTGTGTGACAACACATTTGCACTCGCGTTTTAGACCGCATTTTTTAGCTTCAAGGCGTGCTTCACTGCGTTCAATATAGCGTATTTAAAAATCGAGTTACAATAATCCTATCATCGCAGCTGAAGTTTTGTTGGGTGCATTCAACTTAGTCATGATGTTTTTGATATATAAAGTTGACAGTACGCTCTGAGATATTAAGGATGCACAAAATCTTGTCAGACGTTTTACCGTCGTTAGTCTGGCGTCCTGGCGGCTTTACTGAGAATATCCCAGCAAGGAAAAAATCCCCCTGGCATTGAGTAACGCCTGAACAAATTGAGGGAACATGATCCTATCAAGCCATGCTATTTAACCCACCATTCGCCACTGACCGGATCTTCATGATAAAAATCAGCATTCTGTACCCCAGCAATCCAAGCGCACGGTTCGATATGGGCTATTACATCGACACGCACATGCCGTTGTCGATTGGGCTTTTGAGCGCCCATCCAGGATTCAAGGGCGTTTCAGTCGAGCGCGGGCTAGGCGACGCAGTGCCGGGAACGGATGCCGCCTATATCGCCATGTGCCACTTCCTGTTTAATTCGGCTGAAGACTTCATGTCTGCTTTCACGCCGCACGCCGAAGTGCTGCAAGGCGATATGCCCAATTACACCGACATAGAACCGGTTATTCAAATCAGCGAAGTCCTTATTTCCGAGTAGACCCATGTACATACCAGCACAGTTTGAACAGCCCGATATTGAAGTCATGCACGAGCTGATTCGCAACCGGCCGCTTGCGACATTGGTGACGCTTGGCGCAAACGGCATTAACGCCAATCACATTCCATTGCATCTTGCACCGACACAGGAACCGTTTGGCGTGTTGCGCGGCCATATAGCGAGGGCCAATCCGCTCTGGCACGACCTTGCATCGGATGTTGAAACGCTGGCTATATTTCACGGCCCGGACGCGTATATCAGCCCGTCGTGGTATGCGACTAAACAGGAAGCAGGAAAGGTGGTTCCGACCTGGAATTACACGGTAGTTCATGCTTATGGTTCTTTGCGTATTATCGATGACGCTGCTTGGGTTCGCACTCAGCTTGAAGTATTAACGCAGCATAATGAAGCCGCTTTTCCCGAGCCGTGGGCAGTGTCGGATGCGCCGGAGGATTTTACCGAAAAACTGATTGGGGCTGTGGTTGGGATTGAAATGGTTATCACGCGGTTAACCGGCAAGTGGAAAGTCAGTCAAAATCAACCGCCGCAGAATCAGCGTAGTGTTATCCAAGGGTTGAATGCCAGCGGGCAAGGCGAGGTAGTGGCAATGGCGGCATTGGTCGATGCTGGGTAAAAATATTGGCTGATATGCGCTGATCAACGCGATAACTGTAATTTGGAGTACAATTGACCGCATGACAAAGCGCCAAAGCATCTATCGAGTACAAAAGCCAGATTCCGCATCAGGGTCTTGGTGCGTTCAAGTTCGAGTGAATGGCCGTGTAAAATCAAAATCGTTCGCAGATAGCAAATTTGGAGGAAAAGACAGTGCGCTCGAGGCTGCAATCAAATACCGAAATGATTTTTTTGAGTCACTTGGTTTATTGGCTCGTTTAAATAAGCCAGCCAATCCATATCCCGGCGTCAGTCGAACCGAGTCAATACGAGAGCAAGGTAAGTACAAGAGAAATGATGCCTATTGGCAGGCATATTGGTCAGACGGTATGACGGGTAAACAACACACTCAACGCTTTTCGATTCGGCAACTTGGAGAAGAGGGCGCAAAATCAGCGGCGATAAAGGCTAGAAAACATGCAACGCACAGTCTGTCGATTGGCGAAGACCCGTTTTTCATACAACCTTCGAGCAAGTTCGCACGTTTATGGCGTTACATGGATTTCACAAAATTCCTCGCTCTGTTGGAAGATTCAGCGCTTTTCTTCTCAAAGGCGACACGCTTTGAAGACCCTTACGAGGGAGCATTTTCAAAGTCAAACCGACAGCACCGGGATTTTGTACTTTCTCGTACGCAACAAGAACCGCAACCAGTAGTCGAGCAAGATTCAGAACACTATGCAATTAGCTGTTGGTACGCAGCCACACATGAATCAGCCGCAATGTGGCAACTCTACGCGGGTTCGAATGATGCAATAGCTATACGCACATCATTCGGAAAGCTAAGAACAGCATTGCCAGACTCCGTCAAGATAGGCCTTGTGAAATATGCCGACTACAACCAGCAATGGATCTCTGAGCAAGCTCCAATTCACCGGTTTATGTATAAGAGAATTTCGTTCAAACACGAAGCCGAACTTCGCGCTATCATCGATTTCGACGACCCCAATGTCCCGCTTAACGGTCAAATCCGCAATGGAAATTACGTTATTGGCCTAGACTTGAACCGATTGATCACTCATGTCTTTGTGTCACCAAAATCACAAGACTGGTATTTCGATCTCGTGTGCAAAGTTTGTAAACGTTACGGATTGAAAACTCAACCAATCCGTTCTTCCCTATATGACGGACCTGTTACGTAAATGTAGGAAATAATGGGGCCTTGCAGTAGCGTAGATTGAGTTGCATCTTTTCGCAATCCAACACATTCGCACGAAAGTATTGGGTTAACGATACCAACAGTAGGCGCTTTAGCGAAGCTGAAACCCACCGCATCAGGAACCCCAACGGGGTTCAAGCCGTTAGCCGGGGGTTGAGCGTAGCGATACCCCCGGACACCCCCGGATGGCATGAGACAAAAAACCTCGACCCCAACGGGGTCGCAGAAACACAACATTTAAGCGAAGTTTACCATGGCATCCACCTATCTTAGCCTGCATTACCATATCGTATTCGGAACCAAAAACCGTGCTCCCGTCATAGATGCAAAATGGCGTCCTCGGCTTTATGATTATCTCGGTGGAATTGTCCATAGACTGGGCGGGTTTTCAAAACGAATTGGCGGAATCGATGACCATGTCCATTTGCTGGTGTCTTTAAAATCCACGCACAATCTTGCAGATCTGATGCGGGAGTTGAAGAAATCATCTTCCGTGTGGGTTCATGATACATTAGGAGAAAAGCAATTTGCATGGCAAGAAGGTTATGCGGCTTTCACCGTTAGCGCATCCGGGTTGGACGCTGTGGCGAAATATATCGCCAATCAGGAACAACACCATAAAATGAAGTCGTTCCGGGATGAGTTGGTTGAAATGCTGGAAAAATCCGGTGTCGATTATAACCCGGATTATTTGTAGTCCGGGGGTGTCGCTACGCTCAACCCCCGGCTAACGGCTTGAACCCCGTTGGGGTTCCTGATGTGTTGGGCAACATCTTTTTGTTGCCCAATATTTTGATGTATATGAATATCGGGCATAAACAGTTTGCCCAACGTAATTCCATAATAATAATAATCGACAAGAAGGAATAAAATGAATAAGAAAATCTTAGTGTTTATCGCGGCTTTATGCCTCGGCTTATCGGCATGTAGTGCAGAGAAGGATAATGGAAACCTCGTTAAATCGGCTTTCATTAATAACTGTATAAAGCAGGAGAGTTCCACACGCTCTGCGGAACAAGCCAAATCCTACTGTGACTGTGCAGCTGATGCAGTGTTCAGCAATAGCAATATTTCCGATGAAACAAAAAGCCTGATGCCGACTATGAGTGACAAGGACAGTAAGATCAATAAACAAAGTGATATTGCAACGGTCAGGGGGCTGCTGATGTCCTGCTACACCAAAAAGTTTTATAAAAAATAAACCTGAAAAAATCAATGTAGCCCTGTAGTAGGCCGGAATAAGCCGGCTCGAGCGGCAGCGAAACTGGTGTTTCCGGCAGACACCTCCCAAATTCGCCGGAAACGCCACCTCGCGCCATGCGCTTGGATGGCCTTATTTCGGCCTACGCTACTGTTGGGCATCTATCCGGTTCAGAATTAACATCCCTAAGCAGCAAATTTCCCAACCAATCAAACCGCCTAAGTTGATTAACGAAACTTCTGGTGACACCCACTTGCAACTGCTAATCTAAATTTACTATCTGATATTGGAGAATGTGATGTTTAGCACCCCCGAGTTTGCTTCCGACCCCATACGCAAACGGCTGCTCAAAGCGGCTCTCGACAGTTTTCTGTCCGACGACTACCACAAGGTCACGACCCGTCTGATCGCCGAAAAGGCCGACGCTAATATCTCAATGATCCGTTACTACTTTGGCAACAAAGAGGGCTTATATGAGGAGATGATCCGTGACACGATGAACCCGCTACTTAACGTGTTGGACGGGCAAATGCTGAACTCCGTTGATGGGGTTAAAGACTTCTTCAAGCTGTATTACGAGACTATGTCCAAACGGCCCGAGTTTCCGAAGCTAATCTTGAAAGTTCTGGCCCTTAACCAAGGACCGGGGCGGCGCTTTATCCAACAGCTATTGGAGCGAGGGCGTACACGCGGGGCCAAGAAGGTGGAAGAGATGAAGTCTGCCGGGCAAATCGCTCCGTCATTAGACCCTGACATTGTCAGGATGGCCTTTGTCAGCTTGGCAATGATGCCGATCCTGCTGAAAGATATTTTTGAAGAACAGATGGGGCGAACAATGGATGCCGACTTCCTCGAAAAATTGGCCGCATTCAATGGCTACCTGTTTTCCACGGGCTTGACGCCGACAAGGGCGGAATAGCTTGGGCGTCTAATTCCCTCACCCCAATCCTCTGCCGGAGGGAGAGGGAGCCCGTTGTTAAACAAAGTGGTAGATATGAATATCAGGAGATTTGCGATGTCATTACAAAAAAATTCAGGCCCGGTTCGTCGCTTTGCAAAGCTGATGAAGTTTGCCGCTTGGCTACAGAACATTCCCAACAAGATCACGCCGCCAGCCTTTCGGCTCATCCAGATCGGCTCAGCGTTTTGGCAGTCGCGTGTGCTTCATGTCGCTGTACGTCTGGACATTGCATCCATTCTGGGAGATGAGCGGTTACCAGTTGACGTCATTGCGGCACGCGTCTTGGCGCAACCGGACGCCATCTACCGTCTGCTGCGCATGCTGGCGGCCATGGGTATATTTGACGAAGTGTCGCCGCGAGTCTTCAAAAACAATGCGCTTTCTACTTACTTGCGGGAAGACAACCCGAAGAATGTCAGAGCCATGATCTTGATGCACAACTCGCTTGAGATGAGTCAGCCTTGGTTTGAGCAACTGGAACAGGGTGTACGTAGTGGGGACGTTCCGTTCCAAATTTCTCACGGCAGTGAGCTTTATGCCTACATGGACGACCATGCCGAATTCGATGCGCTGTTTGCCCGTGCGATGGACAGTGTGGAAGCCTTGACCGGCGACAGTTTTGCCACTGATTTCGATTGGGGGCGATTTGATCGAATCATCGATGTGGGCGGCTCGAAGGGAAGTAAATCATTAGCCATACTAAAGCGACATCCGCAGCTCACGGCTTTGGTGTTCGACCGGACTCAGGTTATTCAAACAGCAGCAAGCTACTGGGCCGGAAAAGCATCGCCAGCCCTTCTGTCCCGATTAACCTTCCAAGCGGGGGACTTGCTCGGATCGGTTCCCGCAGCTAAAGACGACAAGGACATCTACTTGTTGAGCGCCGTTCTGCATGGCATGGATGACCGGAATTGCGTCAAAGTGCTGCGTAATCTCGTTGCCGCAAGTACGGGTACCGGTGCCCGCATTGCACTAATGGAGTTGGTTGTTTCGGAATTGAAGGCCGATTTTTCCAGTGCGGCCTTTGATATGCAGATGTTCATGGCTACCCGAGGCAGGGAAAGAACGCTTCATGAATGGCAGAGCCTTTTCGATCAATCCGGGTTGGCGCTTGAAGAGTTGGTGGGACTTCAATCACTGGGTAAGATGCTTGTATTGAGGCCGAAGGATTAAGCCGAAAGGTACGCACAGCGTACCCTACGACCTTATCCAGTTAAGGCTTGGTTGTAGACGCCGAACCGGAGAGCTGCTCAATACGTGCAGTCAACTTTTTTGCAAGCCAGTTTATACCTCGTTGCGTAACTTTGGGGTTAGTGCCTTTGAGTTCAGTGGAAAAGTCTCCTGCAAGGCTTTGGGTTTTTACATTGACCAAATGCACCATTAAATAGGAATACAAGAAACTGTGTTTGCTGTGCTGCCCAACCACTAGCCAGTCTGCGCCGGACTGCTTGCCCAGTTTGGCGGCAACGTCATTAAAATTGAGCAAATAGCCTACACCGGCGGTCGCGGCGTTCTGGTCATTGGCGCTGATTTGGACAATTTCATAATCGCCAAGTTTGCTGATGGCCTGCTCAAGCAAGGGTTTCATCGATGCTGTGCGGGTCAATTCCTCCGGCGCATTCGGTAACAAAGTGTCGTCAACTAACTCAAAGTTTAAGACGGCAATGCGGGGTGCTGCATTCACGGGATAACTAAAAGCCAGATAAACCAACAGTATTAAACCGATAATTTTCATGATATTTGCTCCCGATATAGTGATTGAGTTTTAAATCTCCTCACCCTAACCCTCTCGGCAACCACTCCTGCGTTGCTCTACCTCCTGCATCCGTGCAGTCGTCCAGCAGGAGAGGGGATAAATGCGCCTGATTTTGAAGTGCGGTGAGCATGAAAATCACTGCACAGGCACCACGCGGTCATCGTTCAGAAAGCTGATGTCTGCATATTGGCACACGCCTTTTTCATGCTGAAAAAGACTGACCGCAATTAGCCAGACTTTGACGATGTTGCCTGGCATTGCCCCGCTTATGGCGTTGATGTAGTCCTGATAGACATCCCGATCTTCATTAAACCATTCGCCCAAGCCTTGTTGGCCGGAGCGGATCACGACATGGGTCTCCCGCGCCGTCCAGGTCGGTATCGGGCAACGATAGACCGTTTCGGGCGGCAGTTCGGCGCTCCAGTAATAGGTGATGTCCTGGCCGTTATCGAACTCGACCGCGATGCTTAAATAGTCGTGGGTGGGCAGGGTGTCTTCTCGTACAGATGAGGGCAAGACATCCATTTTCCAGGACCAGCGCAAGCGGGTGTTCGGCTTAAACGGCAGGGAAATGGGTTTTATCAACAGGCCGCCGTCATTGTGGGTATGACAGCAGATGGCCGATTCTTTCGCAGGCACTGCACGGGACTGATACACTTCCGCAGGTCCGGTAAACCAGAGATACTCCCAGCCTTCCGGTGTAATAACCGGCGAAACCAGCCGGTCGATTTCCATTGCGATCAGGGTATCCACGTCGCCGTTCTCGGCAAGGCTTTTTAAGCCGTCCAGCGTATCGCCCTGCCAGCGAATAAGCAGCACGGCCAGGTTGCCGGTGACCATGTCATATACTTCGTCCGGGGTTGCCAGTTCGCCGGTTTTGCCGGCCCATTCCCCCGGAAAATAACTGGCCAGATAAAGCCGTCCCGATTGCGCTACGGTAAAACTATGACTGTCGCGGGTGCCGCGAAATATCTCGCCGTCCTGACCGATACGAAACCAAAGCTGAAAGTTGGGTTCCAGCGTTATGGGCAGGTCTTTAAACTGTGTTTGCCCGGCTGCGAAAGAGGTAAAGTTATCGCCTGCTTCAACATCAAGGCCGGTATCGAACCAGGGTTTTTGCTCGGAGGGCAGTTCAAAAAAACGATGCTCGAAAATAACGCCTTTTGCAACATTGCCCAACAATTCTATAAAGCGGGACTTAAATTCAATAATATTCATAATGTCTCCTGTATCGGTAAGGTTCATAAAAATCAGCTGCAAGGATTATAATCAGATCACCATCATTAAATCTTGTATAAACTGGCTATGCTGAAACTTTATCCTGCTTATATGCGCTTGTTTATTTGGCGAAGCCGGTCGCTTTATTTCGGTCCGTCGGTGCATTTGGATGCGCACGCTTATGCGACAGTGGCATTGCATGTGGGGATTTACCGGCCTTTCAGGATAAAGATTGCTAACGGTGCCTGGCAAAGTTGCCGCTGTGCGATTGTCCCGGCCGGTATCCTGCATGAGCTTGATTTTGAAGGTGGCATCCACGGCAAATTATTTATTGAACGGGACAGCTCCGACTATTTGTATTTCCAACGCCGCTTTGCCTGCCCAGAGCAGTCGCTATCATTATTTCAGGACGATGAGCTGGTCGAACAATTGTGCTGGATTTATGAGCGGGATCCCGATAAAACCGTAATCGAAAACTGTTTGAGCGACTTGTTGCGCTGTAACGGCGAGCTGAATTTAGTGCTCGACCCGCGCGTACAGACCGCTATCGACCTGATCTGCGATGAGCCGGATTACAATTTCTCGCAACAATATCTGGCCGATAGGGCCGATCTTTCGCCGTCCCGATTTTTACATTTGTTTAAACAGCATACCGACGTCCCTTATCGGCGTTTCAGGACATGGAAACGGCTGTTTTTAGCATTGGAAAGTTTAAACGCCGTTGACAATATGACGGTAGCCGCGCTGGATGCCGGATTTGCCGATGCGACCCATTTCAGCCACAGCTTTCGCGATAACTTCGGCATAAACCCGGCTTACGTATTTCGCGGCATTAACCGGTTTGAGGTTTGAGCGCTCAACTTATCGGGATAAAGTTTCAACGACTCGGCAGTTAACAAAATGGAACGCGGATAACGCTGACGATTAAGATAAAATATGGTTTTTCGTAATGATTCGGCGAATGCTAACTACGATTAATAGAACACGGAGGTAAAAGCCGAAGCCATGCTGTTTTACGCTTTTTAATCAGTGCTCATCATATTCATCTGCGTTATCTGCGTTCCATTGCATTTAATGACATTTATAATAAAAACAACAGGAACAACGTTTTATGTCCACATGGTTAGCTTCATCCTTTTTATCGAAAGACAGAATTATTGCCAAACCGGGTTTTAACCGTTGGCTGGCGGCTCCGGCGGCTTTGGCGGTACATCTGTGTATCGGCCAGGTTTACGCATTCAGCGTTTTTAATCTACCGTTGACCAAGGTGTTGGGCGTGACCGAGTCGTTGCCGGAAGACTGGAAACTGACCACCTTGGGCTGGATATTCAGTCTGGCTATCATGTTTTTAGGGCTGTCGGCCGCATTCGCCGGAAAATGGCTGGAAAAAGTCGGGCCGCGCGTCACCATGTTTTGCTCGGCGCTTTGCTTTAGCGGCGGCTTTTTTATTGCGGCGGCCGGGGTCGAGCTGCATTCAATCTGGCTGCTGTATTTGGGTTACGGCGTATTGGGCGGCATCGGTTTGGGGCTGGGCTATGTGTCGCCGGTTTCAACGCTGATTAAATGGTTCCCCGACCGGCGCGGCATGGCGACCGGTTTGGCTATCATGGGTTTTGGCGGCGGCGCAATGATAGGCGCGCCGTTAAGCGTGTTCTTAATGAAGCATTTTGCGTCGGCGACATCGGTTGGTGTTGCCGAGACTTTTATGACCATGGGCTGTATTTACCTGGTTTTTATGATGATCGGCGCTTTCAGTATCCGTTTGCCGGCAGAGGGCTGGTTGCCTGCGAATTTTCAGCCGGACACGCGCAAAAGCAAGTTGATTACGGACAAGCATGTCCATGTCGAGCAGGTGCTTAAAACGCCTCAGTTTTACCTGTTGTGGCTGGTGTTATGCCTGAATGTGACGGCCGGGATCGGCGTACTGGGTCAGGCTTCGGCGATGAGCCAGGAGATGTTTAAGAATCAGATCACGCCCGAGAAAGCCGCCGCTTTCGTTGGCATGCTTAGCTTCTTTAACATGGGCGGGCGTTTTGTCTGGTCCACGCTGTCCGATTACCTGGGCAGAAAAAACGTTTATTTCACCTTTTTCGTGCTGGGTTGCGTGCTTTATTCGATCGTGCCTTATACCGGACGAATGAACAACGTCATGCTGTTCATGGGCTGTTATGCGGTGATTATGAGTATGTACGGCGGCGGGTTCTCGACCATACCGGCCTATTTGGCCGATATTTTCGGCACCCAATACGTCGGGGCGATTCATGGCCGGTTACTGACCGCCTGGGCCACGGCGGGCGTTGCAGGCCCGGTGCTGGTTAATTATCTCAGGGAAAGCCAGATTGCGCAGGGCGTGCCCAAAGCCGATGCCTATAACATGACCATGCAGATCATGGCCGGGTTATTGCTGGTGGGATTTTTTTGTAACCTGGGCATCAAGGCCGTCGATGAAAAACATCATATCAAGCATAATGACGTAAATGATCAGTTTGATGCGGCTTGAGACGGTTGTTTTATGATTGATAGCCCGCGGGTTGGAGAGGTTTAAAACGGATTTTTAAAAGCCGAAGCCAAGTTTTCTGTGTGCTTTTTAAATCCGTGTCATCTGACGATTGCACTAATGAGCTGAATCTAGGCTTTTTTAAACAGCGCCCGGGTAGGCGCTTGCATAATCAGTTGCGGGATGGCCGACAACGGCAAAATGCCATCGACAGCACCCAGTTTGACGGCTTCCTTGGGCATGCCGTAGACCACGCAACTGGTTTCATCTTGGGCTATGGTCAGGGCGCCGGCATCGTGCATTTCTTTCATGCCGTGAGCGCCGTCATCGCCCATGCCGGTCAGGATAATACCGACTGCATTGGCCCCGGCAGATTGAGCGCTGGAGCGAAATAATACGTCTACTGAGGGGCGGTGTCTGCTTATCAGCGGACCGTCCTTGATTTCAACCTGATACTGCGCGCCGCTACGTTGCAGCAACATGTGCTTGCCGCCGGGAGCGATTAAAACCATACCGGGCAAGACGCGATCATTATGCGCGGCTTCTTTTACCGTTACTTGGCAAATACCGTCCAGCCTTTTGGCAAAAGCCGCAGTAAAATGTTCCGGCATGTGTTGAACCACGACTATCGGCGGGGCAGTGCGCGGCAGCTGGGTGAACAGGTATTCCAACGCCTGCGTACCGCCGGTTGAGGTGCCGATGACGATTACCCGAT
>Ga0208633_100357_pt1 | contig 13003 bp, 20 predicted proteins | sample LakWasMet63_LOW9_2_FD_183895 | JGI IMG/M metagenome (GOLD analysis project Ga0208633, IMG submission 183895) | Freshwater sediment methanotrophic microbial communities from Lake Washington under simulated oxygen tension - Sediment Metagenome... | ecosystem: Environmental > Aquatic > Freshwater >...
TTTTTGATGTGTTTGAGGTGGATCGCAAAAGTCCGGTTTTTTGTAAAAAGCTTTCCATTTACTTTCTTGAATTCTTTGTTCTTCTTGGTTTCTGATATATGCGAGCCTATTGTTTTCTTCTATCTGTCTTCTTTGTAGGTCTGCTTCTGCTTTACGCAATTTAACCCTTTCCAATTCAACGGCCAAAGCTCTATTTCTTTGCTCTATTTCTAATTGCGTGCTTTTGGCTGTATCTTTTAAATGACTGTCTACACTGTTTATTATTCCGTTGGTAAACATCAGTCCGCTTCCGAAAAATATAAAGCCGATTAAGACTATCCCTAAAGCCGCGGCAAATATAATTTTAAATATTGGCACTTCGTTTGTTTTTGCTCTTTGCCAGTCGTAATCATCTCTGTACCTATTACGCAATGGGTTTTCTGAATTTTCATTGTTTCTTTCCCTTTGTATCGCTATTTCTTTATTCCACTTTACATTTCTGTATTTTTCCATCTTTCTACCTTGATTGTGTTTTTGCTTTTTGATTTGCTTCTTGTTGGACACGTTTGGTGTTCTCTGTCATTTTTTTACCCATATTATCAATTACCCCTGTTACCGTTCCTACTAGAGGCTGCATGTAAATTCCTGCCGGATGATTGGCTTGTGGTGTCCACTGATTATTGGCAATCACTTGCTGCTTTGCTTCTGGAGTTTCTTTTTGGTGTGTTGCGGCTAGACCAATTAATATAATTACGATGAAGGCTAATACGGGGACTTTGTTTGATGATGTTGTGTTCGGTTCCTTAGTCCTGTTTTTGTTTTTGTTTTTCTTTTTATGGCTCATGACGAAGATGTCTATGATCTTTATTATGATTGCTAGTGTGATTATTACGTCTACTGCTGCCATTTTTCCACCTTGGCCTTGTTTGGCCTTTTGTGATTTTTAATGCTTACGCTGCATCAGTAACGGCCTACATAAGCGGCCTTAGTGCTGCTTTCGGTCTTTATCCGGTTTATGTTTTAACCGTCCCCCATTTCAATAATGCCCGCCTTGCAGTTAAGTACCCGTTGACAGATTTTGCCTAGTTTCCTCAATCTCTGGGCTGATTTGTCCTGCTTCTGGCATTGTTTCATTAAACACTAACCAGTATTTGTATTCTGGCCATACTTTACTTAATGCAGTTATGTGGTCTTCGTTTGCTGTTTGTTTTCCGTTTTCAACAGCCCGCCATGTGTATTCAGCGATTTCTGTTAGCTTTTCTAAATCCCTTCTACTTAAGCCTTTAATTTTTCTTAATTTTTCTATTCTACTTCCAATCATTTTGATAAATATTCTCTGATAGTTATTGACAATGATAGTATTTATCTGATAATATTACTCATACTTTCAAACCAGCCACAACCAGCCAATTAGGGCTAAGGTGCAATCATGAACGAAGAGCAAAACACAGTCAAATTAGATACATTGTTTGAGTCTAATTCTTCAGTAAAGCAAGGTCTGGAACAAACCGCCTCCCAACTGTTTTTCATCCCATTCATGACACCCGATAAATTCGCCGAGTCCATAGGTTTAAGCAAAGGCGTAGTAGGCGGCTGGATAGATCAAGGCTACTTACCTACGGCGAAGATAGGCCGTTATCGCATGATCAACATGGTCGTCCTGGTGACTAACCTGAAAGAAGGTAAAGTGTTATGAGCGCTATCAAACTAACCCTAGACGAATTAAATAAAACCTGTCTTCTAATCACTTCGGATTCACATCGTAAATTCAAACAAGCGTTGGCTAATTACCATGACTCGTCCAGTCATTTTTATAGGGATATGGAGCATTGTCGTAACGAGCTTAATTTGATTGCTAATACAGGCAGTGAGCGTTTACAGGGCTTGATATTCTTGTTTTTGGGTAACGAACAACTGATTACGGAATTCAAAACGTGTCAGGGTGAAATATTAGAGGACCGCCATCTTTTTGGTTCTCTTTTGATTGCTGGTGGACATTATAAAGATGAAATCCTTGTTGATCTTAAAGAGGTTGCTTAAATGTATCTATATCAATCCCAACTCATAGGAGCCGCATAAATGGCTGAAACACCGATACTGCCTGACCGTGGCAGCTCAGAATCAAAAGACGGATCTGAACGCTTATACAGAACTGCACTAGCTCAGAGGGATTATATAAACCTTGAACTGGAAGCTATGGATAGAGGGATGAGACCCTATGGCCTAACAAAAACCATCATGACGCTTTACCTACGTAAGCAGCTTATCCCCATGAAAGAACTGTCTGAAGAACTGCGGGGGCTAGTGATTGCGTATTTGAAAGACAAGCAAGAAAAAGCAAAACAGGCGGCGCGCTAATGGTTCGGTTCATTGACTTCCTGGCCTTCACGCCCCGCGTAAAGCATGCACCGAGGTACTCGGTCATCTTTGCCGGGCGTCTGGCCATCGGAGACAACCTTCAGCCGACATCAAACGCGCGCCGCATGTTAAAAGCCAAGAAACGCAAACACCTGACCTTGGATAACAAAAGGGTATCGGTGAACATGGGTAACAAAAAGCGCGTTCTGCCCGTCGGGCATGCACCTAGTCCAATAGTGGCGCCTCGCGCCCATTCTGCGCGTGGAAATGGCTATAAAGCCAAGGCTGAAAACAACCGCAAAGAAATAAAACCGGCTGCGCCATTCACCACCCCATACATTGCCTTAAAGGCTGACAACATAGTGAAGTCGGCAGCGAAGTAGCCAGCGTCGAATTATCGCAGTGAGTCCATTCGCAAGCGAAAGGGATTGTAGAGGAAATCGGCGATTAAAACTGAATTACTGGCAGTTAGGTCAAAACCTTTGAAGCTTGCGTAAAAGCGTTTTGGCCTTACTGCCAGTTATCAGGTTTAAACGTCGATTGGAACGGAAAGCCCGGCCCTTTAGGGTTCGCAAAAAAAGAACAAAAGAAAAGCGGCGCAATAAATATGTTAGATAAAACCGGACATAACCAGCCTTATCTAGCTTTAAACAGAACAAAAAAACAAGGAATCAAAAATGATTAACATAAAACACGGCATACCCGGTCAGGGCATGACATACAGCCAGCGCAGACGATTAATAAATCTATTATGGGCATTCGTTTCAAACTCAGCGCTTCCCTTCATCATTGGCTTTGTCTTTGCACTGATCTCAATCACATATTCATTTACTGAGATAGCAAAAGCCTTTGATAAATCCGGATTTGGAACCTGTATTCAACCGGATTTACAAGAAAATAACGCGATAACCGGCGCTTTTATAACCCCGCCCGTCACCCAGCTGTAAATAGATTAAGGTCTAACCATGTCCGAAACATGCCCAAATTGCGGTGCCGCCAGCTTCACAGACCTACGCACAGATGACGATCAAATCACCTGTTACAACTGTGGAGAAGACTTTGACCCAATCCCTTCAGAAGACGGCATGTTTGTAGAAGATGGCTGGCAAGAGGAAAACGCAAGGCGACAACAACTAAACCGCGACTATGAATCATTAGACGATGGCGAAGAAGATCCCGATTTAGAAGACCCAGACATAGAAGACTAACCGCGTTCGACCTACGCGTTTTAAAAGGTCAAGCCAAAAAGCAACATAAACCGAAAGACCACCCTTAACCCAACAAAGGTACAAAATCATGACCGACCAATCAACCCAAAACAGCTTCCTAGGCGACATGAAAACAGTCGTAAGAGGACAAGTTGAATCGTTAACCCGTTATGAAATAGATGGAGACAACAAAGGCGGTTCCATCTGGGTATCCAAACCCAACACCGGAAAAAACCCCAACAACCTGGGTAACGAATTAATCAAAGTCAAAATGCCGTTTGAAATGTTCGACCAGAAAAAAGCCGAAGTAGAAGCCGGAAAACTGTATTTCCCCTGTCAAATGGAAATCCTCTGTGAAATCAACATGGGCGGCCAAAACAAAGCAGTCCTGACAGCTATCAGCATGAAACTTGACGGCCCGGAACCCGGACAAATAAAAGACGAAGACATAGACAAAACAACCGGGGAAATCCTCCCTGATAAAGACAAACCAAAAACCGGTGCAGCCCAGACAACAACCGGTACAACTTCCGCCAACAAACCATAAGCAGGGGTTAAACCATGAAAATCCGCTCAATGGCCTGCCTGATAAAAAAGCCCGTAGAGTTCAAAGAGCGGGTTCTAAGCAACCAAGTACAAAAAGGCCGTTTTATAAACGGCCATGTAATAAAAGAAAATGGACAAATAAAAGAAAACAAACCAAGGAGCATTACTTAAATGGCTATTTGCGTTAAATCCGCGTTACTGACTGCTGGTGCTGCGGGTAATGCTCTTAAACAGGATGGACAAGTTGTTGATGTTTACGCATTCGTTATTGATCCTGTTCAGACCACACCTTGTCCTAATTACGCCATTCTAAGCGGACAAGACTTCGCGAATGTTCCTACCCTAACCGACATCTTCACAATGCCGGTAGCGGAAGATTTGCAACAAATGTGGATGCTTGGCTTCAGCTTGCCAATCATCGCATACCTGACGGCTTGGAGTTATGGAGTCGTTATCAACTGGTTTAACGAAAAATATCATCGTTAGACTTTAACTTAAGAAAAATAGGTGAACTATGAAAAACATCAAAAGAATCGGTGCAGTTTTACTCACTGCATTAGCCTTGGCAATGGTTGCAATTACTCCTGCAAACGCTGCGCTGGACTTTACAGCCTTAACAGCGGCGGTTGATGCTACAACCATCGTAGCGGCTCTTACAGCCATTGCCGCAATTAAAATGCTGCCCGGTGTAGCCAAGTGGGGCTTTAACAAAGTTATTGGCTGGTTCCGGTAACCAAGAAAAAGGAAGGGTGTCGAAAGGCACCCTTTTTTATAAACCAAAAAAGAGACCAAAAACATGATTTTTTTAACCTTGTATTTCCTAAGCGGCCTAGTTTGCGCCTATGCCGTCATATCGGGATTTGACAATGCGTAAGCTAATCATTTTTTTGATTTTGACGTTTTCGGGTTCGGTTTTTGCCGATACCTATCCTACAACTGTAAAATATTATTATGGAGCGTTATCCGTTCAGACCATGAGTAGTTCTGGTGCAGCGGCGTGTACGGCGGCCGCTGTTATTTACGATTCGTCGTATCATGGGGATTTTAACGGTAGCTACGGCCCTATCGATGCGTGCAAAATTTACACGCCAGTTAATAATTTTGTTACTCAGAGCAATATTGGCATTGATTATTCGTGTCCTTATGGCGGTTCTTATTCTTCATCGGATTCTTACGCGACCTGTCAAAATGCGCCTCCTTGCACTACTCCACAAGTTCGCAACGCAACAACAGGTGCGTGTGAACTGCCTCCCCCGGTAACTTGCCAAACCACACCTACAACCACTACATCGGGATCAACACAAACCCTTTCTTGGGAAACGCTAAACACCGGTTCAAACACCTGTGACCCTCATTCCTTGAATTGCGATTACCCGCTTGCCGTAAACGCAACAACAAAACAATGCGACCTGACGTGTTCGGACGGCTCTACCGTAGACGTATCAGCGGGGGCGCAATGTCCGCCGCCATCATGCCCGAATCAAGTCAATGGTAATATGATAACCAAACAGGCGTGGAATTCCGTTACTCAGAAATGTGAAAATTCCGATATTGTCTATTGTGACGGTCAATTACAAGTTCCTGACGCTGGAACAGGCACCTGTTTACCTAAACCCGGTGCAATCGATTGCGGAAACGGTATTGTTGTCATATCTCCGCTTGTATGCTCTTCTGAGCCTGATCATTCGCAGGATATAACCTGTCCTGACGGCCTAATTATCTCGCCGCCTCGCACCTGTGCCTTATTGCCGCCTGACCCGGCAAATTGCCCTGGTGGTGCTTCAGCTGTTGAAACCACCGGGTACGTTAACGGTGTTCCGACATGCGTTATGAAAGACGGAACCACAACAGCTGCCGCCGATGATAGCCAGTCGCCAGCTGATGATAAATACAATCCTCAGGATTACAAAGCCGGTGTTGCTTGTAACTTCTCTTATTCCTATCCGTGTGACCCGTCGCTTCCTGTTGTTAGTACGCCCGGCCTTACAGGTATAGAGAAATGTGGTCCCGGTACTTTTTTTACTTGCGCCGATACTTATAACAAGCCTGTTGCTCCCGCCCTTTATCCTAAATCCCCTGCACCCACAACAGCGACAACAACCACCACCGGGACAGGTACTACAACCACCACCGGGACAGGTACTACAACCATAATAAATTCTGATGGTTCAACGTCCACGCAAACAACAACGACTAACAATACCGGGACGACAACCACCACGGGCGGATCTACTGCCGGATTGGCTACTGAAGATACAGCCCGTGAGATTGCCAGTCGTTTGGGCGGCAAAGCTGCTGGTAAAGGAGGTGTATCTCCCGGCGCTGGAATGGGGCAATTTACGGGCCGTGGGAAAAACACTAATCCAAACCTTGGCAAATGGTACGAGGCCACAACAGACACTTATGAGGGGGTATTTCAAACAAACGTTAATAGCGTAAAGGATTCGCCTCTTATGGGATTTAGCCAGAAAATCTTTAACGTCTCTATTCCGGGCGGTGAGTGTCCGGTCTGGACGATTCCTGCAGTTATGAACATGCAAGCTATCCCGGTTTCCCCTCTTTGCAGTGATTTCATGGACTCTATTTTTCCGATAATTAGCGCACTTGTTCAAGCCTCTGCGGTGTTTATGGTTTTTAGAATTATTATTTCCGGCTTTAAGTCATAGGAGGCTATATGCAGGCACTTATAGACACAATATCGAATTATTACGACAGGCTTATATTCTTTTTCACTGACGCTTTTGCATCGGTGAAAAGCTTTTTTACAGCAATATTAGACACCATTGATAATTACTATGACACGGTTTATACCTTTATCACTAATGGTTTTGAATCACTTCGTCTTTGGGTTGCTGACGTTCCTATTTGGCTACTAAAAAAGGGATTTGAGGCGCTTTTGTGGGTTTTGAATTGGGCGGCTGAAAGTTGTTCTTACTGCCTCGGCGGGGTATCTCATGCGGGTGAACTGGCGGACAAATTCCAATGGGCATGGAACACGATAGCAACTTATTCGCCGGGGCTTATTTATGTTGTTAACCGCTGCGGCGTTCCTGAGGCATTCAAAATATTAGTCTGCGGCATGGGCATTTGGGCGGTTGTGAAAACAATTATGATTATTAAAGGCCTATTATGATTATCTTCCATGAAGGCCTACCCGGCTCCGGTAAAAGCTACGAAGCGGCCATTAATCAAATTATCCCGGCGCTCCAAAAAGGTCGAATGGTTTATGCCTATATCGAGGGCTTGAACCATGAAAAGTTTTCTGAAGTAACAGGATTGCCATTACCCGTAATTCAAAATTTACTGCGTCAATTAACGAAAGAGCAGGTTAAAGATGTTCAAGTTCACGTTGCGAACGATTCTCTGGTTATTATCGATGAGCTGCAAGATTTCTTTCCGGCTGGCAAGGCGACTCTTGATCCGGGTATAACTGAATTTGTTACCCAGCATCGTCACCGGGGCATAGACATAATTTGCATGGGACAGGATTCCCGTGATTGCCACATGCTGTGGAAGCGGCGGATAGATACCTTGATTCGTTTTGTAAAGCGTGACGCTATCGGGCAACCTGACGCATACACCTGGACAACCTACAAGCAACAAGCGGGTAAATTCGTGCAGTTGCGGTCTGGTAAAGGGACTTATGATAAAAAGAATTTCGGTTTGTATGCTTCACATACTGAAGGCGTTAGCTCAATAGATGCCCATAAAGATGACCGGACAAACGTTCTTAAGTCGGCGGCTTTTACGTTTTACATTCCGCTTTTTTTACTTGCGCTGGTTTTCGCTGTGTATTATCTCTACGGCTTCCTATCGGGGCGTAGTTCGCCAGTTAAGGCGAGTACAGCACCTTCTGCAGAGGTTCGTCCATCTATTCCAGAAAAGCAAGAGCAGTCCAAGGCAGCACCGCCACAACCAGCCCCGCAACCTAAACCGCCACCACCTTCAGACACCGATTATTTGGAAAAATATTTAACTGAGTATAGGCCTCGTTTGGTTGCACTGATTGAGGATAAAAAAAAGAACAAGATGGTGGCGCATATAGAATTTATTGATACCTCCAATAGAGTATTTGAACGGCTGAACATTCCCCAGATTGTTGCATTCGGCTATGTGGTCGAGCGTAAACCGTACGGACTATTGTTGAGGCGTGGAGATAAGCGCTATCCAGTTACATCGTTTCCCATTGAAAGGAGTGAAGGCGTTACGCGTCATCCTGAAGACTCTAGGAATTTTGCTGCTCGCTGATATGAACGTTACTGACCTGGCTCATTATGCCCTGATTCAGTAACGGTGAACTTGGGTGATTCGCCTATCACTGATAAGAATGCCATTACACACGCAAGACAGATAAAAACGGGGGGAGGTGCGAATTTGTCCTTTTATCGAGACATCATTCTGGATAACTCGGGCTTTGTTCTTACCAATGGCTTGGGGTGTGGATGCGCCTAAAGTGAACGTAGGTGAAAACCAATGTATATAGGCGCATTCGCACCTTCCCCCGCTTTTATCGGATGATCGCTTTACTTATCAAAGTCGCTGGTGAGTTTAAGCAGCGCGTCATGCGGTGAATGAAGATTGACCGATTGAAGGAGTGATTGAGGTTAGTTATTAGACGCGGCACCGGGGGCGGGGGTGTATCTGACTGAGCGTTCACGGCGGCCAAAAATTTTAATGTTTAGGGTGAAATCTTTTTGCCTGTTTGAGGTTGGGACAAGCGAGTTGCAAAAAATTTCCGGGTGCCCTGGGCATTAAGATTTTTGAATAGGCGACGTGGCGAAGGAACGGTACAGCCCCGCCCCCGGTGCCGCGCTAATAACTCCGAATGAGCGAGTGATTGAGGGATTGATGAAAGAACAGCATGACGCGCGGGATCTAGTTTTCCTTCCCATTGCTGAAGTAAAGAACCACAAAAAAGGCTGTTACGCCCCTGTATCACGTAACAGAACAATACACCACGAAGCCTATAAGAGCTGAAAAATATGAAATTTAACCAACGCTTTTCCCTTGAATCTCTTTCCCTTGGTTCTGAAGAAGATCAGTCCGGCTTATTGTTTGCTAATGGTGATCAAATCATAGACCTTTCGGGCGTTAACATTGTTGGCGCTTCGGTGGATACCGTAAGACAGTTGTTTCATGGTGTACCCAAAGCTTCTTTTATTAAAAAACTTGAGCAGCATGTGGAAAATAAAGATGAGTTTGTCCGGTTAACCGCAAACGACTTGGTTAATGATGATCGTTGGCATTTTAGCCGGATGGGTAAAACTGGCGGTTACCGGTATAAACTGCAAAACAATGCTGTTGGGTTGGTTGTTCTGTTTGGTAGCTGGTACGGCAAGATAGATCAGGAAGGCTCACATTTAAAAATTGAACTGTCGCCGCATTTTATTTCACAACGTACAGTCCCGGAAATTTGGGATTATCTGCACGGTGACTTCGTTGGTATATCTCGCATTTTCTTAGAAGAGCCAGAAGCAAAGGGCGTTGCTGTCCATTTGGCTTGCGATTATCAAGGATTCAATTTACCTGTTGATTTTATACAAAAATTTTCAACCAGTTCCAGGACGATTAGGGCTTATGACGGTATAGCCTCCCTTGACCTGTTAGACTTTACGGATGCAGTTGCAACTTATGGCCGGGAAGGTCAGGACAAAAACTATCTGATCGGTAAGCCAATAGCCGTACAAATGGCGCTTTATGATAAGAGCTATGAAATGATCAAATCTGACAAAGTTGATTATTTTAACGAAGAATGGAGTGTTTATTCTTTTGGGACGTATGACTCAACTCAGTCAGTACGCCGGATAGAAGCAAGGCTTCATCATACCGTTATTCGTGAAATAGGCCACGGCTTGGGTTTGGAATTTGAGGGCTTTAACCAAGTTGCCGAGCACTTAACTGACCTTTGGCGCTATGCACTGGAACGTAACCGGCTAATGATTGACGGTGATCCCCGTGGTTATCTCAATCCCTTTTGGCAGCTTCTTATGCAGGATGTCCATTTCTATGTTCCCGCTCAAGGCGTGAAAATTTCGCGCAAAAAAAAAGAAGCAGTAGACCCTATCGCTAGAAACATCACTTCCGTTATTGGCAACTTGGTTTCAATCATGGCTCGCCGTAATGATTGCACAGTACGGCATGTGATGCGCCAGTTACATAACTTGCATATATGGCCGGAAATTCAAACGTATTATAGGAGTAGGGGGAAGGATGATAATGATTTGCGGGAGCAGGTTAAAGAGGGATTGGAAAAAAGGCGTTTGATTGGTAAAGCGGCATGAAGATAAAGAAAGTTATTAATTTTATTCTCTGTTCCATTGCTTGTTTTGCGCGTGGCATTTTCCCTTTTTTGATTGCGTCTATTTGCGGGTATTTGATTTACTGGCTAAGGCTTACTAAATGACCATTAACCTATTTTCCATTGTTCCTTGTTCTATATGCCCTGATATGGCTTTGCTTAAAACCGCTTTGATCTGGAAAGAGTTGGTTTTTTGCTCCGTGGATTGCTTGAGAAAGCATGTTGAAACTGTGCGGTTGAATAATGAGCCTACAAAAAAGGAAGCTCAGGATAAATTTTTTAAACCTGTTTCACGTCTATCTGATGCTCAGGCCGTTCAGGCCATTGGTGAAGATAGACATTTTTTAATTTAAACGGAATTAAAACTGATGCAGATTTTTGACATAGATGAAGCTGCTGATTTCCTTAAAATGAATCCTGAAGTTTTAAGGCGAAAGGCGAAACTTGGATTGATTCCCGGCCGTAAGGCTGGAAAGCGTTGGGTTTTTGTCTGTGAGCACCTAGCTGACTGGGTTTCTGGCCGTTACCCCCTTTCTGTAAACGACACCTTGACGGTAGTCGATGATCAACCAAAGGATACTATTAAATGTCGATCTACAAGCGCAAAGATACATGGTGGATTCAGTTTACCGCACCAGACGGAAGCCGAATACAACAGACTGCTGGGACTCAGTTAAAGCATGAGGCTCAAGAATTACACGATAAGTTGAAAGCTGAAGCGTGGCGTGTAAAGTATTTGGGTGCTAAACCTCGTTATTTTTGGAAGGATGCTGTTATTCGTTGGTTGACCGAGCAAGGGCATAAAAAAAGCATTGAGACGGACAAGGTGCATTTGCGTTGTCTTGATAAGCATTTAAGTGATGTTTATCTTGATGAAATTAACAAGCTCAAGATTGATTTAATAAAAAATGCAAGATTGGCTGATGGTGTGAGCAATTCAACTGTGAATCGACTTCTTTCAATTTTGCGGGCTATATTGAATAGGGCTAAGGATAATTGGGAATGGATAGATTTCGTTCCGGGGTTTCGTTTTTTACCTGAGCCTGCTGGCCGCGTTCGTTGGATTACTCGTGATGAGTCAGTCCGTTTGATTGAAGAGCTTCCCGAGCATTTAAAGTTTATGGTTCGTTTTGCTTTGGCTACTGGTCTACGTGAAAGTAACGTAACTCATTTACAGTGGTCGCAGATTGATATTCAACGTAGGTGTGCGTGGGTTCTAGCTGATCAAGCTAAGGCGGGTAAAGCAATTGCTGTTCCGTTGAATGATGATGCTCTTGATGTAATTGCCAGTCAGGTTGGTAAACATGATGTTCGAGTGTTTACGTATAAAGGTAATGTAGTTAATGATGGTAATACTAAATCATTTCGCAAGGCGTTAAAGAGGGCAGGTATTGAGGATTTTAGATGGCATGATCTACGCCACACCTGGGCATCTTGGCATGTTCAAAGCGGTACTCCTCTTCACGTATTGAAGGAGTTGGGTGGTTGGGCTGATATATCGATGGTTTTGCGGTATGCTCATTTGTCGAGCGCTCATCTTGAAGAGTACGCGGGAAATTCTTCTTTCCGACTTGAGGCAAGTTGTGACAAATTTACTACATCGGGCTAATTCTTTGTGTTGATAATGGTATAACTCTTTGATTCAATTGGTCGGGACGATAGGATTTGAACCTACGACCCCTTGTCCCCCAGACAAGTGCGCTACCAAGCTGCGCTACGCCCCGACAGTTTGAAATAAAGAATTTAAAGCTGAAAGGATTGTGAACACAATCCCCAATAATTCAATGCGGCAAATTATACTACATTTCGCCGCATTGAATGAAAAAATCTACTTTAGCAGCTCCAGAATTTCTTCCAGTTCGCTAACCATTTGATGAATCAACTGTTTGGTGCGGGTTGAATCTTCTTTGGCATCGTCACTGCTCAAATGAGCTCTGGCGCCGCCGATAGTGTAGCCTTGCTCATACAGTAAAGATCTTATTTGCCGGATCATCAGCACATCATGGCGTTGATAATAACGACGATTGCCGCGTCTTTTTACCGGGCTAAGTTCTGTAAACTCTTGTTCCCAGTAGCGAAGTACATGAGGCTTTACGCCGCATAACTCACTGACTTCACCTATGGTGAAATATCGCTTTGCCGGTATGACCGGCAACTCATTATTATTACTCGGCTCCAGCATATGCTTCCACTCTGGCTTTTAGTTTTTGACCTGATCTGAATGTTACCACGCGGCGGGCTGTTATGGGGATTTCTTCACCTGTTTTTGGGTTTCTGCCGGGGCGACTGCTTTTGTCGCGCAGTTCGAATTTTCCAAAACCGGAAATTTTTACCTGCTCGCCGTGTTCCAGTGAGCCTTTGATTTCCTCAAAAAACATTTCGACCATATCTTTTGCTTCGCGCTTGTTTAAGCCAAGCTCGTCAAACAGCCTTTCGGCAAAATCGGCTTTAGTTAATGCCATCGTTAATCCCTCAGCTTTGCACTTGTTTTTGTGGTCAATGTTTCTAACAGTCCGCTAAATATAGCATCTATTTCAGAATCTGTTAGGGTTTGTGAAAAATCTTGTATTACTAAACTCAAAGCTACGCTTTTACTGCCTTCTTCGACGCCTTT
>Ga0208633_100358_pt1 | contig 13002 bp, 8 predicted proteins | sample LakWasMet63_LOW9_2_FD_183895 | JGI IMG/M metagenome (GOLD analysis project Ga0208633, IMG submission 183895) | Freshwater sediment methanotrophic microbial communities from Lake Washington under simulated oxygen tension - Sediment Metagenome... | ecosystem: Environmental > Aquatic > Freshwater >...
GTTGTGCGTTCAACTGCGCTCCCGGTGCGCCGTATAAGTATTGCGAGACCTGCAATACTGAACACGCGACAGCGCAAGCGGACAGCGTGCCTTTCATCACCTTGCCGCTGGGCGCAACTGAAGACCGGGTTATCGGCACCCTGGATTTGGAGCAGGCGCTTAAAGGCGGAGCACGCGTTTTCAAGCCCGGCTTACTGGCTGCAGCGCACCGGGGCATACTCTATATCGACGAAGTCAACCTGCTGCCCGACCATCTGGTCGATGTGCTGCTGGATGCAGCGGCGATGGGCGTCAATGCGGTGCAGCGCGAAGGCCTCTCGGTCACGCACCCTGCCCGCTTCACGCTGATCGGCACGATGAATCTGGAAGAAGGCGATTTGCGTCCGCAATTGCTGGACCGCTTCGGCCTGATGGTTGAAGTGACCGCGCCGCGCGACAAAACCTTGCGCTCCGAAGTCGTGCGCCGCCGCATTGCGTTCGAGGCTAATCCTAGCGCTTACGCTGCCGCCTGGATGCACGAACAACAAGAATTGCGCCACCAACTGGCCACAGCGCAGCAGTTGCTGCCCGACGTGACGCTGGATGATGCGCTGCTCGATTTGATCAGCCATTTATGCTGCGAATTCGAGGTAGCGAGTCTTCGCGCCGACATCGTCATGCATAAAGCGGCGCGGGCATTGGCCGCGCTCGAAGGCCGATCTCAGGTAACGCCGGAAGACGTGCGCGGCGCTGCGGAACTGGTGTTGCCGCACCGACGCAGACGCAAACCGTTCGAGCAACCGGGGCTGGATCAAGACCAGCTCGATGAGCTGATGCTGCAGGCGTTACAGCCGCCGGATGAAGGTGAATCCGGCACTGAAGATACCGAGCAGGAAAACAATCAAGATAACGGCGAGTCGCAAGACCAACAACAAGTCTTCGCCGCCGCGTCTGCCGGTAACATACGAAAAATAGAAGTCGATACGGTTGCCAGCCGCTACGCTTCCGGCAAGCGCAGCACTGCACAGGATGCGCCGCGCGGCCGTGTCGTGCGGGCCGTGCAGGACCACAATCCAAGCAGTCTCGCCGTCGGCGCGACATTGCGTAGCGCGGCGCTCAGAGGTGCCGACAATTTCCAGGTGACGAAAAGCGACTTGCATCAACAAATCCGCGTAGGCAAAAACGCCAACCTGATTTTGTTTGTGGTCGATGCATCAGGCTCCATGGCGGCACAGCGGCGCATGGAAGCGGTCAAAGGTGCAGTGTTGTCGCTGCTGACCGATGCCTACCAGCAGCGTGACGAAGTCGCAGTAATCAGCTTTCGTGGCGAATCCGCACAGTTATTGTTGTCGCCCACCCGCAGCGTCGATCTTGCCGAACAGAACCTGCGCGAGTTGCCTACCGGCGGCCGTACGCCCTTGCCTCATGCGCTGTCTGTGGCACTGGAAACACTGGAGAAAACCGGGATGCCGCCGTTGCTGGTGTTGCTTAGCGACGGCAAGGCCAATGTTGCGCTGACAGATGGTAACGATCCCTGGCAGGAATCGCTAAGATTTGCCGAATTACTGGCCGAACGCAGCGTACCCGCCCTAGTGCTCGACACCGAAACCGGCTATTTGCGCTTAGGGAAAGCACGCCAACTGGCGCAGGCCTTAGGTGCCGAATACCTGACGCTGGAAGAATTATCGGCGGAAAACTTGGCGCTTACGGTGCGTGGGTGTATTAAGTGAACATGAAGTTTATTAGAAATATTTTATTCACCACGAAGACACGAAGAACACGAAGTTTTATTTCTTCGTGTCTTCGTGGTGAAAAGTTTTTTATGCGGGTTCCCAAGCTCCTGCTTGGGAACCCAGTACGCGAAGCTCTCGGCAACCGCTCCTGCGTTGCTCTACCTCCTGCATCCATGCAAGTCGTTGCTTCGCGAAACAGGACAGGAAGCTGGAGCTTCCAAGACTACATTCCCAAGCTGGAGCTTGGGAACGAGCGTACCCTACAATTTTTCGTGCTTTTCGTGCTTTTCGTGTTTTTCGTGGACAAAAACACCAATTAATAAGGAACAATTATGATTATCTGCATAGGCGCAGGCCCTGGCGACGTTGCTTATCTAACCCAGCGCGGCGCGGAACTGATCCGCAATGCCAACGTGGTCGCCGGATTCGATGCCGTCATTAACGTCGTGCAAAGCCTGATCCCAGAAACCGCGCAAACCGTGCTGATGAACTACCGCGACCAGACCGAACAATTGGCGAAAGTGGCGGTTGAACACCATGCGGGCAAGAACTGCGTCGTGGTGTTCATGGGCGACATCCATTTCAGCGGCTTCCAGTATCTGGAACGGGTCGAACGCGCTTGCGGCCATCCGGTGGAAACCGTGCCGGGCATCTCTTCGGCGCAGATACTTGCATCGCGTGCCAAAGTCTGTTTCGACGAAACGACGTTTATCACCTTCCACCGTCGCGGCGACCTGACCCCGTTCAAGCAACATCTGGTGCATGTGCTGCAAGACCAGCGCAATGCGATCGTGATTCCGTGTCCATGGGACGAGGCGCGCTCATTCATGCCTCGTCATATCGCAGTTTATCTGTTGGAGCAAGGCATATCGCCCGATCATCCGACCGAGGTCTGGGAGAATTTGACCCGTTCGGAAGCGGAGTGGCACGGCACGCTCGCCGACTGTGCGAAACAGGAATTCAGCGATATGAGCATCATGTTAATCCGCACCCGCAGCCCTATGTCCAGCCAGATTGAACCCGCAATGGAGCCGTTACCGAATGCAGGCTGAAACAAACCAACAATTCGGCATCGTTATCGCAGGTCATGGCAGCCGCGATGCCGACGGCATCCGGGAATTCGAGCAACTGGTTGAACTGGTCAGGGAGCGCGCGCCGCAGCATGTGGTCAGTCACGGCTACCTGGAGTTTGCCAGTCCGACTATCGATCAGGCGATCGCAGCCCAATTGAACGCCAATGCCAAACAAATCGTCATGGTGCCCGGCATCTTACTGGCGGCAACTCATGCCAAAAACGACCTGCCCAGCGAACTGCTGACCTCGGCTCGCGAACATCCCGACGTCGATTTTCATTTCGGTGCGCCGATGGGCTTGCATCCGTTGTTGCTGCAAGTCGTTCAGCAACGCATCGTCGAGGCCGAAGCGACATCATCTAAAACCGTCCGCAGAGACGACACCTGCCTGGTGCTGGTCGGTCGCGGCACCACCGACCCCGATGCCAATGGCGAAGTCGCCAAATTCGCGCGCATGATCGAAGAAGGCATGGGCTTTGGCGCGTCTTACGTGTGCTATTCAGGCACAGCCAAACCGTTGGTTGCCGACGCCCTGCGTACCGTAGCTCAACTGGGGTATGCACGGTTGATCGTGGTGCCGTTTTTCCTGTTCGACGGCATCTTGGTCAAGCGTATTTATGAAGCTGCCGATGCCATGCAAGAGCGCGACCCTGAGCTGGAAGTGCTCAAGGCAGGCTATCTCGGCGTGCATCCGAACGTAGCCGATGTGCTGATTTCCAGGGCGCAAGAAGCGGTAGAAGGCCGTGCAGAAATGAACTGCTCGTTGTGCAAATACCGGGTGCAAATTGTCGGCTTTGAACAGCAGGTCGGCGAGCCGCAACGCCCGCATCATCTTCAAGTTCGCGGCCTGTTCGAAAAAGCCGCTGTGGATGAAACCGCAACAGAATTCGCCCCTTACGTGCCGCATCCGATAGAAGCCGAAAGTTTCCGCATCATCGCCGCCGGGCGCGACTGGTCGGTCTTCCCCGAGGCACATCTGACCGTGCTGCAACGACTGGTGCATACCAGCGGCGATTTTAATGCGGTCGACGACATTTACTTTTCGGCGGGCGCGGTCGAAACGGGCATTCGTGCCTTGTTGCGTTGCAAGCGTGTAGTGACCGACGTGACCATGGTGCAGACCGGCCTAAAACGCGCACTGCTCGAACAGCTCGGCATCGAAACCTGGTGCGGGGTGCATGATCACGAAACCGCGCTGATGGCGCAAACACAGGGCATCACCCGTTCCGCGGCCGGAATACGGCGCGCCTTTGAAAAATTCGGTAACGACATCGTGCTGTCGATAGGCGATGCACCGACTGCGATCAGGGAAGCGGTGCGCCTGATCCGCGAACACGGCTGGCGGCCGCAGCTGGTGATCGGCTTGCCGGTCGGCTTTGTCGGCACCTGCGAGTCGAAAGCGGAATTAAAACGCTGCCTGCAAGTGCCGCGCATCACCAACAGCGGCACGCGCGGCGGTTCGCCGTGGGCGGCGACCGTCGTCAACGGCTTGATGATCGATGCGGTGAATCAGCTCTGCTCATTAGCTACTAATAAAATCGATTAAGCGCGAAATGCTAGTAAACAGGCTGTTAAAGCTTTTTATTCACCACGAAGACACGAAGGACACGAAGTTATATTTCTTCGTGTCCTTCGTGTCTTCGGGTGATAGTTTTTTAAGTTTTTAAATGACAGGACAGGTTACTCACGTTGCATGAGTCAGACTGAACTTAGAGAATTCGACCTTTCAGTACTCGCACCGAACGGTTTGCGGCGCGGGCGCACCACGGGCAGCTGCGCCACGGCGGCGGTTAAAGCCGCGCTCTATCTGCTGCTGCACGGTGAGCGCCTCACGCAGGTGCAAATAACATTGGCTGACGATACGCATTACCTGACCGTACCGATTCAGGACTGTCGTTGGTTGAACGAACACACAGCACGAGCCGAAGTGCTGAAAGACGGCGGCGACGACCCGGATAACACGCACGGGGCCACCCTCTTTGCCGAAGTGCGAAGAAACAATGAAGGACAGCTACGCTTTTTCGCCGGAAGCGGCGTCGGCACTGCGACTCAACCCGGCTTGCGCGTAGCGGTAGGTGAACCTGCAATTAACCCAACGCCGCGCAAGATGATGCGGCAGGCGGCCGTCGAGGTGTCCGATAGTAAAGACCAAGGCTTCGACCTGATCATAGGTTGTATCAACGGCGAAACGATTGCAAAAAAGACCTTCAACCCGAGACTCGGCATAGTCGGCGGCATATCGATACTCGGCACTTCAGGCATAGTCGAGCCTTTGTCGCTGGCATCCTGGATTGCCTCGATTGAGGTTTATGTACGCGTCGCTTTGGGGGGCAACGATATAAACAGCATCGCTTTGCTGCCGGGGAAAATTGGTCGCACTTATGCCAAAGAGGCGCTGGAATTACCCGAACAGCGCTCGGTGCAGATCGCCAACTTTCTTGGCGACGCGTTAGATTTTTTACAACAGGCATTGGCTGAACAACAACGCCATCTGGATGTGTTGTGGCTGCTGGGGCATCCCGGAAAACTTGCCAAAGTGCTGGACGGCGTTTGGGATACGCACTCCAGCAGGAGCGACATGGCCATGAGCGTTGTCGCCCGCATAGCGGCGGAACGCGGGTTTGACAGCCGTCTGGTACAAGAACTGGAACTGGCAAACACAGTGGAAGCCGCAATGGAAAGATTAAAGAACGAAACCGGCGCACAGGCGTTGTGGATAGACATCGAACAACGCATCGCCGCGCTTGTTCATCAACGCGTACCGGCAGTGAAAAAGGTTGAAGTGCGGCTGTTTAATTTACAAGGGGATAGCTTGGGTGAAGTATAAGGGACAGCCAGGTAGGGCGTGCCGTGCGCGCCTTCTCCGCAGTTATTCTCGTTCCCACGCGCTGCGTGGGAATGCCATGCAGGACGCGCTGCGTCCTGTGTTTGCGCTACCTGGTTTCCCAGACGTTACGTGTGCTCGCGGCGCATCGCGCCTTAACTGCATTCCCACGCAGCGCGTGGGAACGAAGATAACACTTACTTATTAAGAGGAGCAGTATGAGTTTGTTAGGTACATTCTACGGCATAGGCGTAGGGCCGGGACCTGCGGGTTACATTCCGCTAGCGGCGGTCGAAGCGCTGCAGCAGGCCGACATCATTTACGCCCCCCGTGCGCACAGCTCGGAAACCTCGGTGGCTTTGCAATGTTTAGCAGGCATCGACATTGCTCAGGAACGGATACGTGAAATAGAATTCACCATGGACCCTGACCGCACGGTGCTGAGCGAGCATTACGCACAACTGGCCGAGACCATCGCCGTCGATTTGCGCGCAGGCCTGAATGTGGCTTATCTGACCATAGGCGACAGCCTCACCTACTCCACTTACGGTTATATATTGGCCGCCTTGCGCGAGTATTTGCCGGATCTGCCGCAACGCTCCTTCCCCGGCATTACCAGCTATGCGGCTGCGGCCTCGGCGATGGGCTGGCCGCTGGGTGTAGGCAAGGAGCGCACCCTGATTTTGCCCTGCCCAGAAGATGCTGCCGCGCTGCGGCAGGACATCGAAAGCCATGACATCGTGGTGCTGATGAAGATCGGCGCGCGCCTGCCATGGGTGCTGGCCCTGCTCCGTGACATGGGCATCGCCGAACACTGCGCGTTTGCCCGTCGCATCGGCTTGGCGGACGAAATGCTGGCTGATGACGTCAGCGATTTATGCGCCACCTCGGCGATGGGCTATCTCGCCACCTTATTAATACGCAAAACACCCAGAGAGAGAAGGCATTCATGAGCCCGGAAAAACCATTTCGTCCACGAAAAGCACTAAAGACACGAAATAAATCAAAATATCATATCGATTTACTTTGGATGACAGCCCACTGCCCTTCATTAAACTCATGAGGGCCTTAGTCTCTCTTTAAAAATTTTCGTGCTTTTCGTGTCGCCTAAAGGCGCCTACTTTTGGTTTTCGTGGATTAACAGAGGTTTTAAAATGAAAGTTTACTTTATCGGCGCAGGCCCCGGCGCTTCCGATCTGATCACATTGCGCGGCGCGAATATTCTCGGCCGGGTCAGCATGGTGCTGTACGCCGGATCATTGGTGCCTACCGACATGTTGCAGCATTGCCGGGCAGATGCCGAACTGATCGACACCGCCCAGCTCGACCTTGAACAACAGGAAGCCTGCTACCGTCGAGCACAAGAGAATGATTGCGATGTAGCCCGTTTGCATTCCGGCGACCCGGCCATTTACGGCGCGACCGCCGAGCAAATGCGCAGGCTCGATGCGCTGGGTATCGACTACGAAATTGTACCGGGCGTGTCCTCGTTCACTTCGGCGGCGGCATCCATCAAGGCCGAGCTGACCAAGCCGGAAGTCTCGCAAACAGTGATCCTGACCCGCGTTTCAGGCCGCGCTTCGGCTGTGCCCGAACTGGAATCGATTGCACGACTGGCCGAACACCAAGCGACGATGTGCATCTTCCTGTCCGGGCCGCATTTGAAAAAAATAGTCGCCGACCTGCGCCTGCATTACCCGGACGACACGCCGGTGGCGCTGGTCTATCGGGCAACCTGGCCGGAAGAACGGTCTTACCAGGGCACTTTGGGCGCCATCCTTAAAGAAACCAAAAAAAGCGAGTGGAATCTAACCACGATGTTATTGGTAGGCAAAGCTTTAGGGCGCGGTGAACAAACCGAATCCAGTCTGTATTCCAAGGATTTCACGCATATCTTCCGCGTCGTGAAAAAGAAAAAGTCGGCATCAACTTAAAACATTTCACCACGAAGACACGAAAAAAAAGTAGAACCTTCGTGTTCCCGGCAATTGCTCCTGCATTGCTCTACCTCCTGCATCCATGCAGTCGTTCGTGTCTTCGCGGTGAATTAATCTTTTATTGAATATATGAATTTTCCGCTTAAATTGCTATGTACGATAAAGACCTCAGCATGACTGATTGCGGCATCTGGCTGGTAAGGCCGGAAAGCGAAGCCTTGGCTTTAGCCCTGCAAGAACGGCTTGGCGGTGTACTGTATCGGCCGTGGCTCGATACCGCCACACCCCAGAAAGAGCAGTTTGCCGCCGCTTATCGCCGGCAGTCGCAGTGGATCATGATAGCGGCCAGCGGCATCGCGGTGCGCTTTCTCGAGGGCTTGGCGCAGGATAAACATAGCGATCCGGCCGTCGTGGTGCTGGACGAAGCGGGACGGTTCGCGGTGTCACTGCTGGCAGGACATGAAGGCGGCGCCAACCGTTTGGCTTATCGCGTCGCCAATGTAACCGGTGCGGTACCGGTCATTACTACGGCGACCGAAGCCTTGAAGCCTTTGGTCGTCGGTATAGGTTGCCGCAAAGGTGTCACTGCCGAACAAATCGCCGCAGCAGTGCATCTGGCATTAGGCGAGAGGCCGTTAAGCGAAGTGCGCGAAATAGTGACTGTAGACTTGAAGGCAAACGAACCGGGCTTGCTGGATTTTTGCGAAGTGCACGATTTGCCGCTACGCGTATTGGCAAGCGCAACAGTGGCGGCAAGGCCCTGGGTAACCAAAGCCTCGGACTGGGTACAGCAGAATGTGGGACTACCGGGAGTCTGCGAGCCTTGCGCGTTGATTGCCGGCGCCCGCGGCAGATTGATCGTGCCTAAAACGGCTTTAAACGGCGTGGCCGTGGCCGTGGTTGAAGATAATATATAGAGAGCGCCGTCCGCCAGATCGCGCATTCCCAAGCTCCAGCTTGGGAATGCCATATTGGAAGCTCCAGCTTCCCGAGACACTGAAAGCTGGAGCTTTCGAGACTTGGGTTCCCAAGCTGGAGCTTGGGAACCAGCAGCAACATGAAAAATTCACCACGAATACGCGAAGAAATAAAACTTCGTGTCCTTCGTGCCTTCGTGGTGATCGCTTTTAAATAGACACAGCAATAATCAATGGATAAAAGAATGAAAGGTGTATTGAATTTGGTTTCGGTCGGGCCGGGATTTAGCGATTTGATCGTTCCGCGCGCCGAAGCGGCATTGCGGGACAGCGATGTGATCGTGGCTTATGACCTGTATTTGCGCTGGATTGAACCGTGGATAACCGGCAAGGAAATCCACACGCCGCCGCTGACTCAAGAACGCGAGCGCGCTTTATTGGCGATAGAAAAAGCCCGTAGCGGTGCTAAAGTCGCGCTGATTTCCAGCGGCGACATCGGCATTTATGCGATGGCAGCGCTGGCTTTCGATGAAATGCGCGAAGATGATGACTATGAAGTCAACGTGATACCCGGCATTACTTCCGCCAATGCCTGCGCCTCGTTATTGGGCTCGCCGTTGTCGCACGACTTTGCCACGCTGAGCCTGTCCGACCTGTTGTGCCCTTGGGACTGGATAGAACAGCGCGGACGACACATCGCCCAGGCTGACCTCGCCTGTGTTTTGTATAACGTGCAAAGCGCCGGTCGCCAGGAAGGCGTGTACCGCATCCTCAACATTATACTGGAGTCGAAATCGCCGAAGACGCTGTGCGGCGTAATCCATAACGCTTATCGGCCCGGCCAGAAAGTCAGCATTCACCACCTGGAAGACTTGCTGTCTTTGCAGTTCGATATGCTGACTACCATCGTGATCGGCAACCGTTTTACCCAGCGCAAGCGCGGCTTTATTTTTACGCCGCGCGGCTACAATAACTGGGATTCGCCCGCCGAACAGCCTGTTATAAATGATCTGCCCGAGCACGCGCTATGGGTCTTTTCCGGCACCAGCGACGGCAACGCATTGGCTAACGAGTTGGCGCAGCAAGGCTATCCGGTCGTGGTATCGGCCGCAACGGAATACGGCGGCGAGGTTGCCGCCCAGCATTGCTCCGGCGTGTCGGTCTGGGCCGGGCATCAAGGGGTTGAGGCGCAAAGACAGGCGCTAAGCCAAAATCAGGCACGGGTAATTGTCGACGCAACGCATCCTTACGCCAACCTGATCTCGGAACAATTGATGGGCTTGTCGCAAAGCTTGAATATCCCGTATCTGCGTTTTGAGCGGCCCAGCTCCTCTGGCATGACTGCTGACTTAAGCAATATAAAGCCCTCTCCAGAGGGAGAGGGTTGGGTGACGACTGCAAGGATGCAGGAGGTAGAGCAACGCAAGGAGCAGTTGCCGAGGGGAAATGAAAATAATGATTTTATTCCCCCTCATCCCAACCTTCTCCCTCAGGGAGAAGGAGCATATTCAACCAAGAATCAATGCGACTCTACGGAACAAGCGGCCGAACAAGCCATCGCACTCGGATCACGTATTTTCCTGACTACCGGCTCCAAGGATTTGGCGACTTTTCTGCAAGCTCCGGGTGCCGCCGAACGCGAGTGGTTTGTACGGGTAACGCCCGAGCCTGAGTTCATCCAAAGGGCAATCGATCTGGGCGTTCCGCGCAGCCATATTTGCGCGATGCAAGGGCCGTTCTCGCAAGCTTTCAATGAAGCCTTGTGGCGGGATTTGAAAATCGATTGCGTCATCACCAAGGATTCCGGCGATGCAGGCGGCTATCAAGCCAAAGTGGCGGCAACGCAAACATTGAATATCCCGTTGCTGGTCATCAAGCGCCCGAAACTTGAATACCCATTCGCCGCTTCAACTTTCGATGCAATTTTGCAACAGTTACAAGCGTGGAATATCAACGCATGATTCCGGTCACCATCGTTACCGGTTTTCTCGGTTCCGGTAAAACCACCTTACTAAGCAGCCTGATTAAAACCCGGCAAAACCGCCGCCTTGCCTTATTGATCAATGAATTCGGCGAGGTTTCCATCGACGGTGCGCTGATTAGCGACAGCGTTGGCGGCGATGAACATGTGCGGATTCATGATTTCCCTTACGGCCTGATTGCCTATGGCGACGACGAACACTTCATCCCGACCATGCAGGCCATCGCCGAGCGCCGGGCCAATGTCGATCATGTATTGATAGAAACCTCGGGGCTTGCGTTGCCGACAGCGGTCATGGAATTGTTGCAATCACCCGAACTGGCCAAGGATTTTATCCTCGACGCGACACTGGCCGTGGTGGATACGCCGTTGCTGCTGTCCGATCAATTCGACCGTGAACAAAGTCCAAACAGCCTGCATGCTGCGGTTGCCGATTCAGTCGCGGCCTTGTTTGAACAGCAACTCGAATATGCCGATGTGGTGGTGTTGAACAAAATCGACTCATTGGATGAGGATGCCTTGCTGCTCGCGGAACAACGAGTCCGCGAGCGTGCGCCGAACGTGCGTTTCCTGGAGCTTGCTTACGACGCGCAACTGGATATCCGGCTTGCCTTGGGTCTGCGCCTGCACCAGCCGACTTTTACCGCCCACAACCACCGGTTTACGCCGCTACCCGGTTCAGATGCGCCGACATTAGGTAGTCATGTAAGATTGAACGGCCATGCCCATTCCGGCTTAGCGGGGCATAGTCACGGACTGGCAACGCACAAACATTTTCATGAGCAGGATCCGGGATGGCTCTCGTTCGTACTGCGCAGCCAAGAGCCGCAGCAGGCGGAAACAATCAAACAGGCATTGATCGAAGTGGCTAAAGCTGAACCGTTGTTGCGCTGCAAAGGCTTTATCAAGACTGCCCCGGATCAATCCGTTCTGGTGCAGGGTGTGCGCACTCGCGTGACGATAGGTTCCGACACTGCCAAGCAATCTTCAAAAGAATCGGAACTGGTTTTTATCGGCTACCACCTTAACCGTAACAAGGTAGCGGCGCTGTTATCCCAATTGACCGGGACTGCATGGAAATGAACCGCCGCTACTTAGCTGCTACTAATTTTACGTTTGGAGTGCAGGCTTCGCCTGCAAACGCAAGCAAAGCTTGCACTCCTAATGTTGCCTCTCGTTCCCACGCGCTGCGCCAGGAATCACGAACAACGTCCTATGTATACAGAACGCGGTGAATGGAAACGAGCCAATCGACTGGAGCTGCCTGGAAATGACCCTTTCAACAATTCACTGCCCTGCCCTGTTCATCACCGCGCCCGGTTCCAACCACGGCAAGACCACCATCACTGCCGCGCTTGCCCGTTATCATGTCGAACAAGGCCGTAAAGTCCGGGTGTTTAAATCCGGCCCCGACTTTCTCGATCCGATGATACTCGAACGCGCCTGCGGCCTGCCGGTGTACCAGCTCGATCTGTGGATGATGGGCGAGACTGAAAGTCGGCGATTGTTATATGAAGCCGCGCTGGAAGCCGATTTAATACTGATTGAGGGCGTCATGGGCTTGTTCGATGGCGAACCTTGCAGCGCCGATGTGGCCGAATTATTCTCGGTGCCGGTGATGGTGGTGATTGATGCGACCGGTGCCGCGCAAACGCTGGGAGCACTTGCCTATGGGCTTGCCAACTATCGGCCTGGACTCAAATTCGCCGGTGTTTTAGCCAATAACGTCGCCAGCCCCAGGCATAACGAAATGATCATGCAAGGCATGCCGCCCGACCTGCGCTACTTTGGCGGGATACCGCGCGATAACCGGTTTGTATTGCCGGAACGACATCTGGGTCTGGTTCAGGCGGAAGAAGTGCTTGATCTCGAATCGCGAATGTCGGCCGCCGCAACAGCCATTGCCGCAACCGGACTGGCAAACTTGCCGGAAGTGGTGGACTTTACAGTCCCCGAACAGGGATCGCCGCCTCTGCTGCTTTCCGGTATCCGCATCGGCATTGCCCGCGATACCGCGTTTTCATTTATTTATGCAGCCAATCTGGATTTGTTGCGGACGATGGGAGCCACGCTGGTTTTCTTTTCACCGCTTGCAGATAAAGCGCTGCCCGATGTTGACAGCATTTATCTGCCGGGCGGTTATCCCGAACTGCATTTGCAAACGCTACAGGATAATCGGGCGATGAAAGCCGCATTGCAAACGCATTTCCAGCAAGGCAAACCCATTTACGCCGAATGCGGCGGCATGTTGTATTTGCTGGAGTCGATCGTCGATAAAGCCGGAAATCGCGGTAAGATGGTTGGCCTCTTGCCGGGACACGCCATCATGCAAAACCGGCTGAAAGGTTTGGGTTTTCAATCGGCGCCTATGGCCGGTGGCGTATTGCGCAGCCATACTTTTCACCACTCCCTTATCGAAACACCGCTGGTCCCTATTGCCTTTGGCGAGCGTGTGCATAACACTTCAGCAGGGGAAGCCATTTATCAGCTAAACCGGCTGACTGCCAGTTACCTGCACTGTTATTTTGCGTCAAATCCCACTGCCGCCGCACAATTGT
>Ga0208633_100360_pt1 | contig 12856 bp, 9 predicted proteins | sample LakWasMet63_LOW9_2_FD_183895 | JGI IMG/M metagenome (GOLD analysis project Ga0208633, IMG submission 183895) | Freshwater sediment methanotrophic microbial communities from Lake Washington under simulated oxygen tension - Sediment Metagenome... | ecosystem: Environmental > Aquatic > Freshwater >...
GTGGGCGAATACTGGTAGCCGGTGACAAAGCGCGCCGCCAAGCCCAAAAAACGACAGGCATCAATGAACAAGGTTGCAAAATCGCGGCAGGAACCTGCGCGTCGGGTCAATGTCGTCGCAGGCGTCTGAACGCCCGGTTCCTCACGTTGTTGATAGGTGAATCCGCTCGCAATCGCTTTATTAATCCATTCCAGCAGAAGATAAGTTTCTACGACTTGGCCGGAGCGCCAAAATTGCCGCAACCAGGCGCTCAATGGCGGTATATCTTGATCGAAGATCACTGACAGGTAAGGTGCCAAATCCATGCACTCTGCGGCATCGTACTGAAAGGGAAATAACACCGCGTAATCGGCCACCAGAAAATTTAATGGCTGGCTATCATAGTGCTGAAGGATGAGAAGACTATCGATCGAGAGTCGATTGTCCTGCTTAGTAAAAGTCGCCTGAGCCACGGCATTGTCGTACACGTCGCGCTGCCATTGCAATTGATGGGCGGGAGAGATAATCAGTTCAGCCGATTCGATACGGATTTCATGGCCTTCACGGGGACGCAATAGCAATTTGTGCGGCAATAGCGTTACGCGTTCAGCGTATTGGTAAGTGGTTACATGCTTTATTTGCAGGCGGCGCATCGTTAACACTCCAGAACTAGGCGAGGTCCACATTCTAGCAACATACTGAACCGCGGCTAATATGTTTCAATTCGGCATTAAAAACCCGACTTTTCTATGCCTGCATTTTCGTGCGCCGGATTAGTGTCTGTCGTTTACAGGCCGACACTAATCCCCATCTCTTCGATTAGAAGTGGTAATGCGCACCCAAACCAATATATTCCACTTTTTCTTTATAAAACTGACCGCTAGGAGTGAAGCCGTTATAGTATTCCACAAGAATTTGAAGCTTCCGGCCTAATACTTGCAAGTTTTCAAACTCAACGCCTGCTCTGGCTGATACATCAGTACTCCAGTTATTTTCATCATAATGTTTGATGTCAGCCGCAACGATAGGCCGCATTGATGCAAAATCCATGCGCCAAGGGCTTCGAAACTCAATGCCGTATTGCGCCGACCACACTTTAAGCGCCGAAGGTTCTTTATGGAACAGACCGCCCCCGCCACCATATAATCGTACGCCATAAGGAAGTTCATAAGAGAGTTTCAGATCCACGCCTTCATAACTAAGGTTCACCCGCTCAAGTTTAGTGCGCAGTAGAAATTCATCGCCAAGATGTGAACTCTGATGATAAAGGCGGCCAAAAGCTGAAAATTGACCGGCACGCATACTTGAATAGGCTGACGCAATAAAATCGGTGTTGATAAGATCAGAGGATGAGGCATTCAAATTGAAGTCACTAAAGACCCCGGCTTGAATTCCCGTTTCCCATTGCACAGTGGATTGCCCGAAGTTACTGCGATAAAACGGTATAGTTTCACCGAAGCTGACAGAGGCAATATCTATCCCATCAAAATTTTTGCTTTGGTAATTGCGGTAAGCGGCCGAGAAATGAGCCCAACGCGTATCCGCCAATAATGGCTTGAATAATTGTTCCTTAGGTATAAATCCTGTTGGCAATAGGGCCGATTCAGTTGCAGGCACTGCCTCATTACCGGAAACCTGAGCAGCGTTTGCGCCAGAACTCACACGCTGTTGGCTTGTGGATTCCGATGTCTTTACAGCATTCACTCCAGGGATTTCCCATAATAACTGTACCGCTTTGGCGCGGTCGGCAGCTTCCAGGCTACCTACCGGCAAAGTAATTACACCATCCCGTACAATTAATGGCGGCATATCAAGCTTTAAACTATGCTTTAACGCACCAGCGGCATAACCGGCAATGTAAATGTCATCCTGAGCTGTAGCATAAGCAAAAGATGCAGGCATCAGCATCAGTGCCCAAACAGTTATAAATCGACAATAAATCATTATTATTTACTCGGTAGACTCGCATTTACTGTCAGGTCAGTTTGCACTGATTTCACATTCTTCTGGCTACCGGCCACTTCCATCGCTCTGCCGATGCTGGGTTCGGAATCAACCGTGCCGCTCAATTTCACTACGCCTTTGTCTGTAGTCACCTCGATATGGGATGTATTAAGCAAGGGATCATTTAAAATTGCCGCCTTAACCTTTGCGGTAATAACCGAGTCATCGATGTATTCTCCCGCTGTTCCGGTTTTTTCGGTTACCGACGCCTTTGCGCCTTCAATTTCCTTTTTTGCTTTTTCTGTCGTTTGATCAATCTTTTGCTCAGCCTTTTCAGCCGCACTATCGATTTTTTTCCCTGCCTTTTCTGCTGAGCCTTCTTGTTGGCAACCCACCAGTCCGAGAACCGCGGATAAACAGGCAATCACAATAACTCTATCCGTTAAAATATTTTGCCTGTATTCATTTGTCGTTTTCATGGGTTATTCCTTAAAGTATTGTGTTTTTAAAAGCGCCCCAGTGACCTAGCGGCACTCCCGTTAGAGAAAAATCGCCAGAGAAAAACTTCTCTTTGGGTCAAGCGCGGTGAGTTGAAAACTCACATCGGATATTAACGACAAGATCAGGCGAGATCTGTACGCTATCGTACATAAGGCCTTGAGTGGTTGCTGACTGGGACCGGTTTCAACATTCAAATCCGGCTGGTTGACATAAAAAAACCGCCTTGAACGCGGGTTTTAATAAGCCAGGGAACCGGATGACGGAGCACTTTGGACCGTGGTCACGGTGGCTTCCAGACAGGGCCTGCCCGGCGTCTGACGGAGTAATTTATTCATCGTTATGTACGATGCCGTACAGATACCTGGCGGAAATTCGCGCGATACTGTTTCAAAATCAACTTTATGGAGACTCATCATGACCTTTCCTACTGATCCAGCCGCTGACGAACTCGGGTGTGAACGACCCTTGTCAGGTATCTATCCCGAATCCATGCAGGCCAATGCAAGCGCTGTGTCGTGGAGCGCCATAGTGGCCGGTGCCGCGGCAACAGCAGCCTTGGCATTGATCCTTTTAATGTTGGGAACAGGTTTAGGCCTGTCCTCGGTGTCGCCCTGGGCATACAGCGGCGTAAGTGCAACCACCTTCGGCGTATCGTCCATACTGTGGTTGACCTTTACGCAACTCGTTGCTTCCGGAATGGGTGGCTACCTCGCCGGCAGACTGAGAACAAGGTGGGTTTCGGTGCATACGGACGAGGTCTACTTCCGCGACACCGCTCACGGTTTCCTGTCCTGGGCGGTCGCCGCACTTGCGACCGCCGCGCTACTCACTTCGGTGATTGGATCGATCGTCAGCGGTGGAATTCAGGCTGGGGGCGTCGCGGCTACTGCGGCGGCGGTCACAACGGGCAATACGGCGACGATCGGGTCCGATATGACAAAGTACCACAACGGTGAACCGATGGGGTACTTTGTGGATTTGCTGTTCCGAAAGGACATCAACGCGCCCGCAACTGCCTCGGCTCCTGATGAAAGCGGCGCTATGCCAAGATATAACCTGGAAAATCTGGAACCGATCACTGCCGCATCCAGGTCCGAAGTTACCCGCATCTTCATGAACAGCATACGCACGGACCCTCTGCCCGCTGACGACACTAGATATGTCGGTCGGATTGTCGCTCAGCGCACAGGCCTGACAGAGCTAGACGCAGAGAAGCGAGTGCTTGATACCTATGCCCGCGTACAGACCAAACTACGTGAAGCGGAAACCGCGGCTAAGGAAGCTGCCGACTCCGCACGCAAAGCTTTTATCTATGCGTCGCTGTGGCTTTTCATCTCGTTGCTCATCGGGGCATTCGTCGCCAGCTTTGCGGCTACTTATGGCGGTCGACAGCGTGACATGTAATTACTCATACAACTACCTTACTTAAGGAGACAAGCAATGCGCTCAATACTTTTGTACTTTCTCGGCATCCCCATTCCCATCATCATTCTGATTGCGTTGTTCGTGCGCTAAACGCGCTCAGCATGCTGAGCGGTGCGACTCAGGACCGGTCGCACCGTACTTAGAATCTTATCTACCTGACGTTACACACGGTCTAAAACCGTCGTGAAAAAGATAGATCGCAGTCAGGAAATATCTTGTTCCGTGTCTGGAAATATCCGCCGTAGGGCGTGCCGTGCGCGCCTTGGGAGCTAAGGAACAGGCTTAAGCAATGACCATGAAAGGCTGAAGACTTCAATCCTTCATGGTTTAAAAATAAAACCAGCTTACGTTATTTCATGCTCATTGCTAAGGCGCGCACGGCACGCCCTACTCACATCCGTCGCGGTCATTCAGTGAAGGGGCGTTATCCATTATCAAACCCTCTTTTTGCGGTTTTCGCGGGCAATGCGTAACATCAGTTATCTACGTTAAATCTGTACGTTATAAAAAGGCAGCCTGATTTTTTCCAACCCAACAACCTTGACCGATTTGGCATAGCGGTGCTAACCATGTGAAGGAATAGATTATTACAAGCCCATAGCCCCGCCTTTATGTGCTCTACCGTACCGACTAAAATTAGTTTTGCGGCTAAAGTATTTTCCGGTCATGAAGGAGAAAACATGAGCAAACAAACCCGTGTCAGCCACCCGCTATACAGCCTTTTGCCCACCGAAGTCGAGGGATTCGATGCCCTGGCGGAGCTGGCACTGGATATGCGCTGGTCATGGAGTCATGCCACCGACCAGGTATGGAAGCAACTTGATCCTGAACTATGGAAACTCACGCAGAATCCCTGGGTGGTTCTGCAGACGGTATCTCGCGACCGGATAGAACGCGTGTTGGCCGATCCCGTTTTCCGCAAGATCGTTGATGACCTGGTGCAGACCAGGCGGCAAACAATGGAAGCGCCCGCCTGGTTTCAGCAACATCATCCGCTGGCTCCGCTGACCTGCGTCGCCTATTTCAGCATGGAATTCATGTTGAGCGAGGCGCTGCCCATTTACTCAGGCGGACTCGGCAATGTGGCCGGCGATCAGCTCAAAGCCGCCAGCGATCTTGGCGTACCGGTGGTCGGTGTGGGCCTGCTCTACCAACAAGGCTATTTTCGCCAAGTGATTGACAAGAACGGAGCGCAACAGGCCCTGTTTCCGTATAACGACCCCGGACAGTTGCCGATAACGCCGTTGCGCCAAGCCAACGGCGAATGGTTTCGCCTGGAAATCGCCTTGCCCGGTTACTCGGTCTGGCTACGCGTCTGGCAGGTCCTGGTCGGCAGAGTAAAACTTTACCTGCTGGACAGCAATGACGCGGCAAACTTCCCCGCCCATCGGGGGATTACCAGCGAACTGTATGGCGGCGGACCGGAGCTGCGCATCAAGCAGGAACTGCTGCTCGGGATTGGCGGTTGGCGGCTGTTGGAGGCGCTGGATATTCATCCTGAAGTCTGTCACCTGAATGAAGGCCATGCGGCTTTTGCGGTATTGGAGCGCGTCCGCAGTTTCATGAAAGAGACTGCGCTGTCCTTTCATGACGCTCTGGCCGTGACCCGAGCCGGAAACCTGTTCACCACCCACACGGCAGTGGCCGCCGGATTCGACCGTTTCACCCCGGCCCTTATCGAGCAATACCTCGGTCGTTATGCCAAAAATATCGGTCTGACACTCCACGATTTGCTGGCCCTAGGCCGCCGGAACCCGAACGACCCGTCGGAAAGTTTCAATATGGCCTATCTGGCAATCCGCGGCAGCGGGGCGGTAAACGGTGTAAGTCGTTTGCATGGCGAAGTCAGCCGACATCTCTTTGAACCGCTTTTTCCTGGCTGGCCGGTGAACGAAGTGCCTGTCGGACATGTAACCAACGGCGTCCACATGCCGACCTGGGACTCGGCTCCGGCCGATGATCTGTGGACGGAAGCCTGTGGCAAAGAACGCTGGCTGAAACCAACGGAAACCATGGATCAAGACATCCGCCGTATCTCCGACATCAGGCTCTGGCAATTTCGCGCCGACGCCGGCAAGTCTCTGGTTGAATACGCCCGCGAGCGATTATCCCGGCAACTGGCTGTCTCCGACGCGCCTCCCGAAGCGGTGGAGGAAGCGAAACATCTGTTTAATCCCACCGCATTGACCCTGGGTTTTGCGCGCCGCTTTGCGGCCTACAAGAGACCGAACCTGCTGCTGCACGACCCGGATCGGCTGCTTCGTCTTTTATCCAATGCAGAGCGACCGGTGCAACTCATCCTTGCCGGCAAAGCTCATCCGGCAGACTTGGAGGGACAGGCCCTGATCCAGCAATGGACTCATTTCATCCGACGTCCCGAGGCGCGCCCTCATGTAATCTTCCTCAGTGACTACGACATGCATTTGACCGAGCAGTTGGTGCAAGGCGTGGATGTCTGGATCAACACGCCAAGACGGCCCTGGGAAGCCTGCGGAACCAGCGGCATGAAGGTGCTGGTCAATGGCGGCCTCAATCTGTCGGAATTGGACGGCTGGTGGGCGGAAGCCTACTCGCCGGAAGTGGGCTGGGCATTGGGGGACGGCCAGGAACACGACCACGATCCTGCCTGGGACGCGGTCGAAGCCGAGGCACTCTACGACCTGCTTGAACACGAAGTAATCCCCGAGTTTTATGCCGTCGATGAACGTGGCATTCCTACCGGCTGGGTGGCGCGGATGAGGGAAAGCATGGCGCAATTGACCCCGCGTTTCTCAGGCAACCGCACCGTGCGCGAATACACCGAGCAACATTACCTCCCGGCTGCGACCGCCTATCAATTGCGCATTGCCAATAAAGGCGCAATCGGCAGAAAAATAGTCGAATGGCAGCGGAGTTTGGAACTGAAATGGGCAGCGCTACGCTTCGGAGAAGTAAAGGTAGAAACTGACGGCGAGCAACACCGATTTGAAGTTCAAGCGTATCTCGATGATCTTAATCCGGAGGCCGTGCGAGTCGAACTTTATGCTGACGGCGTTGACGGTAACGCACCCGAGCGAGTGGATATGAAACGCGTGCGGCAGTCGGCCGATGCGTCGGACGGCTCCCTTTACAGCGTGACAGTGGCGGCGACCCGCCCCGAAACGGACTATACGGCGCGAATAATACCGCACTGCGGCGGTGTGGCGATCCCATTGGAAGCTGCCCACATCCTGTGGCAACGATGATTCATTCGCCGGAAGGGCTGGACAATGACCGGCATCCTGATGATCGTGCTGCTGGTCGTCGTTATCATCAGCCTGTCCAAAAATAAACCCAGCGCCCGGCGCTGTTGCGAAGTGAACTGTCAACCATGAGGAAATACCTATGCTGATCAAATTATCAACTGACAAAGCCGTGAGTGCGGCTGCGGCTGCCTTGCAGGTCGCCGTCCAGGCCAATCACTTTGGCGTTATGCAGATACATAACCTCAAAGAAACCATGACCAAAAAAGGCGTGGAATTCATCCCCGAATGCCTTATTTTTGAAGTGTGCCAGCCGCAACAGGCCAAGAAAGTTCTTGAGCAAGACATGAGCCTCTCTACTGTCCTACCCTGCCGTATCAGCATTTACGAGGAGGAAGGTAAAACCGTTCTGGCGACATTGAAACCAACCACTCTTCTGGCAATGTTCAACGTGCCGCAACTGGAAGTGGTGGCGCGGGATGTGGAAAACACCATTGTTAAAATCATGAAGGAGGCGGCATCAAGCTGACATAACGATTGAGCAGATCGGCGACCTGATCAATGTCGATTTTTCCACCTTGCTCGACATCCCCAAAGCCGACTGCACATAACCGGCAGCGAAGTCGCTGTGCATTGCTGCTTATGAGCAATTGAAGACAGAGGGAATCAATGCGCGCGTGATCAGCATGCCGTCGAGGGAACTGTTCGAGAGCCAGGAATACCGCGACAGCGTGCTGCCGCCGTAGATAACCGCACGCATTGCCGTCGAAGCGGCGTCCAGGCAAAGCGTCTCGTTTGGCACCTCGGGTCATCGTGGTTCCGCATTTGAAAACAGTTTCAACGAATGTCATGCTCGAGGATAAGGAATTTTAGGCCCCCGTAACTCTATGCTCATTAGGATCTTTGAAACGTAGTGGGTCGGAAAACGGAGTTGCGTACGTCAGCGTACAGACAACATTCTTTGTTTAAAGGACAATTTCTTCTCACTCTGTAAGGGCGCTGCGCGAGTCCGAACAGCAACTTTGGAAAGAGTAAGTACAAGACAGGAGACCCAACCATGACGAACTACCCGTATTTGATCATCGGCGGTGGGATGACCGCAGCCGCCGCAGTGGATGGCATCCGCGAAGTCGATTCAACCGGCGGCATCGGGCTGATCAGCGCGGAGCTTGACGCTCCGTACGATCGCCCTCCTCTGTCAAAGGCACTTTGGAAGGGCAAGCCTATGGACAGCATCTGGCGCAAGACGGAGAACAAAGACGTTAAGATTCACCTTGGCCGTACCGTCAAAGAAATTTTTCCCCAGCAAAAACGTGTTGTGGACGACAAGGGAGACGTTTTCACCTATCAGAAACTCTTGTTGGCTACGGGCGGCAAGCCGCGACGCCTGCCGTTCGGCGGTGACCATATCATCTACTTCCGCACCCTGCCGGACTACCGGCATCTTCGCGCGCTCACCGAAACGGGTCGGCGGTTTGCCGTCATCGGCGGCGGATTTATCGGTTCGGAGGTCGCGGCGGCGCTGGCTATGAACGGGAAAGAAGTGGTAATGATTTTCCCCGACAAAGCTATTGTAGATCGCATATTCCCTGGCCCTCTCGCTCAGTTTGTGTCCGACTTCTACCGTCAAAAAGGCGTTGAGATATTGGCAGGCGAAGAGATTGTCGGTTTAGAAACTCGCGGCAACCAACATGTTTTGAAAACGCGTACTAACCGGGAAATCGTGGTGGACGGCGTGGTGGCCGGAGTCGGTATCACGCCGAACGTCGAACTCGCTCAATCCGTGGGGCTCGAGGTGGAAAACGGAATCGTCGTAGACGAGTTCTTGCGCACCAGCCTTCCCAACATCTATGCGGCAGGAGACGTTGCCGCATTCTACAACCCTGCGTTGGGAAAGCGCATCCGGGTCGAGCACGAGGACAATGCCAATTGCATGGGACGGTTGGCGGGGCGGAACATGGCAGGCAAGTCTGAGCCCTATCATCACCTGCCGTTCTTCTACTCCGACATGTTCGATTTGGGATACGAAGCCGTCGGCGAAGTGGACGCGCGCTTGGAGACTTTTGCCGACTGGAAGCGACCCAACGAGGAAGGCGTCATCTACTACTTGCAGAACGGCCGCGTCCGAGGCGTTCTGCTGTGGAATGTATGGGAACAAGTGGAAGCCGCTCGCCAATTGATCGCCGAGCCTGGTCCGTTCACTGCCGAGGATCTCAAAGGACGGTTACCGGCTAAGACCCCAATCCCGAAACAGGATGCATGAGCAGCGAGCAGAGTCTCGACCGGCTCCAGCGTGCCGCGTTCGACTACTTCCTGCACGCGGTAAATCCGGCCAATGGACTAATCACCGACACCTCGCGCGAGAATTCGCCGGCCAGCATTGCCGTCGTCGGCTTCGCCCTGTCGGCCTATCCGGTGGCGGTGGAACGCGGTTGGATGACGCGGGCCGACGCGGTCAAACGCAGTCTTTCCGCGTTGCGTTTTTTTCGTGACAGCGATCAAAGCGGCAGCCCGGAGGCGACCGGCTTCAAGGGTTTCTACTACCACTTTCTCGACATATACACCGGTGCCCGCATCTGGCGCTCGGAGCTGTCGACGATCGACTCCGCGCTGCTGCTTGCCGGCGCACTGACCGCAAGCATGTACTTCACTGCGAATACGCCTGAGGAAACCGAACTGCGCGAACTCGTCGAGACGCTATACCTTCGCGTCGACTGGCGATGGTCGCAGGGTGGAGCGGCAACGATCAGGCAAGGCTGGAAGCCGGAATGCGGATTCCTGCACTACGGCTGGGAGGGTTACAACGAGTCTATCCTCCTCTACGCCCTCGCGATGGGCTCGCCGACGCATCCGCTCAAGGACGACAGCTACGAGGCCTGGACGGCAACCTACCAATGGGAACATCTGTACGGCTACGATTATCTGTATGCGGGGCCGCTGTTCATGCATCAGTTCTCTCACGCCTGGATCGATTTTCGCGGCATTCGGGATCGGTTCATGCGCGAGAAGCGCTGCGACTATTTCGAGAACAGCCGACGGGCAATCGAGGTTCAGCGCGAGTACGCGCGGCGCAACCCGCACCGGTTCGCCGGTTATGACGAAAACTGCTGGGGCCTGACGGCCTGTGATGGCCCGAGCAATCTGCTGCCCGAACTGGCCGACGAGCGGCGGCGCTTGTTCGGCTATGCTGCGCGTGGCGTGCCGTACGGGCCCGATGACGGAACGCTCAGCGGGTGGGCGGCGCTGGCATCGCTGCCGTTCGCGCCCGAGATCGTCTTGTGCGCCGTAGGCAACATGCTGCAACGCTATCCCGAGATGCTGACCGCTCAGCAGTACAGCAGCAGTTTCAATCCGACTCTCGCCGCTGCCCACAGTAGCGCCTGGGTTTCGAACGGCCACTTCGGGCTAGACCAGGGCATCGTGGTGTTGATGATCGAAAACCATCGCAGCCAACTGATCTGGCGGCTGATGCGGGACTGTCCCTATGTCCACGCCGGTTTACGGCGCGCCGGATTCCGAGGCGGCTGGCTTTAGCCGCTTCCTTTATCCTAGAAAAATCATTTCATCCACGAAAAACACGAAAAACACGAAAATTTTCAAAGAGATACCAAACTGCAAGTCATCACCCAAAGCGCGAATAAACAAGCCAATACAACATAATGATTTATTTCGTGTCTTTCGTGTCTTTCGTGTCTTTCGTGCTTTTCGTGGACTAACTGCGGTTTTTAGGTTTATTCAAGGATTACAACCATGCAGCAGCGCAACGCCTTTTATTCGACAGCCCCACCGGACGCGCACGATCGCGAGCGGCTGGACAACGTGCATCCAACCGGATGGCGCAATCCGCAGCCGGCAGGCCGGTACAATCTGGTGGTCGTCGGTGCCGGCACGGCGGGACTGGTGGCGGCGCACGCCGCATCGGCACTGGGCGCTAAGGTTGCGCTGATCGAGCGCGACCTGCTCGGAGGCGACTGCCTGAATGTCGGCTGCGTGCCGTCGAAAGCGATCATCCGCACGGCGCGGCTATATGCCGAAATGCGCAATGCCGAGCAGTATGGTGCGCAAATCCCTGGCGATATCCGCGTTGACTTTGCTGCCGTGATGGAGCGCATGCGTGGCATTCGCGCCCGTATCAGCCGCTCCGATTCGGTGCACCGGCTGATCGCGGCTGCCGTGGATGTCTTCTTCGGCCAGGCGTACTTCACCGGAACCGATACGCTGACCGTGGATGGCACGAAACTGCGCTTCAAAAAGGCACTTATCGCTACGGGCGCGCGGCCGAACACAACCTGTATTCCCGGCCTCGTAAAGACCGACTACCTGACTAACGAGAACATCTTCGACCTGACCGAGCTGCCGCGCCGCCTGCTGGTCATCGGCGGCGGCCCGCTCGGCTGCGAACTGGCGCAGGCGTTCTGCCGCTTCGGAGCGCAGACCATTATTGCACAGGAAAAGCCGTTGTTCCTGCCCAAGGAAGAGCGCGACGCCGCACAGCTCCTCTCGGATGCATTTGCGCGCGACGGCATTGAGGTGCGCCTGAACACCCGAGCCGTCAACATACGCCTGGAAGGCGGGCAAAAGCTCGTCGATCTGGTCAGCGACGACTACAGCATCACGGTAGCGGTCGATGCCATTCTGGTCGGCACAGGCCGGGTACCGAACGTCGACGGCCTTAATCTGGAAGCCGCGGGCGTCGATTTCGACACTATCACCGGCATTCGGGTCGATGATTTCCTGTGCACCAGCAACCGGCGCATCTATGCCGCCGGCGATGCCTGTCTGGAGCACAAGTTCACCCATACCGCCGACGCGTCGGCGCGCATCGTGGTCCAGAATGCGCTGTTCCTCGGCCGTAAGCGTCTGAGTGCACTGACGATTCCGTGGTGCACCTACACCGATCCGGCAATCGCTCATGTCGGGCTTTATGTGCGGCAGGCGCGCGAGCGGGACATCCCGGTGAAGACCTTCACCATCCCGATGCACGACGTGGACCGCGCGATCGCCGACGACGAGGAGGTGGGCTTCGTGAAGATCCACGTCAAGGATCGGACGGACCGGATTCTCGGCGCGACAATCGTCGCCCGTCATGCCGGCGATATGATCAACGAGATTACGCTGGCGATGGTCGCGGGAATCGGGCTGCGTACCCTCGCCCACGTCATCCACGCCTATCCGACCCAGGCCGAAGCGATCAAGAAGGCGGCGGACGCCTACAACAGCACGCGTCTGACACCGAGAATCCAATGGCTGCTGCGGCGCTGGCTGACATGGTGACTAAACATCGAAAATCGCGGAAAACTCATTCCCTTGATGCATGGGTATCTGCACAAGTACCGGCCTCTTCTCCCTCAGGGACAAATCCGCCGGGAGCGGATTTGCACTCGCCCGCAGGGTGCCGGACAGGATAGTCCGGCATGATTAGGTTGGGATGAGGGGTATAAATGGTTGTTTTTATCCCCTCACCCTACCCTCTCCCACTGGAGAGGGAGCAAGTTGTTGTTGAAGTTATTTAGTACGCGTTCCTTAAAGTGCCCACACTGCCGGTATGTGCTCTACCGTACCGACTACAGCAAACTTTGCAGCTAAAGTGTCTTTAAGGTTTCTGTCGAGTATTCGACGCGAGACCTGTCATCGGTTGCTAAAACAGCACCTGATCGTCAGTCGAATCATAGTCGGCTTGTTTTTTGTATTTTAAAGCTATCTCGGTAGACCGCCTGTCCTAAACCTGTCGAAGCTATCAAAGGGCTTCTTCAGCCTACTGAAATAGACACCAACTGGAGATTTAA
>Ga0208633_100362_pt1 | contig 12764 bp, 11 predicted proteins | sample LakWasMet63_LOW9_2_FD_183895 | JGI IMG/M metagenome (GOLD analysis project Ga0208633, IMG submission 183895) | Freshwater sediment methanotrophic microbial communities from Lake Washington under simulated oxygen tension - Sediment Metagenome... | ecosystem: Environmental > Aquatic > Freshwater >...
TTTATCTCCAGTGCGGTTGCCGAAAAGGTCTCGGCTATAGCAACGGAAGATTATTTGCAGCAACGTGCGCAACGAGCTGATAAACAGGCTTTTCAACGCTTGTTGGCTAGGGTTCCAGAGCGTGAAGTGCTTTCTGGCGATGAGTTGTGACCAAGTTCCGTAGGGCGCAATAGCAGCTTTATCGCGTATTGCCCAAAGGTTTTGCTAAAAAAACCAATAAGCCTTAAAAATTAATCAATTTATGAACACTGAAAAGTTAGAAAGCAATCTCAAAGCACTGGTCACAAATCTTAATAAAGAAACATTTATTTATGATCTGCTAGTTGCTTATGAATTACCAAAGGCTGCTGTTACGCGCTTACAAAAGGGCGATTACAATATTTCTAAAATTCCGGGTGAAATTCTATGGAAAAAGAAGCTGTTTTTCAAAAAGGAAACCGATGCCGATTTACATCACCTCATTGATAAATTACGCATAGCCCCCGCCATTACTAAGCAACACCCTCGGTTTATTGTCGTCACTGATTTTCAAACGCTGTTATCAGTGGATACTAAGACGGGTGACACGCTGGATATTTCAATCTCTGAGTTGGCAAAGCATTATGACTTCTTTTTACCGTGGGCAGGATTAGAGAAGGCGCAATTCCAAAGTGAGAACCCTGCTGATGTTAAAGCGGCGGAACGTATGGGGCGGCTGTATGACATTATTTTAGAAGACAACCCCACAGAAGAAAAAGACCGGCTACATGCGCTCAACATCTTTCTTTCCCGTTTATTGTTTTGCTTTTTTGCTGAAGATACGGGGATTTTTCAAGACAACCAGTTCACCAACGCCTTAGCTTCTCATACTGCCGATGATGGCAGTGATTTACAGGCCTATTTACACAAGCTGTTTACCGTACTCAACTTGAGTGAGAGACTGGACTATCCGCAGTTTTTGCAAGACTTCCCTTATGTTAATGGCGGACTGTTTGCAGACGATTACCCCATTCCAACATTCAGTGCTAAATCCAGAAAGATTATTATTGAATGCGGCACGCTTGACTGGAAAGAAATAAACCCCGATATTTTCGGTTCGATGATTCAAGCCGTGGTGCATAACGACCAGCGCAGTAGCTTAGGTATGCACTACACCTCGGTTACCAATATCATGAAAGTCATTGAGCCGCTTTTTCTTAATGACCTGTATGAGGCATTGGAAAAAGCGGAAGATGATGAGAAAAAACTCATCAAACTCTTAGGGCGACTCTATAACCTACGCATCTTTGACCCCGCTTGTGGGTCGGGTAATTTTTTGATTATCGCTTACAAGGAGCTGTGTAAGTTGGAAATCAATATCTTTAGGCAATTACAACAGATTAATGCATTAAACTGGGGACATGCTGTTTCAGGACTGCATCTTAATCAATTTTACGGCATTGAGTTAGATGACTTTGCTCATGAAACTGCCAAACTTTCCTTGTGGTTAACGGCGCACCAAATGAACCTTGCTTTTAAAGAAGTGTTTGGAGAGACTCGCCCGACTTTGCCATTGCAAGATAGTGGCAATATTATTTGTGGTAATGCTACTCGGTTGGATTGGGAAGTGGTTTGTCCGAAAGCTGACCTGAAAGGTAATAAGTATGAGGTTTATATTCTCGGTAATCCACCATATTTAGGCGCAAAAGTACAGAATGCTACTCAAAAAGATGAAGTGAAGAGTGTTTTTAAAGGTGATTTAAGCTGTAAAACATACGACTATATATGTTGTTGGTTCGCTAAGGCTGGAGAATTTATTAAAGAACAAAATTCAAAGTTTGCTTTTGTATCGACAAATTCAATTTGCCAAGGGGAGCAAGTAGTATTTTGGGAGAACCTAAAAAAGTTTAATATTGAAATAGACTTTGCTCACACATCGTTTAAATGGAAAAATAATGCTAGAGGCAATGCGGGGGTCACATGTATTATTGTTGGGATGAGAGGTATATGTAAAAAAGATAAATTTATTTATGCTAATGGAATTTCAAATAAAGCTTCAAATATTAATTATTACTTGATAGAAGCTGATGACTTTATTATAAAAAGACTTCCAGTAGCAATTTCAAACATACCTGAAATGTTATTTGGTAGCATACCTTATGATGGTGGAAATTTAATTTTAACAAATACCGAGAAGAAGCAACTTATTTTAGATTATCCAGAGAGTGCTAAGTATATTCGTTTGGCTATTGGATCATCAGAATTAATTAAAAGTATTGATCGTTGGTGTCTCTGGATTGATGATGATCAGGTGGAGAATGCCAAGAAAATACCTCCCATCAATGAGCGAATAGAAAGAGTGAGGAAATTTCGGTTATCCAGTAAAACACTCACGACGAATAACGCGGCTCTCTATTCACATAGATTCAAGCAGTACACATATAAAAAAAGTAATAAAGAATTAATCCTAATACCTCGTGTTTCTTCAGAACGGCGAGAATATATTCCTATCAGATTTTATCCAGCTGATACTATAACTGTGGATGCACAAGTTATATATAATTCACCGATTTACTTATTTAGTGTAGTTTCATCAAAGATGCATATGGCTTGGGTTCTCGCCTTAACTGGGCGCCTTGAAACCCGAATTCGCTATTCATCAGCACTTTGTTACAACACCTTCCCCTTTCCGGAAATCACCGAAGAGCAAAAGCGCATCCTGGAACACCATGTATTCAAAGTTCTTGACGAACGTGAATTATACTCTGAAAAGACGATGGCACAGCTCTACGATCCAGATAAAATGCCAAAAGGTTTACGCCAAGCACATCTTGAAATGGATTTGGCCGTAGAGCAATGTTATCGCTCACAACCCTTTAAAACTGATGAAGAACGATTAGAGTATTTGTTTAATCTCTATGAAGAAATGATTTTAAAGGAGGGAATGGCATGATTGAAGCAGCAGTAACTCATGATATTTTTCGTGCACCTTTAAACGGTATATTTAAAGTTTGTGATCTTATAGATTGCCATGAGCATATAGTCGAATATTACAGTAATAGAAAAGATAACATTAATGATCGTTTCAGTCGTTTAATTTTAACTGATGATGATTGTGATATATTCGGACAAGATTTTGGAGAAGAGATTTATGCTAATAATATAACTTTTCCTTTTATACATAAATCTTCACAATTAATTTCGCTGTATTCTATTTTAGAAGTAACAGTCAAAAATTTATCTTGTTTAATTGATGAAAATATTAAAATTGAAATAAAATTGGATCGTAAAAGTAGAAAAAATGAGTTGCTTAAATGCAGAGAATTTCTTCGTAAATCTTGTGCTATAAAATTCCCAGACAGAACGAATGATTTTATTGCTGAGTTTATTCAATTGAGAAATGCATTAGTTCATAGTAATGGGGTAATTAGAAAAATATCATGTGTAAGAACTAAATATGTGTCTATTGATAATGGAACTATAACTGATATTGACAATACATATATTATTAATTCATGTAATGAAATTATTGATATTTTTAGATCGCTTGGTAAGCAAGTTTGCGAAATAACCGGGATACCTAGTAATAGTTTTTTTTCTTATTATTGATGAGGAAAGTAAATTATGCAATATCATTTTGAATGGGATCCCGTTAAAGCTAAAACCAATTTACAAAAACATGGCGTCAGTTTTGAGGAAGCGGCTGAAATATTTCTTGATCCTTTGCAATTATCTATGCCTGATAAACATAGTGAAATGGAAGAACGATGGATTACGTTGGGTAATACCCAAGCACAGCAATTACGTTTAGTGGTGCATACTTTTATGGCTTATCACCAGGACCAAGTCACCATACGCATTATTTCTGCAAGACCTGCGACACGACATGAACAAAAACACTATGAGGGTTCATTATGAAAGACGAATATGATTTTTCCAATGCCGAACGTGGGCGTTTTTATCGCCCTGACGCGCAATTAAATATCCCGGTTTATTTAGATCAAGATGTTGAAAGCTGGTTTGCCGAGAAGGCAAAAATGAAAGGCGTTAATCTGCAATCTTTAATTAATGAATTATTGCGTAAGGATATATCGCTAATACAAGAAGTCACCGGCAAAGGATAAACTTTAATGCCCAATCTTGTCGATGTTACCTATGCGCAAACAGGTGAAAGCACATCTACCAATAATATGGGAATGCGCGAGATGCAAGCCTGCGCTTATGCTGAACGGAATGCACAATATTTATTACTGAAAGCGCCGCCTGCTTCGGGAAAGTCTCGTGCCTTGATGTTTCTGGGTTTAGATAAACTGTTTAATCAAGGTTTGAAAAAAGTCATTGTTGCCGTTCCAGAGCGATCTATTGGCGCGTCTTTTGATTGTACTAACCTCACTGATTACGGATTTTTTGCCGATTGGAATTTCAATACTGATTATAACCTTTGCACTCCTGGCGGCGAGAGCAGCAAGGTAGGCGCATTTAAAAATTTCCTCAAGGACGATAATGAGGCCATTTTAATCTGTACCCACGCCACATTACGTTTTGCGTTCGATGCAGTTGATGAATCGGTATTTAATAACACGCTGTTAGCAATAGATGAGTTTCATCATGTCTCGGCTGATGTTGATAATCGCTTGGGTGAAGTATTGCGCTCTATTATCAATAATACCACCGCACATATTATTGCTATGACAGGTTCTTATTTTCGTGGCGATAGTGTCCCGGTATTATCGCCTGAAGATGAGGCGAGATTTACCAAGGTCACCTATAACTATTATCAGCAGCTCAATGGTTATACGCATTTAAAAACACTGGGGATCGGTTATCACTTTTATCATGGTGAATATTTAACGGCTATTAATGAGGTGCTTGATACCGACAAGAAAACCATTCTGCATATCCCTAATGTTAATGCCGGTGAATCAACCAAATACGATAAGCTTATTGAAGTTAATATGATTATTGATATTATTGGCACTGAACCCCGTCAAGACCCGGATTCAGGCGTTCTCTTTGTAAAACGGCATGGTGATGGAAAAATCATTAAAGTTGCTGATTTGGTAAACGATAATCCAAAATCCAGGGATAAGATTGTTGCTTATTTGCGGCAAATGAACGATGCCGATGATATGGATTTAATCATTGCCTTGGGTATGGCAAAGGAAGGCTTCGATTGGCCTTTTTGCGAACATGCGCTGACTGTCGGCTACCGAGGTTCTCTCACTGAGATTATTCAGATTATTGGACGTGCAACTCGAGATAGCAACAATAAGACACATGCGCAATTTACTAATCTAATAGCGGAGCCTGATGCAACAAACGATCAACTAAAGCTATCGGTTAATAATATGCTCAAGGCAATCACGGTTTCATTGCTTATGGAGCAGGTGTTGGCACCCAATTTCAAATTCAAAACCAAGCGATTTGATGATGAAGAGGATGAAAAAGGCACTATCAAGATTCGTGGCTTTAAAGAACCCAGTTCAAAACGGGTAAAGGATATTGTTGAGTCTGACCTGAATGACTTAAAAGCCGCTATCTTGCAAGACCCTAAGATTCTTCAAGCATTACCGGGTGAATTTATTGATCCTGAGGTGATTAACAAAGTAATGATCCCCAAAATCATCCAAACCAAGTACCCTGATTTGAGTGCCGAAGAGATAGAAGAAATCCGTCAGCATGTGGTGGTCGATTCGGTTATTAAAAATGGCGAGATTAAGGAAGTCGGTAATCAACGGTTTGTGCGGATGGCAGGGAAATTTGTCAATATAGAAGACTTGCATATTGATTTGATCGATAAAGTTAATCCATTTCAAAAAGCATTTGAAGTATTGTCCAAATCAGTTACAGCAAAATTATTAAAAGTAATCCAAGAAACAATCGATGCCGGGCGCATAAAAATGACCGATGAAGAAGCGGTTATTCTTTATCGGGATAAGATTGGCGGTTTTGTTAAAACTCACGGTAGAGAGCCAAATATTAATGCAGCAGATCCATTAGAAAGAAGAATGGCGGAGGCATTGATCTATCTCAGAAATAAAAAACGGCAGCAAGCAAGTGAAAGTCCTGCATGATTGATTTTGTTAAGGAATTAGAGTCTATTTTGGCGAGTGACCCATTAGGCTTGCTGGATTCAAAACCTAAAGTATCGTCGGTAATGAGTGCTGATAACCGATTGCTTGCGTCATTCGAGGAAATTAATGCTTTTGTAAAAGAGCATGGGAAGGAGCCGGAAGCAAGCCGGGATATGAATGAACGAAAACTGTATAGCCGATTAAAAGGTTTACGGGAAGATACCGTAAAAGCGACGGCATTAATGGAATTTGATACGTTTAATTTATTTGCTGGCGTGAAAATGCCGGTAGCGAAGGAAATCAATACGATTGATGATGTACTGCTAGATGATGTGCTTGGACTGCTGGGTGACAGTATATTGGATGAAGCTGATCCCAATGATATTTTTAAGCTTAGGAATGTACCTAAAAAATTAGACATGCCGGAGCAGATTGCCCGCAGAGAACCTTGTAAAGATTTTGACGCTTATGAACATCTTTTTAAGCAATGTCATATTGATTTAGTCTCAGGGGAGAATAAACTCAGGCCGTTCACAGGAGAGCAACAAATAGCTGTTGGTCATTTCTTTATTTTGCACGGTATTATGGTTTATGTTGCTGAGGTCGGTGATAGGGAAAAGAAGCGAGGAAAAGTAAACGCTAGGTTACGGTGCATTTTTGAGAATGGAACGGAATCTAATATGCTGCTTCGTTCATTGGCAACAGAGCTTTATAAAGATGAAAATGGTCGCCGTGTTATTAAAGCTTGTGAAGATTTTTTTTCTGAATCAGAACAGGTTACAGCTGAAGACAAGGCAACAGGATACATTTATATATTACGATCTTTAAGTGAAGATACTAAAATCAAAGAGATTGAAAGTCTATATAAGGTTGGCTTTTCAAGCCAACCTGTTAAACAGCGTATTAAGAATGCGGCGCAAGAACCTACCTATTTGATGGCGGATGTGAAATTGCTCAGTGAATTTCAGACGTATAACCTAAACCCGCAAAAACTGGAATTACTGCTGCATACATTCTTTGCTGAGTCTTGTTTAAATATTGATGTTTTTGATAGTGAAAGCAAGCGACATACCCCGCGAGAATGGTTTATAGCGCCATTGCATGCCATTGAAACAGCCGTTAAGCTTTTAATTAATGGGGAAATCGTTAATTATCGTTATGACAATAATAATCAGGAAATAATTGAAAAATGAGTAAGCGGATGGGTACGACTGTATGCGTTGCGCTACCTCCTGTATCCTTGCAGCCGTACCCCTCCTATGAACTGAGAGTTTAATGACCAAACAAGAAAAATCCCTAACGATGACGGTATTGATGACGCCGGATATGGCCAATTTTTCCGGTAACGTTCACGGAGGCTCTTTATTGAAATTGCTGGATCAGGTGGCTTATGCCTGTGCGGCAAAATATTGTAAAAAATATGTGGTGACCGCGGCGCTCGACCAGGTGTTCTTTAAGCAACAGGTCAACGTCGGCGAGCTGGTCACCTTTTATGCGCATGTCAATTATGTCGGCCATTCATCAATGGAAATCGGGGTCAAGGTTTTTGCCGAGGATTTAAGAACCGATGAAAAAAGGCATACGACGTCCTGCTATTTTACGATGGTGGCGATGGATGAACACGGAAAAACGGTGGAAGTACCGAGATTACAACTGGATAACGATGTGGAAATAAGACTTTACCAAGCGGCAGAAATGCGCAAAAAAATACGCCAGGAAAGCCTGGAGAAAAATCGTGCCATGCATGTGGAGTTATTAAAGGATGAGCTGTAATTTATGATTATGCAGGGAAATTTTGAACAACTGCCGTTAAAGGATTTTGCCGAAAAAGCCTATTTGGATTATTCCATGTATGTGATTTTGGACCGGGCTTTGCCGAATATCGCCGATGGCTTAAAACCGGTGCAACGGCGTATTGTTTATGCGATGTCCGAGCTGGGTTTGACGGCGACGGCCAAGTTTAAAAAATCGGCCAGAACCGTCGGTGACGTGTTGGGTAAATATCATCCGCACGGCGATTCTGCTTGCTATGAAGCGATGGTGTTGATGGCGCAGGATTTTTCCTACCGCTATCCGTTGGTTGACGGGCAGGGCAACTGGGGTTCGCCGGACGATCCCAAATCCTTTGCCGCGATGCGTTACACCGAATCCCGCCTGACCGCTTATGCGCAAACCTTGTTAAGCGAATTGGGGCAGGGCACGGTCGACTGGGCGGATAATTTCGACGCGACGCTGAAAGAGCCGGTGTTACTGCCTGCGCGACTGCCGAATATCTTGCTGAACGGCACGATGGGTATCGCGGTCGGCATGGCGACCGATATACCGCCGCATAATCTGCGGGAAGTCGCCAATGCCTGCATCCAGCTATTGGATGATCCGAACAGTACGCTGGACATGCTGTTTACCCATATCAAAGGCCCCGATTACCCGACCGATGCGGAAATCATCACCTCGGCTGAGGATATACAAAAAATGTATATCAGCGGCGGCGGTTCGATAAAAATGCGCGCCAAGTATGAGCAGGAAGACGGCAATATCGTGATCACCGCGCTGCCGCATCAGGTTTCCGGCGCTAAATTGCTGGAGCAGATAGCTGCGCAAATGCTGGCGAAAAAGCTGCCGATGATTGAAGACTTGCGCGATGAATCGGATCATGAAAATCCGACCCGTTTGCTGGTGATTCCGCGCTCAAAACGGATCGATGCGGATGAGGTGATGTCGCATCTGTTTGCGACGACCGATCTGGAAAAAAGCTATCGCGTCAACATGAACATGATCGGCTTGGACGGGCGGCCCAAGGTTAAAGGGCTGAGAGACATACTGGTCGAATGGCTGGCGTTTCGGACCGAAACCGTGCGAAAACGCCTGCAATACCGGCTGGACAAGGTGTTGGCGCGTTTGCATATTTTGGATGGCTTGCTGATTGCCTATCTGAATATCGATGAAGTCATCGCCATTATTCGCAGTGAAGACCATCCCAAACCGGTGCTGATGGAGCGTTTCGGTATCACCGATATTCAAGCCGAAGCGATACTGGAATTAAAGTTACGGCATTTGGCCAAGCTCGAAGAGATGAAAATTCGCGGCGAGCAGGACGAATTGGAACTGGAACGCGCCGCGCTGGAAAAAACGCTGGGTTCGCCGCGCTTGCTAAACCGCTTGATCCGAAAAGAACTCGAACGCGATGCCGAGAAATACGGCGATGATCGTCGTTCGCCGATTGTTGCCAGGGATGCGGCGCAGGCGCTGGAAACAACGGCGTTAATAACCAACGAACCATTAACCGTTATTTTGTCGGAAAAAGGCTGGATCAGGGCGGCAAAAGGCCATGATATTGATGTTGCCAGTCTAAATTATCGTTCCGGCGACGGCTTCTTGGATGCGGTCAAATGCCGGACCACGCAGCCGGTTTATATCCTCGATTCCACCGGCCGCGCTTACAGCACCGCTACGCACGATCTGCCGTCGGCCAGGACTCAGGGAGAGCCGTTGACCGGGCGACTTAATCCGCCGCCGGGTTCGTTGTTCTTGCATCTTCTGGCGGGGCAACCGGACGACTGGTATGTGCTTGCCAGCCATTTCGGTTACGGGTTCAGGGTTCAGCTTAAAGAATTATTGAGTAAAAACAAGGCCGGGAAATTGCTGATTACGTTGCCGGATGGCGCCAAGGTATTAGAGCCCACGCCGATACGTAGTGAAGCTGATTCGCTTGCGGTGGTGACTTTGCAAGGCCGCTTGCTGATTTTTCCGGTAGCGGAGCTGCCCGCTTTGGCGAAAGGCAAAGGCAACAAGCTGATTCAAATCCCGACCGCCGATCTGACCGCTGGAAAAGATTATGTGGTCGCGGCGGTGGCGCTGCCTGAAAACGGCCAGTTGAAAATCATTGCCGGTAAACGGCAGTTGACACTTAAAGGCATGGATATTGAACATTATTCCGCCGGTCGCGCCAAACGCGGCTTGGCATTGCCCAGAGGTTTTCAGCGGGTTGATGGATTGGAGTGTGAGTGATGGATGCGAAATTGACCGGTTTGTTAAATAATTGCGTGTAGTAGAGACATACGACCTTGGAAAATTTAATTAAAGAAATAGTCAATGATCCAAAGTTTATTCAAGGGGTCGCTTGGAAACGTTGGCATTTTCATGCTGATGAAACCATCGTTAAGGAAGGCGATGTGGCCAAGTCTCTGTTCTTCATTGAAAACGGTCAATTACGGGTATCTGTGCATGTGGAGCTGGAAGAACGCCGAAACATCACAACGGGCGTCGGCGACTTGGGAAAGGGCGATCTTTTTGGCGATACTTGTCTGCATGAGTCGTCGGTACGAACCGCGTCCGTTATAGCCGTCACCGATGGCTGTTTACTGGAAATCAATGGGGAAAGACTTGGCGAGTATCTGGACGCCCATCCCGGCAAAGGCTATTCGTTTTACAAAAAATTATTTGAAATACTTTTTAAACGTTTGAGTCATGGCAATCGCAGGATTGAATATCTCTTGGCTTGGGGGCTTAGGACGCGGCGTTCTGCTGAAAAATCAATTCCAATCTTCCGAAAAATCTAGCAGGGTTTGCGCTTATTTTTTATCAGTCGTTTTCAGTCTAACGATAAGACGCCGATAATCGTCCTCACTTAAGGCATCGTTTACTATAAGCACGGATTGCTTACGGGCATTGTCGGTAAAATGCAGAAATATCGCGAATATAGTGATGACTGTTGAATTCAGGATTTGTACTGCTTTAAAGTCATTGCCGCTGGATATTTCCCAGCCTAATGCGTCGGACTGTTTGATTTCATGTCGTTCGCTTTTTAAGCGCTTAATCATAAACCGAAGATGTATGAAAATTCCGATCGACAAGGCTAATTTAATGGCAATCGGTAACGCATTGGCGATGCTTGCCGCCAATGCCAGCACATGCATGATAACCAGCAACTGCTTTAATCGTTGGGATGGTTTAAGCTCCACCGACAACGAGGGTTCGTGTTTTTTAGGCAAGTTGGACGCTCCTTATTTTCCCCCGTTGATAATACGTGTATTTCAATGCAATACAAATCATCACATAGGTTTTTTGTCTTTGTTCAAACAGCGATATAATCGGGATACTTTAAAATCCATTATTTGTTTATTGATGAACCCTAATTGGAAAAACTTCCTGCTTTCTAAAAACGCACTATTTGACAACGATACCGACATCGTTTTTCCATCGCCTGAACGTGAAGGCAATAAGCGTATTTACCCCATTACACATCTGGGTGTTTTGACGATTGCAGGAAGCGATGCGGCAAAATTTTTACAGGGACAAATCACCTGCAATATTAACGATATAACCGATATTAAAAGCAGTCTGGGCGCATTATGTAATCCTAAGGGCAGGGCAATTACCACTTTTTTACTGGTTAAAAACACCGATGCTTTTTTGATGATTCTGCCCCAAGAGTTACTGGCATCAGTCAAGAAAAGACTACAGATGTACGTGTTGCGATCAAAGGTAACCTTAACTGACAGCTCGGATGCGTTATGTCTCATCGGCTTGTACGATCAGGCATCGCAACCCGGCGAAGCACCGGAACAGCGCTTTGCAACAAGCAGCCAGGAAAATATCGTTGTTAATCTTCAAAACCGCAATTTGATTATTGCGGAGACTGATAATGCCCAGGCGCTCTGGGAAAAGCAGGTGAAGCTGGGCTTCCAGTCGGAAGATTCAGCACAATGGCGCTATCTCGATATAATTTCGGGGATTCCCTGGCTTACTGCAGAAACATCGGAAGAGTTTATTCCGCAAATGCTTAATCTGGATAAGTTGGGTGGCATTAGTTTCAACAAGGGCTGTTATACCGGTCAGGAAATTGTTGCCCGGACTCATTATCTTGGCAAGGCAAAAAGGGAAATGTTTCTCGCTGAATGCGACGCCTTGGCGACTCCCGAGCCTAATTCAACAATCATTGATGACAGCACCGGCACGGAACAAAGTGTGGGTAAAGTGCTGTGTGCGCAAAATGGACAAAATACTTGCAAAATGCTTGTTATCCTGCAAATTTCCGACACAAACGCTTATAATCTTAGGCTCAAAAATCATAACCAAGATAAACTGATATTATTAACCATGTGATTTTAGTGCGTATTATTTATCGAGGGATGCAACAATAATGCAATTTACTTCCGTTCAGGACTTTCTTGATCATGTTCAATTAGAACTTGATGCGAATCGTCTTGTTTTGCCTACACTACCCGATATTGCCTTAAAGGTTAAGAATGCCGTTACTGACGGCGATATATCGGCGAAGGAGTTGGCCGATATGATAGTGACCGATGCCGCGCTATCGACGCAAATTATTCGTGTAGCGAATAGCCCTGTGTACCGTGGTGCATCTGAAATCAATAACATACAAATGGCGGTTTCAAGGTTGGGCAACAATACGATTCGTAGTTTGGTTACCAGTCTGGTAATGAAGCAGATGTTTCGCCCCTCATCAAAACTGTTGGAAAGTTTGTTCAGGAGAACCTGGGAACAAAGCGTTAATGTTTCAGCCATCAGTCGGGCTCTTTGTGCGTTTGTTCCCCATCTTAATGCCGACGAGGCCATGCTGGCAGGCCTTATTCATCAAATAGGCAAACTGCCTATATTAATGCTGGTTGAGAATATTCCGGAGTTTAGGGATAGCCCGACAAGAATGGAAAAGCTGCTGGAAAAAGCGCATCCCGCCGTAGGGAAATTGATTATGGATGCTTGGGACTT
>Ga0208633_100366_pt1 | contig 12705 bp, 14 predicted proteins | sample LakWasMet63_LOW9_2_FD_183895 | JGI IMG/M metagenome (GOLD analysis project Ga0208633, IMG submission 183895) | Freshwater sediment methanotrophic microbial communities from Lake Washington under simulated oxygen tension - Sediment Metagenome... | ecosystem: Environmental > Aquatic > Freshwater >...
GAATGATCGGCATGGCCACAAGGCCGGCGATGCGGTGCTCGCAGCGGTGGCGCTTCGTGCCCTGGCGGCCGTGCGCCAGAACGATACGGTAGCCCGCTGGGGCGGCGACGAATTCATCGTATTGCTGGAGAACATCTCCAGGGAGACGCTGGAGATCATCGCCCAGAGGTTGCGCAGCTCCATCGAGGAGCCGATCGTTTTCGAAGGGCGATCGCTGCAGGTGGGTGTCTCCATCGGGGTGGCGATCTATCCGGATGCCGGTACCGACCTGGACCAGCTGCTGCACGCGGCCGACAACCACATGTATGGCGACAAGACGATGCGCAAGAATGATCTGTCCTTGCCGGCCGCACTGGCAGAATAGCGACAAGCATTGAACAACAGGGCCCTGCGACATGCCGGGCCGTTTGAGGAGCAAGAGTCTTGGATTCCCTGTCTGTCGCCTATCCCGCCCTGGCCACCGTGGCCGCCTATCTGCTGGGCTCCTTGTCCTTCGCCGTCATCGTCAGCCATGTCATGGGCCTGAACGACCCGCGCACCTATGGCAGCAAGAACCCCGGGGCGACCAACGTGCTGCGCTCGGGCTCGAAAAAGGCCGCCGTGGTCACCCTGCTGCTCGATGCCGCCAAGGGCTGGCTGCCGGTGGCCCTGGTCCAGTGGTACGGCAAACCCTACGGGCTGGAGGCCGGCACGATGGCGCTGGTGGGGCTGGGCGCTTTCCTCGGCCACCTCTACCCGGTGTTCTTCCGCTTCGAAGGGGGCAAGGGCGTGGCCACGGCCTTGGGCGTCTTGATGGGCGTGCACTGGGCGCTGGGCCTGGCCACCTTGCTGACCTGGATCCTGATCGCCTTCTTCTTCCGCTATTCCTCGCTGGCTGCGCTGGTGGCCTCTGTCTTCGCGCCGCTGTACTACGTCTTCGGTGATGGTCTGGCCTGGTACATGGACGGGGCCCTGCTGTTTTCCATCAGCCTGATGTCCTTGCTGCTGATCTACCGGCATGCCGAAAACATCGGCCGGCTGGCGCGCGGTACCGAGTCCAGGCTCGGCAAGAAAAAGACCTGAGGGCGGCGCGACCCCGTAGGCGGGGTCAGGCCTGCATGGCGGCGTGCGCGCCCAGCTGCAGAATTAGGTGATGGTTCAGGCGCAGGCGCACCATTGAGGTGGCCAGTGCCGCCTGGATGGTGGGGCGGCCGCTGATGGTGCGGTGCAGGCGGGGCTGCGGCAGCACCTGGCCGTCCGTGCCGGTGACCACGGCCACATGGGGCAGGTTGGGGCGCACACTGCGGCGCATCACGACGGCCAGCGTGTTGTCTTCCAGGCGCACATAGGTGCCCGGCGGGCACAGGCCCACAGCGCGCAACATGGCGTGGCCGACCTCATCGTTGTAGGCATTGGCGCCCGTCATGATGGTGCGCACGGACTCGGTGGCGCTGCGCCCTTCCCGTGACTTGCGCGGCGAGATCATGGCGGCGTAGCGGTCCACCACCCGCAGGATGCGGATCAGTCGCTTGTGTGCGGGCAGCAGGCGCAACTCGATCTTTTCGGTGTACTCGTCGTGGTGCGAGGACACGACCTCGATCCACAGCGGGTCGCTCACGCCCAGGCTGTTGGCCAGCATCAGGCCGCCCTTGGGGGCGTGCAGGCGGATGGCTTCGAGCTGGGGCTGACTGAGCTTTTCCGTCTGCAGGGCCAGCTGGTCCTGCAGCTCGGTCATGGCAATGTTCATGGTCAGCGCGGCATGGACCAGGCTGTCGCGTTCCTTGACATCGAGCTTGAGCTCGGCGGCGAGCAGGTGGCACAGGGTGGCGCAGACCAGGCTGTGCGAGGCGCTGTAGCCGACCGAGGAATTGGTGGCGAGCTGGAACAGCAGGTAAAGGCCGACGTCGGCGTCGCGCTGCAGCAGGGCCTGCATCCAGCGGTCGTATTGCCAGATGCGCTGTTCGAACTCCTGCACGCTCAGCGGACTGCCCAGCAGGATGCCCAGGCCGGACTCCAGGTCCGACCACAAGCCCAGCAGGTCTTCGTACTCGTTTTCGTTTTGGACAGACACGGCGCGCGATCCGGAATAGGAGCCTAGGATACCAGCAGCTTCAATACCGGCGCTCCAGCACCATCTGGTCGTTGGTGCGTGTCATCTGGAAGCGCGTGAGGTAGCTGTTGCCCAGCAGGACGTAGGGCATGGGGGCCGGGGTCACCAGGGCTTCGACGTTGTAGACGTCCACACTGCCCAGGCGCACGCTGGAGAGCATGATGCGCCAGCCCACGGTGACACCGTTGGCGGTGCTGACCTGCACCGTCTGTCCCGACTTGTAGGGCAGGCCGATGGCATCGGCGTCGGTCACGCTGAGCGACACCACCGAAGCCCCGGTGTCGACGATGAAATTCACGGTGCGCCCGTTGATCTGCCCGGGAGTTCGGAAGTGGCCGTTGCTGCCGGCGTGCAGGACGATGCGGCGCTGGTCTCCGCCCTCGCCCTCGGCTGGAGGCGCGCTGACCGGCCCCTCGCCCAGACGCAGGGTCTGGCGCGCACCGCCGATTTCCACCAGGGCCTGGCCGGCCTGAACGTCGACGACCTTGACGCCCTGGTGGCTCTGGCCCACGGCCACGCTCCTGGGCGGCCCACCGTCGACCACCAGCAGGGCCTTGCCACCCAGGATGCCCGAGAGCACCACGGTCTGCGCCTGCGCTGCGCCCGTCAGGGCGAGGGCGCACAGCAGCAGGGCGAGGCGGCTTGGCATGGGGCTGGCCTCAATCGCGGAAGTTGTTGAAGCTGATGGGCACGTCGGTGACGTCCTTGCGCAGCAAGGCCATGACGGCCTGCAGGTCATCGCGTTTGGCGCCGGAAACCCGCAGTTTGTCTTCCTGGATCGCGGCCTGGACCTTGATCTTGCTGTCCTTGACCAGGCGCTGGATCTTCTTGGCGAGTTCGGCCTCGATGCCGTTGCGCACCTTGATGAGCTTCTTGACCTTGTCGCCGCCGATCTTCTGCAGGTCGCCGATGTCCAGGAAGCGCACATCCACGGACTGCTTGGTCAACTTGTTGCGCAGCACTTCCAGGATCTGCTCGATTTGGAAGTCGGCGTCGCCGATCACGGTGATTTCCTTGTCTTTGATCTCGATGCTGGCCGAGGTGCCCTTGAAGTCGAAGCGTGTGGCAATCTCCTTGATGGAGTTCTCCACGCCGTTTTTCACCTTGACCATATCGGCTTCGCAGACGGTGTCGAAAGAAGGCATGACGGTATTTTTCTGAGGCTGATGAATGAGAGAATCAGGGTCTGTTGCCGACCCCCCTGAGGGACTATGTTAGTCGAGAAAAACGTCCCGCTCCAGCCATACAACACCTTCAGCATCGTCGCCCGGGCCCATACCCTGGTGCGGGTGTTGCAGGAGGCCGACGTGCGAGCCGTGCTGGCCGACCCCGAACTCGGCCCGGCGCCCAAATTCGTACTCGGCGGGGGCAGCAACATCGTGCTGACCGGGGACGTGAAGCCGGTGGTGCTCAAGGTCGAGATCCCGGGCCGCCGCCTGGTCGGGGAAACGCCCAAGGCCTGGATCGTCGAGGCCGGCGCCGGCGAGAACTGGCATGATTTTGTGAGCTGGACCTTGGACCAGGGCTGGCCCGGCCTGGAGAACATGGCGCTGATCCCGGGCACCATGGGGGCTGCGCCGGTGCAGAACATCGGTGCCTACGGCGTGGAGTTGCAGGACCGTTTCGAGTCGCTCGATGCCATCGACCTGGAAACCGCCCGCGCCTTCACGCTGGATGCCGCGCAGTGCGGCTTTGCCTACCGCGACTCGGTGTTCAAGCATGCCGCCGACGGCCGCGCCCCCGGTTTTGGCCTGGCGGGCCGCGCCCTCATCACCCGCGTGCGCCTGGCGCTGCCCAAGGCCTGGAAACCGGTGTTGGGGTATCTGGACCTGGAACGCAAGATGGCCGAGACCGGTATCCACAAGCCCACACCCCGCCAGATCTACGACTGGGTCTGCGAAATCCGCCGCGCCAAGCTGCCCGATCCGGCGGTCATCGGCAATGCCGGCAGCTTCTTCAAGAACCCGACGGTGACGGCCGAACAGTGCGCCGACATCATTGCGCGCGAGCCCAGGATCGTCCACTACCAGCTGGCTGACGGGACGGTGAAGCTGGCGGCCGGCTGGCTGATCGACGCCTGCGGCTGGAAGGGCAAGTCCATCGGTCAGGCCGGGGTCTACGAGAAACAGGCGCTGGTGCTGGTCAACCGCGGCGGTGGCGAGCAGGGCGCCACGGGCGGCGAGGTCATGACCCTGGCCAAGGCCATCCAGACCAGCGTCTACGAGCGCTTCGGCATCCGGCTCGAACCCGAGCCGGTGGTGGTCTGAGCCGGCCCTAGTTCCCGGGCGGATCGATGGCACTGAGCGCGCGCTCCAGTGCCGAGCGGCTGGGCGTTTCGAGGAAGACGCACTGCTTGCCGGTGCGTTTGCAGTGGTCCTTTACACGCCAGTAGGCGTTGTGGCTGATGCAGCCGCTCTGGCAGATCACCAGGTCGGCCGCGGCCAGGGTGGTATCCAGCAGATTGGTGTTGTCTTCCGTGCCGCCGTCATGGTGCAGGAAACGCGCGCCGGTGTGCTCGATCACCTGGCGGTAGATCGGCACGCTGGCCGTGCGGCCTCCCACACACAGCACCGAGCGTTTGTCCAGATCCGGCGCCCCAGCAGGTGCTGCTTGCTGGGGCGCGTGGTCATGCCGTTTGGTATCCAAGCGGGCCTGCAGGGCCTCCGCGCGTTCCCGCTGCTGCTGCGCCTCCTGCTGGGCCTGCTGCAGCAGGCGTGTCTGGGCCTGCAGCGCCTCTTCCTGCAAGCGGTTCTGCTGGCTCAGTTCCTGTCGGGTCCCGAGACCCGGGGCGCTGGCCTGCAGTTGCGCCAGCGTTTCTTCCTGCTGGTGCAAACGGGTCTGGGCCTGGACCAGCGCGGCACGCAGCCGCAGGGCCTCGGCCTGCTGCTGCTCTAAACGGCTGCTGTAGTGGCTGGTCTGCTGCTGGCTGCGTTTCTGGGCGCTGGCCAGTTCGCGCGCCAGGATGGCGTTTTCGTCAAGCAGGGCTTCCAGACGGTTCAGGTCGGCGCGTGTGGCCATGCCGACCTGGTGCTGCAGCATGTGGACTTCGCCCAGGATGCGCTGTTCCAGTTCGCTGTCGCAGCGCGGGTGGGTGAGCGCTGCCCACAAGGCGCCGGCCCAATCGGCGCTGGCGCGGCAGTCCTGCCACCAGGCGCCCAGGGCGTCGGTGCTCTTGAGCTGCTGCGCAGCCCGTAGTACCAGCGCATAGCGGTGCTCGAGTTCCTTGTGCAGGGCCTCTGCCAGCGGCGAGCGGCGCCGGCATTCGGTCACGACGGTGCAATGCACTTCGTAGTCGCTGTACGGGCCCAGCTTGCCCAGGGTTTTCTCGGCCAGCCGGCGCAGCTGGGGTAGCGGCAGACAGACCCCGATGATCGGGCAGTAGGCGTGGCCATCGAGCTCCCACAGGCGGCGTCGGCGTGAACCGTTGCCGGGCGGCAGGGTCGTCATGGCCGGTTCGAGGGCCCTGGGGCCGATGTCTGGGCGCTCCGGTGTGGCTTGCAGCTGGCACATGTTGCGCTCCCACTCAATGCAGCAGGCCACTGCCCGGCAGGGCGGCCAGCGGGTCCGATGTGCGGGTGACGACCGAGGCGTCACCTGCCGATTCGAGGAGCATCACCCAGCGTTCGTGCGCACGGGCCATGACCTGGCGCAGTCCGGGGCTGGCGTGCGGATGGTTCTTCAGGAAAAAGAGATTGGAGACGACCTTGCGTGCCATCAGCGTGCGCTGGCGCTGGCTGGGCAGCTTGGCGTCGGCGGCCGGGGCGGCCCAGCAGGTCATCAGGGCGAAGGTGCCGGCTACCAGGGCTTCCAGGCAGGGCGGGTTCAGGTCGGTGTCGGCACAGGACATGGGCTCTCCAGACGGGGTGGGGTGGTTGCGGTACCACTTTGCGTTGATTGTAATGAGAATTATTCTCATTACAATCATTGAGCCCCATCCCAGCAGGGTCTTGTCTCGTCGCCGGAAACAGAAAAGCCCGCACAGGGCGGGCTTTCGGGCTGGAACCGGTCTGAATTACTTCAGCTTGGTTTCCTTGTATTCCACATGCTTGCGAGCCTTGGGATCAAACTTCATGATCGCCATTTTCTCGGGCATGGTCTTCTTGTTCTTGCTGGTCGTGTAGAAGTGACCGGTGCCGGCCGTGGATTCCAGCTTGATCTTTTCGCGTCCGCCTTTGGTTGCCATGATTCAGCTCCTTAAGCTTGGCCACGTGCGCGCAGGTCGGCGAGCACGGAGTCGATACCATTTTTGTCGATCAGACGCAGGGCGGCGCTGGAAACGCGCAGACGGACCCAGCGGTTTTCAGTCTCGACCCAGAAACGGCGGTATTGCAGGTTCGGCAGGAACCGGCGCTTGGTTTTGTTGTTGGCGTGGGAAACATTGTTCCCGACCATCGGGCCTTTACCCGTTACTTCGCATACGCGTGCCATGAGGACACTTCGCTTTCTTCAAACGGCCGCCACCTGAGCAGTGGGGGCCTCACCTCGCCAGTAGGGTGGCGGTAACCCATGATGGACCAGAAAGTCCAGCAAAGCCTGCGATTATAGCCAGATTGCGAAAGGCCGGCTTATTCTTGTTGCTCCAGGAAACGTTGGGCGTCCAGGGCCGCCATGCAGCCGGTGCCGGCGCTGGTGATGGCCTGGCGGTAGACGTGGTCCTGCACGTCACCGGCGGCGAAGATGCCCGGCACCGAGGTCTGGGTGGCAAAACCCTTGAGGCCGCCCTGGGTGACGATGTAGCCGTTTTCCATGGACAGCTGGCCCTGGAAGATCTCGGTGTTGGGCGCGTGGCCAATGGCGATGAAGGCGCCCTTGAGTTCCAGCTCCTCGGTGCTGCCGTCGATCGTGCTCTTGAGGCGGATGCCGGTGACGCCGCTGGCGTCGCCCAGCACTTCGTCCAGGGTCTTGAAGGTTTTGAGCACGATCTTGCCGGCCTTGACCTTGTCCATGACCTTGTCGATCAGGATGGGCTCGGCCTTGAACTTGTCCCGGCGGTGTACCAGGTAGACCTTGGAGGCGATGTTCGACAGGTACAGGGCCTCTTCCACGGCCGTGTTGCCGCCGCCCACCACGCAGGTCACTTGGTCGCGGTAGAAGAAGCCGTCGCAGGTGGCGCAGCCGGAGACGCCGCGGCCCATGAAGGCCGTTTCGGACGGCAGGCCCAGGTACTTGGCCGAAGCGCCGGTGGCGATGATCAGCGAATCGCAGGTGTAGGTGCCACTGTCGCCCGTCAGGGTGTAGGGACGCTTGCTGAAATCGACCTTGTTGATGTGGTCGTAGACGATCTCGGTCTTGAAGCGCTCGGCGTGCGCCAGAAAACGCTGCATCAGCTCCGGGCCCTGCACGCCATCCGTGTCGGCCGGCCAGTTGTCGACCTCGGTGGTGGTCATGAGCTGGCCGCCCTGGGCCATGCCGGTGACCAGCACGGGGTTGAGGTTGGCGCGCGCGGCATAAACGGCGGCGGTGTAGCCGGCCGGGCCGGAGCCCAGGATGAGGACCTTGGCGTGTTTGTTCTGCGACATTCTTTAAGCCTTCGTTTTTTGTGGTCTTTTGATCAATAATCGGCTGCACCGTGTACCGTGCTGCGGTGCATGGTCAGGGAGGGGGCCGGAAAACCGGTCCGACTCGCCATTGTAAGAACTCAACAACGCACGCGCAGAATGACCGAACTATGTCAATGCTGACCAATCAGGATTTGTTGCGCCGGGTTCCGCTGTTTTCCATGCTGTCGGACGACCAGCTCCACGCGCTCGCCGCCGCCGTGGTCAAGCGTCGTGTCAAGCGTGGCGAACGCATCGTCCAGCAGGGAGAGAAATCGGACGCCCTGTCCATCATTCTCTCGGGCCGGGCGCGTGTGCTCATGACCGACACCGGCAACGGTCGCGAAGTCATCCTGGCCACCTTGCAGTCAGGCGACTATTTCGGCGAAATGAGCCTGATCGACAACGATGTCCATTCCGCCTCGGTCGAGGCCGAGACCCAGACCGACGTGCTGGAACTGGGGCGTGCCGAGTTCCTGCGCAGCCTGGCCGACAGCGCGCCCATGGCCTACGGCATCATGCGCGGCCTGGTGCAGCGCCTGCGCCACGCCGACCGCAAGATCGGCTCGTTGGCCTTGATGAGCGTCTATGGCCGCGTGGCCAATGTGCTGCTCGATGCAGCCAAGGCCGCTCCGGCGGGTGACATGATCATCCGCGACAAGCTGTCGCGCCAGGACATCGCCAAGATGGTCGGTGCCTCGCGCGAGATGGTCAGCCGTGTCATGAAGGATTTCGAGGAGCAGGGTTTCGTGACCCCGCTCGAAGGCGGCGCCATGCACGTCAAGGAACGACGCTCCAAGCCGCGTTGAATGCGGCGTTTCGCCCCGCGTGAAGGCGCCCTTTCCCTGTCTACATGACCTACCGACTCCACACGCTCAATTCCGAAGACCCCGGCGCCGCGGCCCCCACCCGCAGCGGGCGGGGCCGTTTTGCCGGCGAAGTGCTGCTTTTCGTCAGTCTGGTGCTGCTGGCCTACTGGCTGCTGGTGTTGGCCAGCTACAGCCGACTCGACGCGGCCTGGTCTACCTCCGGCGACGGCGCGGCGGTGCGCAATCTCGGTGGCCAGCTGGGGGCGCGGCTGGCCGATGCCAGTTTCTACCTCTTCGGCTTCTCGGTCTGGTGGTGTTTTGCGGCGGCGGTGCGCGGCTGGCTCTCGGCGTTGGCGCGCTGGCTGCGCGCCCATGAACTGCCCGAGGCGCAGGAGACCGCCCGTCCCGCACTGCTGGCTCGTTTCGTGGCCAGCCGCTGGAGCTTCTGGATCGGCCTGGCCTTGCTCATGTTGGCCAGTACGGCGATCGAGTGGGCGCGTTTCTATAGCCTGGAGCCGCGCTTGCCGGGGCATGCCGGTGGCGTGCTGGGTTATCTGGTGGGACCGCTGGCCTTGCGCTGGCTGGGGGTCACCGGCTCGGCGCTCTTGGCGATCGGCCTGTGGGTTCTGGCCATGGGCCTGGTGTTCCGTTTCTCCTGGGGCCACGTGGCCGAGCGCATTGGCGGCTGGATCCACGGCCTCATCGAATCGCGTCGCGCCCGCCGCGAAATGGCGCAGGACCTGGCCCTGGGCCAGCGGGCCGCGCGCGAACGCGAAGAGGGGGTGCTGGAGGAGCGCGAGGAGATCATCGAGCACCATGCACCGCCCGTTTTGATCGAACCGGTGCTGGTTGAGGTGCCGCAGAGCACCCGCGTGGCCAAGGAACGCCAGAAGCCCCTGTTCAGCGACATGCCCGATTCCAAGCTGCCCCAGGTGGACCTGCTGGACGGTGCGCAGACACGCCAGGAAACCGTCGCCCCCGAGACGCTGGAGATGACCAGCCGCATGATCGAAAAGCGGCTCAAGGACTTCGGCGTGGACGTGCGGGTGGTGCTGGCCCAGCCCGGCCCGGTGATCACGCGCTACGAGATCGAGCCCGCTACCGGTGTGAAAGGCTCGCAGATCGTGGGCCTGGCCAAGGACCTGGCGCGTTCGCTCAGCCTGGTGTCGATCCGCGTGGTCGAGACCATTCCGGGCAAGACCACCATGGCTCTCGAATTGCCCAACGCGAAGCGCCAGTCCATCAAGCTCTCCGAGATCCTGGGCTCGCAGGTCTACAACGAAGCCAAGTCCATGCTGACCATGGGTCTGGGCAAGGACATCGTGGGCAACCCCGTGGTGGCCGACCTGGCCAAGATGCCGCACGTGCTGGTGGCCGGCACCACCGGTTCGGGCAAGTCGGTCGGTATCAACGCCATGATCCTGAGCCTGCTCTACAAGGCCGAGGCGCGCGACGTGCGCCTGTTGATGATCGACCCCAAGATGCTGGAGATGTCGGTCTACGAGGGCATCCCGCACCTGCTGGCCCCCGTGGTCACGGACATGAAGCAGGCCGCGCATGGCCTGACCTGGTGCGTGGCCGAGATGGAGCGTCGTTACAAGCTCATGAGCAAGCTGGGCGTGCGCAACCTGGCCGGCTACAACCACAAGATCGACGAGGCCAAGGCCAAGGGCGAGTTTGTCTACAACCCCTTCAGCCTGACACCCGAAGCGCCCGAGCCGTTGGACCGCCTGCCGCACATCGTCGTCGTGATCGACGAGCTGGCCGACCTCATGATGGTGGTGGGCAAGAAGATCGAGGAGCTGATCGCCCGCCTGGCGCAGAAGGCGCGCGCCGCCGGCATCCACCTGATCCTGGCCACGCAGCGTCCCAGCGTGGACGTGATCACCGGTCTGATCAAGGCCAACATCCCCACCCGCATCGCCTTCCAGGTCAGCAGCAAGATCGACAGCCGTACCATCCTCGACCAGATGGGTGCCGAGGCCCTGCTGGGCATGGGTGACATGCTCTACATGGCCAGCGGCACCGGCCTGCCCATCCGTGTTCACGGCGCCTTCGTCAGCGACGAGGAAGTTCACCGTGTGGTCAAGTACCTCAAGAGCCAGGGCGAACCTGACTACATCGAGGGCGTGCTCGAAGGCGGCACGGTCGATGGCGAGGACGGCCCCTTGGGCGAAGGCGGCCCCAGCGGCGAGAAGGACCCCATGTACGACCAGGCGGTGGAAATCGTGCTGAAGAACCGCAAGGCCAGCATCTCGCTGGTGCAGCGTCATTTGAAGATCGGCTACAACCGCGCGGCGCGCCTGGTGGAAGACATGGAGAAGGCCGGCCTGGTGAGTGCCATGAGCACCAACGGCCAGCGCGACATCCTGGTGCCGGCGCGCGCGGAGTGAATCACATGAAAAAATTGATTGCTATTGTTTCGATAGCGTCTTGTGCCATGGCGGCAAGAGCCGATGGCCTGGGCGCGCTCGAACTCTTCCTCAGGACCGCGACCAGCGGCCGCGCCGAATTCACCCAGGTGGTGACGGCACCGCCGCGCGAGGGCCAGGTGGCGCGCGCGCGCATCTCCAATGGCAGCTTCGAGTTCCAGCGTCCGGGGCGCTTCCGCTTTGTCTACGGCAAGCCCCTGGCCCAGACCATCGTGGCCGATGGTCAGACCTTGTGGCTGCATGACGTCGACCTGAACCAGGTGACGGCGCGCGCCCAGGCCAGTGCCCTGGGCAGCACGCCCGCGGCGCTGATCGCCGCTGCACCCGACATGCGTGCCCTGCAGGCCGACTACCAGCTGGCCAATGGGCCCGAGCGCGAGGGCCTGCAGTGGGTGGTGGCGACGCCGCGCGCGCGCGACGACCAGGTGCAGACCGTGCGCGTGGGCCTGCGCGAAGTCGAATTGGGTGGCAAAAAGACGGCCGAGCTGGCGGCGCTGGAGATCGTCGACAACTTCGGCCAACGCTCCTTGCTGACCTTCACTCGCGTGCAGCTCAATGTGAGCCTGCCGCCCGAGACCTTCCGCTTCAAGGCGCCCGCCGGCGCCGACGTGATCCGCCAGTAGGCGGGTTCGCTAGGCGGTTCAGGGCTCGCGCGTGTATTCGTTGTGCAGGTGTACCGGCTTGGCGGAGCGCTTGCGCATGCGGATGTTGAGCATCTCCACCCCCACCGAGAAGGCCATGGCAAAGTAGACGTAGCCCTTGGGCACGTGGTGGTCGAAACCTTCGGCCAGCAGCACCACGCCGACCACGACCAGGAAGGACAGGGCCAGCATTTTGATGCTGGGGTGGTCCGACACGAAACGGCCGATGGCGCCGGCAAACACCATCATCAGCGCGACCGACGCGATCACCGCGGCGATCATGACGGCGAGTTCATCCACCATGCCCACGGCGGTGATGATGGAGTCCAGCGAGAACACCAGGTCGATGACCATGATCTGCAGGATCACGGCCGTGAAAGTGGCCTGCACCGCGCCGGAGGAATGGCCTTCCTGGCCTTCGAGCGACTGGTGGATCTCGCCCGTGCTCTTCCAGATCAGGAACAGGCCGCCGGCGATCAGGATCAGGTCACGCCCCGAGATCTCCTGGTTGAACACCGTGAACAGGGGGGCTACCAGGCCGATGATCCAGGACAGCACCAGCAACAGGCCGATGCGCATGAACATGGCCATGAACAGGCCCAGCCGGCGTGCGAGCACGCGTTTTTCGGGTGGCAGCTTGTCGACCAGGATGGAGATGAAGATGATGTTGTCGATCCCCAGTACCAGTTCCAGCATGGTCAGGGTGGCAAAGGCGATCCACGCCTGGGGGTCCGTCAGCAGTTCCATCATCACGTTCTCCTGTTTTTTTGTCAGCGGTTCAATTCGACGCAATGGCCTCGCGCACGGCGGCCAGCTGCCGGCGTGACACCGAAAGCAGCTCGTCCGTGCCACTCAGGCGCACGGCCCAGCCCTCGCCCTCTTCAGGATCGTAGTGCTTCTCCAATGCCCGCACGGCACGGCGGGCCACCAGGGCGTTGCGATGGACACGCATGAACCGGGCAGCGTACTTTTCTTCGAGTTCGCTCAGCGCCCCGTCCAGGATATAGGTCTTGGCCGGCGTACGCACCGTGATGTACTTGAGCTCGGCCTTGAAGTAGAGCACCTCGGCCAGCGGCACGCGTTCGGTACGGCCGCGTTCCTGGATCAGCAGCACCTCTTCGGGTGCGGCCGCGGCGGCATCCGGGCGGTTGCGCAGCAGGCGCTCCACCTTCTGCAGGGCCTGTTGCAGGCGTTCCA
>Ga0208633_100368_pt1 | contig 12673 bp, 11 predicted proteins | sample LakWasMet63_LOW9_2_FD_183895 | JGI IMG/M metagenome (GOLD analysis project Ga0208633, IMG submission 183895) | Freshwater sediment methanotrophic microbial communities from Lake Washington under simulated oxygen tension - Sediment Metagenome... | ecosystem: Environmental > Aquatic > Freshwater >...
ATCTTCGTGGCCGAGGCCTTGTCGGTGATGTTGCAGGTCTCCTACTTCAAGTACACCAAACGCAAATATGGCGAAGGCCGCCGCATCCTGAAGATGGCGCCGCTGCACCACCACTTCGAGAAGAGCGGCTGGAAAGAGACCCAGGTGGTCGTGCGCTTCTGGATCATCACCATGCTGCTGTGCCTGGTGGGACTGTCGACCTTGAAACTGCGATGAACGAGAACGAACACCCCGACGATCTGCCCCAGCAGGTGCCGCCTCAGGACGAGGCGGCTTCGGTGTCTGTGCCGGCGGCGTCTGTGCCGACGCAGGGCGCGAGCGACGCGCCCGCTGCCGAGGGCGCACAAGACGCGCCGCCGCCTGCTGTCGATGCCGAACCCCAGGCCGCCTTGCCCGCGACCGGCAAGCCGGCCAAACGTCCCCTGCCTGAGACCCTGACGGCCGCACGTGATGCGGCAGCCTTTGTCGCCCAACTGTTCACCGATGCGGGCACGCCCGAGCCGTCGGCGCCGGTCGCGCCGGATGAAAACAGCGGTGCCGCTCCCCAGGAGGAGGCGCCCGCCAGCAAGCCGGCCCCCGAGCCCGTGGTGTCGCCTCTGCAAGACCAGCACGTGCTCGTGCTGGGCCTGGGTGCTTCAGGCCTGGCCATGGTCCGCTGGTGCGTGCGCCAAGGCGCACGCGTGACGGTGGCCGATACCCGCGCAGCACCGCCCCAGTTGGCCCAACTGCAGGCCGAGTTGCCGCAGGTGGTTTTCCGTGCGGGTGCTTTCGAGGCGGGTCTGGTCGAGGGGCAGGACATCCGTGCCGTCTTCAAGAGCCCGGGCCTGTCGCCAGCCATGGTGGCACCGGTCTGGCAGGCGGCGCAGGCCATGGGCCTGTGGGTGGGCGGTGAACTGGATCTGTTTGCACGGGGCCTGCGTGATCTGCAGATCGAACGGGCGTATGCCCCCAAGGTCCTGGCGATCACCGGCACGAACGGCAAGACCACCACCACCGCGCTCGCCGGCCAGCTGGTGGCGCATGCGGACAAGACCGTGGCGGTGGCCGGCAATATCGGCCCCAGCCTGCTGGACACGCTGGCGCTGCATATCGATGCGGGCACCCTGCCCGAGGTCTGGGTGCTGGAGCTGTCCAGTTTCCAGCTCGACGGCGTCCAGGGTTTCGAGCCCACGGCGGCCGCGGTGCTGAACCTGACGCAGGACCACCTGGACTGGCACGGCAGCATGGAAGCCTACGGGGCGGCCAAGGCGCGCATCTTTGGCGAGCAGGGCCTGCTGGTGCTCAACCGTGATGATCCGGCGGTGATGGCCCTGATGCCGGAGCCGGTGCGTGCCAAGCTGCAAAAGCCGCAGTGGCGGGAGTACGTGAGTTTCGGCGCCGAGATGCCGCAACGTCCGGGCGATTACGGCATCGAGCTGGTCAACGGCATGGCCTGGCTGGTGCGGGCCGTGGAGGCCGACGAAACGCAGAAACGCAAGCGTGGCGAAGAGGTGGAGCTGTTCATCCAGCGCCTGATGCCGGCCGACGCGCTGCGCATCCGCGGCCGCCACAACGCCACCAACGCGCTGGCGGCGCTGGCCCTGGCCCAGGCCGCCGGTTGCGCGCTGGGCCCCATGCTCTATGGTCTGCGCGAATACCGCGGCGAGCCGCACCGGGTGGAACCGGTGGCCATCGTTCATGAGGTCGAGTATTTCGACGACAGCAAGGGCACCAATGTGGGAGCCACCGTGGCGGCCCTGACCGGCCTGGGAACCGAGCGGCGCATCGTCGTCATCCTCGGCGGCGATGGCAAGGGGCAGGACTTTGCGCCGCTCTTCGGGCCGGTGCAGCGTTATGCCCGCGCGGTCGTGCTGATCGGGCGCGATGCGCCCGCCATCCGTGCGGCGGTGCAGGGCACGGGCGTGCCCCTGCTGGACGCGGGCACCTTGCCCGAGGCCGTGGCCCTGGCCCGCGCACAGGCGCAGGCCGGGGACGCCGTGCTCCTGTCACCGGCCTGCGCCAGTTTCGACATGTTCAAGGATTACGAGCACCGCGCCCGCGTCTTCGTCGAGGCAGTGCACGTCCTGTCGAGCGAGGGGGGGCTGGCATGACGGTTTTGGCGCAACGCATTCGTGGCTGGTTCGGCGGCGCGCCGGCGACCGATGCCTTGCCCGTGCGCCTGGGCCACCAGGGCTTCGGGCGCAGCAGCAACCAGCCGGTGCGCCTGTCCGACTTCGACCATGCCCTGGTCTGGGTGGTGGTCGCCTTGCTGGCCTGGGGGTTGGTGATGGTGTACTCGGCCTCCATCGCCCTGCCCGACAACCCGAAGTTCGGGCGTTACGCCCACACGCATTTCCTGACACGCCACCTGCTGTCGCTGGTGGTGGCTTTCGTGGCCGCGCTGATCGCCTTCCAGATTCCCATGGCCCGCTGGGAGAAGCTGGCGCCCTGGCTGCTGGTGGCCGCGCTGGTCCTGCTGGTGGCGGTGTTGATCCCCGGCATTGGCAAGGGCGTGAACGGCGCGCGGCGCTGGATCTCCCTGGGCGTGATGAATTTCCAGCCCTCGGAACTGGCCAAGCTGGCGGTGTTGCTGTATGCGGCCGACTACATGGTGCGCAAGATGGACGTGAAGGAGCACTTCTTCCGCGCCGTGGCACCCATGGGCGCGGCCGTGGCCATCATCGGCCTGCTGCTGCTGGCCGAGCCCGACATGGGGGCCTTCATGGTGATCGCCGTGATCGCCATGGGTATCCTGTTCCTGGGCGGGGTGAATGCCCGCATGTTCTTCCTGATCGCCGCCATCCTGCTGGTGGCCTTCGTGCTGATGATCGCGCTGAGCGAATGGCGGCGCGAGCGCATCTTTGCCTACCTCAACCCCTGGGACGAGCGCCATACCCTGGGCAAGGGTTACCAGCTCTCGCATTCGCTGATCGCCTTCGGACGCGGCCAGATCTTCGGCGTGGGCCTGGGCGGCAGCGTGGAGAAGCTTCACTGGCTGCCCGAGGCGCACACCGATTTCCTGCTGGCCGTGATCGGCGAGGAGTTCGGCCTGCTGGGCGTGCTGACCATCGTCGCGCTGTTCTTCTGGCTGACCCGTCGTGTCATGCACATCGGCCGCCAGGCCATTGCGCTGGACCGCGTCTTCGCCGGCCTCGTGGCCCAGGGCGTGGGTGTGTGGATGGGTTTCCAGGCCTTCATCAACATGGGCGTGAACCTCGGCGCCCTGCCGACCAAGGGCCTGACCTTGCCTTTCATGAGTTACGGCGGCTCGGCCATCCTGATGAACATGGTGGCGGTGGCCATCGTGCTGAGAATCGATTACGAAAACAGACAACTCATGCACGGAGGTCGGGCATGAGTTGTCTGTTTCACCAAAACACGGCACTGCGCGCAGCGCAGCATGACGCGGTACGCGGCATGACTGATGCACGGAGGCAGATCATGAGTTGCCGGTTTCGCCAAAATCGACACAGCGCGCAGCGCTGCATGGCGCGGTACGTGCCATGGCTGATGCATGGGGGGCGCTCATGAGCAAATGTGCGCTGGTCATGGCGGGCGGCACCGGGGGGCACATCTTCCCTGGCCTGGCCGTGGCCGAGGCCCTGCGTGAGAAGGGTTGGCGCGTGCACTGGCTGGGCAACCAGAGCGGTATGGAAGGCCGGCTCGTGCCGTCGCGCGGTTTCGCTTTCGAGAGCATTGATTTCGGCGGGGTGCGCGGCAAGGGTCCGCTCACCTTAGCTCTGCTGCCGCTGCGCCTGCTGAAGGCCTTCTGGCAGAGCATCCAGGTGGTGCGCCGCGTCAAGCCCGATGTGCTCATCGGCCTGGGCGGCTACATCGCCTTCCCGGCCGGGATGATGGGGGTCCTGCTGGGAAAACCCCTGGTGCTGCACGAGCAGAACTCCGTGGCAGGCATGGCCAACAAGGTGCTGGCCGGCGTGGCCGACCGTGTGTACGCCGCTTTCCCCGGTGCGATGAAAAAGGCACAGTGGGTGGGTAACCCCCTGCGCGCGGCCTTCCTGCAGCAGAGCGCGCCGGCGCAGCGGTTTGCCGGCCGCAGCGGGCCCTTGCGCTTGCTGGTGGTCGGCGGCAGCCTGGGCGCGAAGGCCTTGAACGAAGTCGTGCCGCGGGCGCTGGCCCTGATCCCTGCAGCGCAGCGCCCGCAGGTCATCCACCAGAGCGGTGCGACGCAGATCGACGCCCTGCGTGCCAACTACAGCGCCGCAGGCGTGCAGGCCGAACTGACACCCTTCATCGATGACACGGCCCGTGCGTTTGCCGAGGCCGACCTCATCGTCTGCCGCGCCGGCGCTAGCACCGTGACCGAGATCGCCGCGGTGGGCGCCGCCGCGGTTTTTGTGCCTTTCCCGGCGGCGGTGGACGACCACCAGACCACCAACGCCCGTTTCCTGGTGGACCAGGGAGCGGGACTGCTGCTGCCCCAGCAAGACATGACAGCCGAGCGACTGGCCGAGCTGCTGCAGAACACCGACCGCAATACCTTGTTGCAGTGGGCGCAGCAGGCGCAGAAGCTGGCCAAGACCGAAGCCACCGCACAGGTGGTGGCTGCCTGCGAGGAGCTGGCACGATGAAACACGCGATCAAACACATTCATTTCGTAGGCCTGGGTGGCTCCGGCATGTCCGGCATCGCCGAGGTGCTGCACAACCTGGGTTACACCATCTCGGGGTCGGACCTCAGCGACAGCGCCACGCTCAGGCGCCTGGCCTCGCTGGGCATCAGGACTTGCGTCGGTCACGCCCCCGGCCACATCGAGGGGGCCGATGCCGTGGTCACGTCGACTGCCGTCAAGGCCGACAACCCCGAGGTGCTGGCGGCGCGCGAGAAGCGTATCCCCATCGTGCCGCGCGCCGTCATGCTGGCCGAGCTGATGCGCCTGAAGCAGGGCATCGCGATTGCCGGCACACACGGCAAAACCACCACCACCAGCCTGGTGGCCAGCGTGCTGGCCGAGGCTGGGCTGGACCCGACCTTCGTGATCGGCGGGCGCCTCAACAGCGCCAATGCCAATGCGCGGCTCGGCAGCGGTGACCACATCGTGGTCGAGGCCGACGAGAGTGACGCCTCCTTCCTCAACCTGATGCCCGTGATGGCGGTGGTGACCAATATCGACGCCGATCACATGGAGACCTATGGGCACGATTTCGGTCGGCTCAAGCAGGCCTTCGTCGATTTCCTGCACCGCATGCCTTTCTACGGCACGGCCATCCTGTGTACCGACGACGACGCGGTGCGCGAGATCGTGCCCGAGGTGAACTGCCCCATCACCAGCTACGGCTTCAACGAACAGGCCCAGGTGCGCGCGGTGAACGTCCGTGCCGTGGCGGGGCAAATGCACTTCACCGTGCAGCGGCGCAATGGCGTGGTGTTGCCCGACCTGGACGTGGTGCTCAACCTGCCGGGCCGCCACAACGTGCTCAACGCCCTGTCGGCGATTGCCGTGGCGGCCGAGCTCGACGTGGCCGACGCGGCGTTGCTCAAGGCCCTGGCCGAGTTCAAGGGCGTGGGCCGGCGCTTCCAGCGCTACGGCGAGGTGGCGGCCAAGGAGGGCGGCAGCTTCACGCTGATCGACGACTACGGCCACCACCCGGTGGAGATGGCGGCCACGCTGGCCGCGGCGCGCGGGGCCTTTCCCGAGCGACGCCTGGTGTTGTCCTTCCAGCCGCACCGCTACACGCGCACACGCGACTGTTTCGAGGATTTTGTGAAGGTCATCGCGGAGGCCGACGCCGTGCTGCTGGCCGAGGTTTATGCCGCGGGCGAGGCGCCCATCGTGGCGGCCGACGGCCGCAGCCTGGCACGTGCGCTGCGTGTGGCCGGCAAGCTGGAGCCCGTGTTCGTGGACGACATCGCGGCCATGCCGCAGGCCATCCTGGACAACGCGCGCGCGGGCGACGTGGTGATGTGCATGGGGGCGGGCTCCATCGGTGGGGTGCCGGCCAAGGTGGTCGAGTTGACGGGAAGTAGCAAGAAGTGAGCAAGGAACAAATGAATCTGGGCAAGGTCGCAGTCCTGATGGGCGGGTCTTCCGCCGAGCGCGACATCTCGCTGATGTCGGGGGGCGGCGTGCTCAAGGCGCTGCAATCGCGCGGGGTGGATGCCCATGCCTTCGACCCCTCTGTGCGGGATCTGGGTGAGCTCAAGCGCGAAGGGTTTGCGCGCTGTTTCATCGCGCTGCACGGCCGTTTCGGCGAGGACGGCACGGTGCAGGGTGCCCTCGAATTGCTGGGCATCCCCTACACCGGCTCGGGTGTGATGGCGTCCGCCATCGCCATCGACAAGGTCATGACCAAACGCATCTGGCTGGCCGAGGGGTTGCCCACACCGCAGTGGCGCAAGGTGGCCAGCGCCGAGGCCGCGCGTGCCGCCTTCTCGGCGCTAGGCGCGCCCATGATCATCAAACCCGCGCGCGAGGGTTCGTCCATCGGTCTGACCAAGGTGTTGACCGCCGACGAGTGCGACGCTGCCTATGCCAAGGCGGCGCAGGTCGACGAGCAGGTGCTGTGCGAGCAATTCGTCAGCGGCGAGGAGGTCACGGTGCCCGTGCTGGGCAGCGGCCTGCAGGCGCGTGCGCTGCCGGTGATCCGCATCGTGGCGCCTGACGGCAACTACGACTACCAGAACAAGTACTTCACTGACGACACGAAATACCTCGTGCCCTGCGGCCTGCCCACCGGGGAGGAAGAGCAGATCCAGCAGATCGTGCTGCGCGCCTACCAGGTGCTGGGCTGCCGCGGCTGGGCCCGCGCCGACGTGATGATCGACGCCCGTACGCGCAAGCCCTATCTGCTGGAGATCAACACCTCGCCCGGCATGACCGGGCATTCGCTGGTGCCCATGTCGGCCAAGGCGGCGGGCATCAGCTATGAAGAACTGTGTGTGCTGTTGCTGCAGGCGGCGGCCCTGGACCATGGAGCGGCGCGCGCATGACCCACCCTCTGCCTGTTCCCCTCGACGTCAAGCTCATGAACCTGACAGCCAATCTGCTGCTGCTGGGTTTCATGCTGCTGGCGCTGGGCACGGGCGGGCGCTGGCTCATGCAACACCCGGTGTTCGCGATCCGCGGCCTGACGGTGCTGGGCGACATCAGCCACACCAGCGCATTGACGCTGCGTGCGCACGTGGGCTCGCAACTCAAGGGAACGTTTCTGACGGTGGACCTCAACGCCGTGCGCCTGGCTTTCGAGTCCGTGCCCTGGGTGCGCCGCGCCGTGGTGCAACGCGAATTCCCGAACCGCCTGCGCGTGATCCTGCAGGAACACCAGGCCGTGGCCTATTGGGGCGAGGAGGGCGAGTCCACGCTGGTCAACAGCCAGGGCGAAGTCTTCGAAGCCAACCTGGGCGAGATCGAGCAGGACGAACTGCCGCGCCTGGACGGCCCGGTGGAGCAGTCGGCCCAGGTGCTGGCCATGTACCGCGAGCTGTTGCCCCTGTTCGAGGCGCTGGACCTGCCCATTGAGCAGCTGGCGCTGAGCGGGCGCGGCAACTGGCAGCTGGAGCTGGCCAGCGGGGCCCGTCTCGAACTGGGCAGCGGCGGTGTGCCGGAGGTGACGGCGCGCGCGCGGCAGTTCCTCGGCACGGTGGCGCAGGTGGCGGCGCACCACGGCCGCAAGCTTGACGCGCTGGAAGGCGCCGACCTGCGTTATGCCCAGGGGTATGCCCTGCGCCTGCGCGGCGTGAGCACGGTGACGGCGCAGGACCCCGCCAGGAAAAACTAGGAACAAGCAGGACCATCGACATGGCAAAAGAGTACAAGGATCTGGTCGTCGGCCTCGACATCGGCACCGCCAAGGTGATGGTGGTGGTGGCCGAGGTGCTGCCCGGCGGGGAGCTCAAGCTGGCTGGCCTGGGCGTGGCGCCGAGCAACGGCCTCAAACGCGGCGTGGTGGTGAACATCGACGCCACCGTGCACAGCATCCAGCAGGCGCTCAAGGAGGCCGAGCTGATGGCCGACTGCAAGATCACCCGCGTCTACACCGGCATCACGGGCAGCCACATCCGGGGTATCAACTCCAGCGGCATGGTGGCGGTGAAGGACCGCGAAGTGAATGCGGCCGACGTGGCGCGTGTGGTGGAGACGGCCAAGGCGATCAACATCTCCTCGGACCAGCGCCTGCTGCTGGTCGAGCCGCAGGAATTCATCATCGACGGCCAGGACGTGCGCGAGCCCATCGGCATGAGCGGCATCCGCCTGGAAGCCCGGGTCCACATCGTGACCGGTGCGCAGAGCGCGGCCGAGAACATCATCAAGTGCGTGCGCCGCTGCGGCCTGGAGGTCGAGCAGCTCATGCTCAACCCGCTGGCCTCCAGCCTGTCGGTGCTGACCGAGGACGAGCGGGAACTGGGCGTGGCCTGCGTCGACATCGGCGCCGGCACCACCGACGTGGCCGTCTTCACGGGCGGCGCGATCCGCTACACCTCGGTGATCCCGATCGCGGGCGACCTGATCACCAGCGACATCGCCATGGCCTTGCGCACCCCGACCAAGGACGCCGAGGACATCAAGGTCGAGAGCGGCTTTGCCAAGCAGCTGCTGGCCGACCCGGACATCCAGGTCGAGGTGCCGGGCCTGGGCGACCGCGGACCGCGCATGCTCAGCCGCCAGGCGCTGGCCGGCGTGATCGAGCCGCGCATCGAGGAAATCTTTTCGCTGGTGCAGCAGGTGCTGCGCGATTCGGGCTGCGAGGAAGTCCTGTCCTCGGGCATCGTGCTCACGGGCGGCAGCTCGGTCATGCCCGGCATGGTGGAACTGGGGGAGGACATCTTCCTCAAGCCGGTGCGCCGCGGCCTGCCCAAGTACAGCGGGGCGCTGGCCGACATGGTGGGCCAGCCGCGTGCGGCCACCGTGATGGGCCTGCTCGAGGAGGCGCGCATGGCGCGCCTGCGCGGTTACAAGGTGGCGCAGAAACACGGGTCCATGAAAAACGCCATGGGGCGTGTCAAGGACTGGTTCATCGGGAACTTCTGATCATGAACCACAAGCTCTGGCTGGCACGCGGCAGCCCCCATCACAGACGACGGTGCACCGGACCGCCCCAAGGGGAGTCGCCATGAAACACCACACATCAGACGAATCAAGGCAACTGGACATTAAGGAGAACAGCATGAGCATCGAAATGATCGAAGACGCAGCCTTCAACCTGGGCACCCAGATCAAGGTCATCGGCGTGGGCGGCGGTGGCGGCAACGCCGTCGAGCACATGATCGAACGCGAGGTGCAGGGCGTGGAATTCATCTGCGCCAACACCGACGCGCAGGCCCTGAGCCGCAGCAGCGCGCACAAGGTCATCCAGCTCGGCGGCAGCGGCCTGGGCGCGGGCAGCAAACCCGAGAAGGGGCGAGACGCGGCCGAGCTGGCCGTGGAAGACATCCAGAACGCCATCGCCGGCGCGCACATGCTCTTCATCACCGCCGGCATGGGCGGCGGCACCGGTACCGGTGCGGCCCCCGTGATCGCGCGCGTGGCCAAGCAGATGGGCATCCTGACCGTGGGCGTGGTGACCAAGCCCTTCGACTGGGAGGGCGGTCGCCGCATGACCAACGCCGACGCCGGCTTGACCGAACTGGAAGCCAACGTCGACTCGCTGATCGTGGTGCTCAACGAGAAGCTGCAGGAAGTGCTGGGCGACGACATCACCCAGGACGAGGCCTTCGCGCACGCCAACGACGTGCTCAAGAACGCTGTGGGCGGCATCGCCGAGATCATCAACGTGCCAGGCCACGTGAACGTGGACTTCGAGGACGTGCGCACCGTCATGGGCGAACCCGGCAAGGCCATGATGGGCACGGCGGCGGCCAACGGCCCGGACCGCGCGCGCATCGCGGCCGAGCAGGCCGTGGCCTGCCCGCTGCTCGAAGGCATCGACCTCTCGGGCGCCAAGGGCGTGCTGGTGCTGATCACCGCGGCCAAGGGCAGCCTCAAGCTGTCCGAGTCCAAGCTGGCGATGAACACCATTCGCGCCTACGCCTCGCCCGACGCGCACGTGATCTACGGCACCGCTTACGACGATAGCCTGGCCGACCAGATCCGCGTCACCGTGGTGGCCACCGGCCTGTCGCGCCAGGGCGTGCGTCGCACGGCGCCCCCGCTGCAGGTGCTGACCACCACGCTGCGCACCGGTACCGACAACGTGCCCTTCCAGGTGCCCACGCTGAACAACGCCGTGGCCCCGGGCGCACTGCCGGGCACGGCCGCCGCCGCAGCGCCCGGCATGGCCCAGCCGGATTACAACGCCATGGCCACGCCCAGCGTCTGGCGCACGCGTGACCGCACCCAGGCCGCGGCCAAGGTGGACGCGCTGTCCTCGGGCGGCATGGATGACTTCGAGATCCCGGCCTTTTTGCGCAAGCAGGCTGACTGAGTGAGGTGACATGCGCCCCGCTGCCTGCAGCGGGGCGCGACTTGGTCTAGGATGGGCCGGCCTGCGCCGTCCGATGCCCGGCCCAGCGCCGGGCGGCGGCGCCACCGATCACCAGGAGTGCACCATGAAAACGCAACGCCCCTTCCTCGCGCTGGCCTCGGGCCTGGCCCTGTTGCTCACGGCCTGCGCGCTGCCCACGGCCCCCTTGCCCCAGGACACGGTGTATGCCGTGACACGTCAGCACGAACTGATCCGTTTCAAGGCCGACCGGCCGCAGCAGGTGCTCGATCGTCGTGCGCTCAGCGGCCTGGCCCCGGGTGACAGCGTGCGCGGCATCGATTACCGCGTGGCGCGCGGCGTGCTTTATGCGCTGGCCGACAGTGGCCGGCTCTACACAGTGGACACCGCGCAAGCCCGGCTGGTGCCGGTGGTTACCAGTGCCCCCGCTTCCTGGCCGGTCCAGGGGGGCGTGAGCGGCTTCGATTTCAACCCCACGGTCGACCGCATCCGCGTGGTCAGCAGCAGCGCGCAGAACCTGCGCCTGCACCCCGAGACGAATGCCGTGGTCGACGGCAACCCGGCCGAACCGGGCCTGCAGCTCGATGGTGCCTTGCACTACGTGGCCGGCGATCGCCATGCCGGCCGCACGCCGGACCTGGCCGGCGTGGCTTACACCTACAACAAGAAGAACGAGAAGATCACCACCAACTACGCCATCGACCGTGCGCTGGGCGCCCTGCTCATGCAGGGCTCGGCCGAAGGCGCCGAGCCCGTGGTCTCGCCCAACACGGGCCAGCTGCGCACCGTGGGCCTGCTGGGCACGGGCCCCCTGGCCGAGGCGCATTTCGACATCTCCGACATCGCCAACACGGCCCTGCTGGCGGCGCGGCTCGCCGGCCAGACGCAGACCCGCCTGTACCGGCTCGACTTGGCCAGCGGGCACGCCACGGAACTGGGTCTGATCGGCCAGGGCGAGTCCCTGGCGGGTATGGCGATCGAGCCCTGAGGCCGCGGTGATGCGTCTGCTGGGCCTGATCCTTCTCTGTCTGCCGGCCCTGCCGCTGCGTGCCGGCACGCTGGTGGTCGACGTGCTGCAGGGCAGCGGCCGGCCCCTGGCGGACGCGGTGGTGTTCCTGGAGTCGCCGCAGGCGCGCCGCCAGGTGCGCCCGCTCACGAAGGCCGAGATGGGGCAGGCCGGCAAGCAGTTCGTGCCGCAGGTCCTGGTGGTGACCACCGGCACCGAGGTCGACTTCCCCAACCGCGACACCGTGCGGCACCACGTCTATTCCTTTTCGCCGGTCAAGAAGTTCGAACTCAAGCTCTACATCGGAACCCCGACCCAGCCCGTGCTGTTCGACCAGCCCGGTATCGCGGTGCTGGGCTGCAACATCCATGACCAGATGGTGGGCTGGATCGTCATCGTCGACACGCCCTATTTCGGCCGCACGGCCGAGCAGGGCCAGCTGGTGCTCGACCAGCTGCCGCCGGGCAACTACCGCCTGCGCAGCTGGCACCCGGGCCTGCCCGTGGGGGCGCCGGCGCTGGACCAGGCCGTGAGCGTGCCCGCCGAAGGCCGGCTGGCCGTGACTGTACGCATGCCGGGTGTGGCGCCATGACGTTTTCTTTCAACCGGCGCAGCCTGATCACCCGGCTGGTCGGCCTCTCGCTGCTGCTGCTGCTCTTCGTGCAACTGGCCGGGTTCTTCGTGGTGCGCGACAGCATCGCGCGCAACGCCCGCATGCAGATCGCGCGCGAATTCGACACCGGCGAGAAGGTGTGGTTGCGCCTGCTTGACCAGAACGCCGAGAAGCTGCGCCAGAGCGCTGCGCTGCTGGCCGCCGATTACGGCTTCCGCTCTGCTGTCAGCTCCGATGATCTGGAGACCATCGCCTCGGCGCTGGAGAACAACGGCCAGCGCATCGGCGCGGCCATGACGGCCCTGCTGGACACCAGCTTGCGCGTGCGCGCCATCAGTGCCCAGACCCCCGACGCCGACCTGTCCGCCACGCTGGCCAGCCTGGCGCCGGCCCTGGCCGAACCCTCGCAGGGTGGGCGCATCGTGGTGGTCGACGGTCATCCCTACCAGCTGGTCATGGTGCCCATGCGCGCGCCGCTGGTGGTGGGCTGGGTGCTGATGGGTTTCCCGGTGGGGGCGCCGCTGGCCGAGGAAATGCAGCGCCTGCTCGGCGTGCAACTGGTGCTGCAGGTGCGGCGGGCCGACGGCAGCTTGGCGGCGCCTGTGAGCACCTTGCCGGCGCAGGCGCTGGACATGCTCCAGGGCATGCGGGGCGAGGTCCGTGAGTTGGATGCGGGGG
>Ga0208633_100374_pt1 | contig 12499 bp, 11 predicted proteins | sample LakWasMet63_LOW9_2_FD_183895 | JGI IMG/M metagenome (GOLD analysis project Ga0208633, IMG submission 183895) | Freshwater sediment methanotrophic microbial communities from Lake Washington under simulated oxygen tension - Sediment Metagenome... | ecosystem: Environmental > Aquatic > Freshwater >...
TGCCGGGCACGGGGGTGCCGATGTCGCCAGCCTTCACGTTGGGGCTGTTGGTGAACATGGCCGAGGGGGCGGACTCGGTCATGCCCAGGCCGGTGGCCATGACGATGCGCTCTCCGACCTCGGCCTCGGCCGTCTGGTGCAGGCTGTCCCACACAGGCTGGGCCAGGCCGGCGCCCGAGTAGAAGAACATGCGCACGCGCGAGAGCAGTTTCTTGCGCAGCGCCTCGTCGGTCTTCATCGCCTGCGCGATCATCTCGAAGCCGGTGGGCACGTTGAAGTAGAGCGTGGGGGCGATCTCGCGCAGGTTGCGCAGCGTTTCGCCGATCAGGGCCGCGGTGGGCTTGCCGTCGTCGATGTAGAGCGTGCCACCGTGCATCAGCGTCAGGCCCACGTTATGGTTGCCGCCGAAGGTGTGGTTCCAGGGCAGCCAGTCCACGAAGACCGGTGGCGCTTCGGCAATGACCGGCATGGACAGGGTGATCTGCTGCAGGTTGGCGCACCACATGCGATGCGTGTTGATCACCGGCTTGGGCATCTTGGTCGAGCCCGAGGTGAACAGGAACTTGGCGATGGTGTCCGGGCGCACGGCGTGCATGGCGTCGTCCACGGCCGGCGTGGCTGCCGTGTCGCGCAAGGCCTGGAAGAAGGTGGTCTGGCGTCCTTCGATGCTGCCCTGGGCCAGCACGACTTCCACATCGTTGCCCACGGTAGCAGTGATGGCTCGGCCATAACGCGCACCGTCGGCGGCGAACACGAGCCCCGGGGTCAGGGTGTCCAGCACGTGCCTGAGCTTGTCGTAGTCCTGGCTCACGGTGGCATAAGCCGGCGAGACCGGGCAGTAGGGCACGCCGGCGTAGATGCATCCCAGCGACATGAGGGCATGTTCCAGCGTGTTCTCGCTCAGGATTACCACGGGGCGCTCGGCGTTGAGTTGGCGGTCCAGCAGGGCCTGGCCGATGCGGCGTGCGCCGTCCAGGGCTTGGGCATAGCTGATGCGCTGCCAGTCGCCGGTGCGGCCCTCGCCCAGCTGGGCCCGGCGGGCCATGAAGGTGCGCTCGGGCTCGGCTTCGGCCCAGTGCACCAGGAAGTCGCTCAGGCGGCGGGCGTAGGCACCCAGCGGCAGTTCGGCTTGCACATAACGCGTGCCGGGCGCGCCTTCGCGCACCTGAACTCGGGTCACGCCGAAAGGCACGGGGCGGTAGCGCGGGGTGGTCTTGGTCGTCTCGCTCATGGGTCGTTTCGTGTCGGGGAAGAAGTCAGCCCTTGCTGACCTTGGCGGCCTTGCCGTCGAGGAAGGCGCGCACGCGTTGTTTGGCTTCGGGGGCGCTCTGGGCGATGGCGGCCATCATGGCCTCGGTCAGGAAACCCTGGTCGGCCGGCTGCTCGGCAATGCGCGGCAGGGCGTGGATGAGGGCGTAGTTGGTCAGCGGCGCGTTTTGTGCCACGCGCACGGCCAGCTCGTAGGCCTTGTCGAAGGCGCTGCCCTGCGGTACCAGGTACTGCGCCATGCCGATCTTTTCGCCGTCCTGCGCGTTGTAGACGCGGCCGGTCAACATCATGTCGGCCATGCGCGAGGCGCCGATCAGGCGCGGGATGCGGACCGCACCGCCGCCGCCCACGAAGATGCCGCGCGAGCCTTCGGGCAGGGCGTAGAAGGTGGATTCGTCGGCCACGCGGATGTGGCAGGCGCTGGCCAGTTCCAGGCCGCCGCCGACCACGGCGCCGTGCAGCGCGGCGATCACGGGTACCGGGCCGTACTGCACGCGCTCCAGCGCGGCGTGCCACATGCGGGAATGGTGCAGGCCCTGGCCGGCATCGCGTTCTTTCAGCTCGCTCAGGTCCAGGCCGGCGCAGAAGTGCTCGCCTTCGCCGTCGATGACGGCGGCGCGCACCCCCTCAGGCATGTTTTCAAACAGGTCGCGAATGGCCAGAATGAGGGCGTCGTTGAGCGCATTGCGCTTGGCCGGGCGCGTCAGGCGGATGACGGCCACTTCCTGCTCTTCACCGCGGCGTTCGAAATGGATGTCGGAGTTCTTCATATTGCGTTTCTTTCTGGAATCGATTATGGTTATGAAATATAACCAATTCAAGCAAGCATTGCTCGCTTTTCATCAGTGTTTACCCTAGGATGTCCGCTTCGACATCCTCCGCCAGGAGACGGTCATGGACCACAAGAACCTCATCGCCATCGACATCCACACGCACGCTGAAGTCAGCTGCTGGAACCCCTTCGACAACTATGGCGAGGAATACGACCGCGCGGCGGACAAGTACTTCCGCTCCAACCGCCGCCCGACCATTGCCGAGACCATCGCCTATTACCGCGAGCGCAAGATCGGCCTGGTGATGTTCACGGTGGACAGCGAGTCCCAGCTGGGCCGCCGCCGCATCCCGAACGAGGAAATCGCCGAGGCGGCCAAGGCCAACAGCGACATGATGATGGCCTTCGCCAGCATCGACCCGCACAAGGGCAAGATGGGCGCACGCGAGGCGCGCCGCCTGATCGAGGAGCACGGCATCAAGGGCTTCAAGTTCCACCCCACGGTGCAGGGCTACCACCCCTACGACAAGATGGCCTGGCCCATCTACGAGGTGATCGCCGAGCACAAGATGCCGGCCATCTTCCATACCGGCCACAGCGGCATCGGCAGCGGCATGCGCTGCGGCGGCGGCCTGCGCCTGGAGTACAGCAACCCCATGCACCTGGATGACGTCGCGATCGCCTTCCCCGACATGCAGATCGTCATGGCCCACCCGAGCTTTCCCTGGCAGGACGAGGCGCTGTCCGTGGCCACGCACAAGCCCAACGTCTGGATCGACCTGTCGGGCTGGAGCCCCAAGTACTTTCCGAAGCAGCTGGTGCAGTACGCCAACACCCTGCTGAAAGACCGCATCCTCTTCGGCTCCGACTACCCGCTGATCACACCCGAGCGCTGGATGAAGGACTTTGAGGAGGCCGGTTTCAAGCCCGAGGTGATGCCCGGCATCCTCAAGGGCAATGCGGTGCGGCTCCTAGGCTTGGCCTAGGCTGCGTTGAAGGGTGCGCGCGGCCTTGTCAGGCCTCGCCCGACCTGCTAAGGTCACCGGCAGTTGCCCTGGAGACTTTCATGATCAGCAATTTCGAGCAGGTCCATAACTACTACGAACGCTTGGTGTTCGAGGAAGTCCTGCGCCGTTCGGCCCGCTGGCCGGAGATGACCCCCGACATGCTGGCCGACGTCGCCTGCGTGGCCCTGAACCGTCTGCCGGCGCGTTATGTGCGCCACGATGTGGACCTGATGTTCTACCTGACCGAACACGAGCGCCACGCCATCGAGCTCTCGCTCGAAGCGGCACTGGATTTCGGCTACAACTTCGTCAAGGATCGCTCGGCCAAGGCCGGTGCATAAAAAAGGCGGCCCGTTGGCCGCCCTTGTCCCGGCACCAGCCTGGTGTCAGGCCTTGCCCCAGACTTCCTGTGCGGTTTCCACCACCAGGCGCAGCTTCGCGCGCTGGTCTTCCACGGCGATGTCGTTGCCGTGCACCGTGCTGGAGAAGCCGCACTGCGGCGACAGGCAGAGCTGGTCCATCGCGACGTACTTGGCCGCTTCGTCGATGCGGCGCTTGAGTTCGTCCTTGGTTTCCAGCTTGCCGAACTTGGTGGTCACCAGGCCCAGTACCACGATCTTGCCCGGAGCGAGGAAGCGCAGGGGGCGGAAGTCACCGCTGCGGTCGTCGTCGTACTCCAGGAAGTAGGCGTCCAGGTTCATCTCCTTGAGCAGGGCCTCGGCCACCGGCTCGTAGTTGCCCGAAGCCGCGTGTGTGCTCTTGAAGTTGCCGCGGCACAGGTGCATGGCCAGCGTCATGCCGGCCGGTTTCTGGGCCACCACCTTGTTGATGAACATGGCATAGCGGTGCGGCAGTTCGTTGGGGTCGTCACCGCGCTGGCGGGCGGCTTCGCGCATCTTGTCGTCGCACAGATAGGCCAGGTTGGTATCGTCCATCTGCACATAGGTGCAGCCGGCGGCAGCGAGCGAGCGCAGTTCGTCGCCATAGGCCTTGGCCACATCGTCATAGAAGACCGGATCCAGCTCGGGATAGTGCTCCTTGCTGATGCCGGCGCGGCCGCCACGGAAGTGCAGCATGGTGGGCGAGGGGATGGTGACCTTGGCCACGGCGCCGCGGCCCGGGGCGATCTGGCTCTTGAGGTACTGGAAGTCGGCCAGCTGGATGTCCTTGACGTGGCGCACCTTGTCGATCACGCGCATCACGGGCGGGGCCAGTTCCTTGGTGCCGTCGGGCTTGACGATGGTCACGGGCACGTCGGTGCGCACGCCGCCGATCTGCTCCAGGAAATCGATGTGGAAGTAGGTGCGGCGGAACTCGCCGTCGGTGATGCTTTGCAGGCCCACGTCTTCCTGGAACTTCACGATCTCGGTGATGGCCTTGTCTTCCACCTTGCGCAATTGCTCGGCGGTGATCTCGCCCTTGGCTTTCTGCTCGCGCGCTTCCAGCAGGTACTTGGGGCGCAGGAAACTGCCGACGTGGTCGGCGCGAAAGGGTGGCGTGGTACGCAGTGTCATGGTTTTCTCCTCTGTAGGGCGCACGTTGAAGAGGGTGGGGGATACGCCCAACTCATTCAGTATACGTACTATTGATCGGTTATAACCCCTGGGGTTTCAAGGCGTCAGATATTTCACATTGTTATCGGACAGGCGCAGGCACGAGATATGCGTCTGACGTATCTTGACGTCCGTCAAAGCTATCGTAGGAAGGTAAATATGCAAGGCATGTCAACGATCACCAAACGAGCCGCCATCATCATTCTGGGGATGGCGGGCTGGCTCGCCGTATCGCAGGGCGCCCAGGCCCAGGACATCGTGATCGGCCAGATCGGTCCTTTCTCTGGCTTGCCGGCGCCCGATGCACCCCAGCTCAACCAGGGGGCCAAGGCCTACTTTGCCCAGCTGAACAAGGCCGGCGGCATCAACGGGCGCAAGGTGGCCTTCTTCGAACTTGATGACACCTACAAGCCCGACGGTTTCGTGGCCGCGTTCGAGCAGGCCATGCAACGCAAGCCGGTGGCGCTGATCTCGCCGGTCGGTTCGGCCTCGCTGCAGCGCATGTTCGCCGAGAAGCTGCTCGACAAGCACGATGTCGTCATCATGAATGCCGTGCCAGGTGCGGAGCCCTTCCGCAGTCCCGGCCACCCGCGCCTGTTCCACGTGCGGGCCGGCGACAAGCAGCAGATCGAGAAGATCGTGAACCACGCGCGCACCCTGGGCATCGTCAAGCTGGCGGTCATGCATCAGGACATCCCGATGGGAACGGGCGGGGTCAAGGTGGTGGCCGACGAGGCGGCCCGCCTCACGGGCATGGACGTCAAGGGTTTCCAGTCCGTCTTCAAGCCCGAAGATCAGGCCAAGGCGGCCGAGGAAGTCTTCAAGTCCAACCCCCAGGGTGTCATCGTGATCGGTGCGCCGCCCTTCACGGCCGGCAGCGTGGCCGCCTTGCGCAAGGCCGGGGTGACACAATCCATCTTCATCCTGGGCGATACGGCGCCTGGCATGCTGGCCAGGGTGGCGGGCGCCGATCTGGCGCGCGGTGTCGGCATTGCCCAGATTTATCCCAATCCCAATGGCCGTACCAAGACCCTGGTGCGCGAGTTCCAGGCCGCCATGCAGGCAGCCCATCCCGACATCAAGAGTTACGCGGCCTTCCATATGGAGGGGTATCTCTCGGCGCGTATCGTGGGCGAAGGAATGCGACGCGTCCGCGGCGAGATCACACCCGCCGCCCTGGCCAAAAGCCTGCAGTCCATGGGCGAAATCGATTTCGACGGTTACCGCATAGATTTCTCCAAGGGCAATACGGGCAGCCGTTTTGTCGACATCGCCGTGATGGACCAGGAGGGGCGGCTGCGCTACTAGCCGCCGGACTCCGATTCAAACCTCAACCCAGCCCGACTCTGGTCGGGCTGGGTTTTATTTTTCCATTTGATATGAGAGGTTAAGATATTTCAAACTGCTATATCTATCAGTCTGAAATTTGACTTGCGCATGATCTGGTTTGAGGCGAAAGTAACGAACCTTCGCGATACTGGTTTCTTCTGCGTGCCAGCGGATCGGGTGCGTGAAGTCATAAAACCTATTTAGGAGCCTTACATGAAAAAGCGTGAGTTTCTGAGCGCATCCATCCTGGCGTTGGCGGCGGTTTCCTCCTCGGCTGTGCTTGCCCAGGACAACACCTTCAAGATCGGCCTGATCTTGCCCATGACCGGTCAGCAGGCTTCCACCGGCCGCCAGATCGAGGCGGCTGCCAAGCTTTACATGGCCCAGCATGGCGACACGGTCGCCGGCAAGAAGATTCAGCTCATCGTCAAGGACGACACCAGCGTGCCCGACGTCACCAAGCGCCTGGCCCAGGAACTGGTGGTCAACGACAAGGTCAACGTGCTGGCCGGCTTCGGCATCACGCCCTCGGCCTTTGCCACGGCGCCGATCGCCACCCAGTCCAAGACCCCGATGGTGGTGATGGCCGCCGGTACGTCCAGCATCACCCAGTCCTCCCCCTACATCGTGCGCACCAGCTTTACGCTGGCGCAGTCCTCGGTCGCCATGGCCGACTGGGCGGTCGCCAAGGGCGGCATCAAGAAAGTCGTGACCCTGGTCAGCGACTACGGCCCCGGCCACGATGCCGAGAAGTTCTTCAAGGACCGCTACCTCTTCAACGGCGGTACCGTGGTCGACACCCTGCGCGTGCCTATGCGCAACCCCGACTTCGCCCCCTTCCTGCAGAAGGTGCGTGACGCCAAGCCCGACGGCCTCTTCGTCTTCGTGCCTTCGGGCGCCGGCGCAGCCGTCATGAAGCAGTTCCTCGAGCGCGGCATGGACAAGGCAGGCATCAAGCTCATCGGCCCGGGCGACATCACCGATGACGACCAGCTCAACGACATGGGCGACGGCGCCCTGGGTGTGGTCACCTCGCACTTCTATTCGGCCAACCACCCCTCGCCCACCAACAAGAAGTTCGTCGAAGCCTTCAAGAAGGCCAACAAGGGCATGCGCCCGAACTTCATGGCCGTGGGTGGTTATGACGGCATGCGCGTGATCTACGAAGCGCTCAAGGCCTCCAAGGGCCAGGGCGGCGGTGACGGCCTGCTGGCCGCCATGAAGGGCCAGGTCTGGGAGAGCCCGCGCGGTCCGATGTTCATCGACGCGCAGACCCGTGACGTCGTGCACAACATCTACCTGCGCAAGGTGGAGAAGGTGGGCGGCGAACTGCACAACGTGGAATTTGACGTGATCAAGGACGTCAAGGACCCGGGCAAGACGAAGTGATGCCCGGCCCGTGGACGCCTCCGGTCAGGGGGTGTCCATGGGTTTTTTTTTGTCCTGACTGACCCGAGCCATCCATGCTGACGATTCTGTTTGACGGCATTGCCTACGGCATGCTGCTGTTTATCCTGGCGGTCGGCCTGTCCGTGACCATGGGTTTGATGAACTTCATCAACCTGGCCCACGGCGCCTTCGCCATGGTGGGAGGCTACGCCACCGTGCTGCTGATGCAGCGTTATGACGTGCCCTTCCTCGTGTGCCTGCCCATTGCCTTCGTGGGCGTGGCCCTGCTGGGTGCCGTGCTGGAGCGCACGCTCTACCGTCCCATGTACAGCAGGCCGCACCTGGACCAGGTGCTGTTCTCCATCGGCCTGACCTTCATGGCTGTGGCTGCCATGGACTACTTCATGACCTCCAGCCAGCAGATCATCCATCTGCCCGAGTGGCTCAAGGGGCGCACCGAGATCGGCGACGGCCCCTGGATGCTGGGCATGGGCCACTACCGCCTCTTCATCATCGCCATCTGCGCTGCGCTGACCATCGGCCTGCAGTACATCCTGGCGAAAACCCGTTTCGGCAGCCGCCTGCGCGCCTCGGTCGATGACCAGCGCGTGGCCGCCGGCCTGGGCATCAACGTCAACGTCGTGTTCCTGCTGACCTTCGCGGTCGGCTCCGGCCTGGCCGGTCTGGGCGGCGCGCTGGGCGCCGAGGTGCTGGGCATGGACCCGAGCTTCCCGCTCAAGAACATGATCTATTTCCTGATCGTCGTGGCCGTCGGGGGCACCTCGTCCATCACCGGGCCCCTGCTGGCGGCGTTGCTGCTGGGCATTGCCGACGTGGCCGGCAAGTACTACATCCCGCGCTTCGGCGCCTTCATCGTCTACTTCCTGATGATCGTGATCCTGATCTGGCGCCCGCAGGGCCTGTTCGTGCGCAAGGGGGGCAAGGCATGAAAAACGCAATGCAATCCCTCCATGACCTGCAGCGCTGGAAGCTCTGGGAGCCCGCCTTGTGGCTGCTGGCCCTGGCCTCGCCCTGGCTCTTGTCCACCCACGCGCTCATCATCAACGAGATCGCCATCGTCGCGCTGTTCGCGGTGTCCCTGGACCTGATCCTGGGTTACGCAGGTATCGTGTCGCTCGGTCATGCAGCCTTCTTCGGCATGGGCGCCTACGCGGCGGCCCTGTTCGCCAAGCTGGTGATGCCTGATCCCCTGGTGGGCCTGGCCTTTGCCATTGCCGTGTCCACCCTGCTGGGGGCGGTCTGCTCGCTGACCATCATGCGCGGCACCGACCTCACCCGACTCATGGTGACCATGGGCGTGGCCATGATCCTGATGGAGCTGGCCAACAAGCTGGACATCACCGGCGGGGCCGACGGCCTGCAGGGCGTGATCATGGGTCCGCTGCTCGGTCGCTTCGAATTCGACCTGCAGGGCCAGACCGCGGCCTGGTACTCCATCGGTGTGCTGCTGGTGCTGTTCGTGCTGGCGCGCCGACTGGTGCACTCGCCGCTGGGCGGCACCCTCAAGGCCCTGCGTGACAACCGTTTGCGCGCCATGGCCATCGGCATCCCGGTGACCTCGCGCCTGGCCGTGATCTACACCATCGCCGCCGGCGTGGCGGGTGCAGCCGGTGGCCTGATGGCGCAGACCACGAGTTTTGCCTCGGTGGATCTGTTCGCTTTCGACCGCTCGGCCGACCTGATGCTGCTGGTGGTCATCGGCGGCACCGGCTGGCTGTATGGCGGCGTGGCTGGTGCCATCGTCTTCAAGGTCATGCAAGACTGGATCTCTTCCATCACCCCGCAGTACTGGACCTTCTGGATCGGTCTCTTCCTGGTGGTGCTGATGCTGGTCGGTCGGGACCGCCTGATCCGTCCCCACACCTGGTTCGGGGGCAAGAAATCATGAGTTCTCCTGAAATCGTTCTCTCCGCGCAGAACCTGGTCAAGCGCTTCGGCGGCATCACCGCCACCGGCAACGTCAGCCTGGACCTGCACAAGGGCGCGCGCCATGCGCTGATCGGCCCCAACGGCGCCGGCAAGACCACGCTGATCAACCTGCTGACCGGCGTGCTCGAGCCCACCGAAGGCCGCATCCTGCTCGAAGGGCAGGACATCACCGATCTGGCGCCACACCAGCGTGTGCGTCGCGGCATGGTGCGTACCTTCCAGATCAACCAGCTCTTCGACACGCTCACGCCGCTGGAAACGCTGGCACTGACCGTCTCGCAGCACAGCGGCCTGGGCACCAAGTGGTGGCAGCCCCTGGGCAAGCGCCCGCAGGTGGTGGAGCGTTGCGAGCAGCTGCTCGAACAGTTTCACCTGACCGAGGTGATGAACCAGAAGACCAATGTGCTGGCCTACGGCAAGCGCCGCCTGCTGGAGATTGCCATTGCCCTGGCCTGCGAGCCGCGTGTGCTGCTGCTCGATGAGCCGGTGGCCGGCGTGCCCGCCGGCGAGCGCGAGGAACTGCTGCAGACCGTGGCCGCCCTGCCGGCCGATGTGTCGGTGCTCCTGATCGAACATGACATGGATCTCGTTTTCAGTTTTGCCAAGCGCATGACCGTGCTGGTCAACGGCACCGTGCTCACCGAGGGCGACCCCGACACCATCGCCAACGACCCGCAGGTCAAGGCGGTGTACCTGGGCCACGGCGAGGAGATGGCCCATGGCTGAGCTCCTCAAGGTCGAGAACTTAAGTGCCGGCTACGGCGAGGCCGTGGTGCTGAACAATGTGTCGGTGAGCCTGGCCCCCGGCCAGACCCTGGCGCTGCTGGGCCGCAACGGCACCGGCAAGACCACCTTCATGAACACCCTGGCCGGCGCCACCCGCCAGCACGGCGGCAGCATCACCTTCGACGGCGTGGCCCTGCACAAGGTGCCGCTGCACCTGCGGGCCAAGTCCGGCATCGGCTGGGTGCCGCAGGAACGCAATATCTTCAAATCGCTCACGGTGGACGAGAACCTCACCGCCGTGGCCCGCCCGGGCCCGTGGACACCGGCACGCGCCTACGAGATGTTCCCGCGCCTGGCCGAACGCAAGACCAACCTGGGCACCCAGCTCTCGGGTGGAGAGCAGCAGATGCTGGCCGTGGCGCGCGCCCTGGTGCTCAATCCCAAGCTGTTGCTGCTGGACGAGCCGCTGGAAGGTCTGGCGCCCATCATCGTGCAGGAGCTGCTGCGCGCCATCCGCCGCATCACGCGCGAGGAGGGCCTGTCGGCCATCATCGTCGAACAGCATCCGCAAGCCATTCTGGCCATCTCGGATGTCGCGGCCGTGCTGGACCGCGGCACCGTGGTGCATTCGGGTACGGCGCAATCGTTGCTGGACCAGCCTGAACTGCTGGACCGTCTGCTGGGCGTGGCGCGCTGATCGCCCCCGCTCTTTTTTCTACACAAGGAGATCACCCATGAACCTGTTGAATCGCCGTGCCCTCATGGCCGTGCTGGCTGCAACCCTGACCTCCGCCGGCTGGGCCCAGTCCTTCCCGAGCAAGTCCCTACGCATCATCGTCCCCTTCGGCGCCGGTGGCGTGGCCGACCTGACAGCCCGCACCGTGGGCCAGAAGCTCAGTCAGACCCTGGGCCAGCCGGTCGTGATCGAGAACAAGCCCGGCGCCGGCGGCGTGGGCGCTTCCGACACCGTGGCCAAGTCGGCCCCGGACGGCCATACCCTGCTGCTGATGTCCAACGCCAGCGCGGTCACCGCCACGCTGTTCAACAAGCTGCCCTATGACACGGTCAAGGACTTCACGCCCGTCAGCACCCTGGGTTTCTTCGACATCGCGGTCGTGACCGCGGCCGATTCGAAATACAAGACGCTGGGTGAAGTGCTGGCCTATGCCAGGGCCAATCCTGGCAAGCTGAATGTGGGCAGCATCAACATCGGCAGCACCCAGAACCTGGCGGCCGAACTGTTCAAGTCCAATGCTGGCGTGGACATGCAGATCGTGCCGTTCAACGGCACGCCGGCAGTCGTCAATGCCCTGCGTGGCGGCCAGATCGACGTGGCCGTCGAGATCGTCTCGCCCATCATGGGGCAGATCAAGGGCGGCGCCCTGCGTGCGCTGGCCATCACCGACACCGAACGTTCGGCCCTGTTGCCCGACGTGCCGACCACCAAGGAAGCCGGCCTGCCCAACTACCAGGCCTCGTCCTGGAATGCGCTGGCCGTTCCGGCGGCAACGCCCAAGGATGTGGTGGCGCGCCTGCACCGTGAAATCGCCGCGGCGATCAAGGACCCCGAGGTCAGCAAGAAGCTGCGCGACCTGAACATCGAGCCCCGCTCCAGCACGCCGGAGCAGACCCAGGCCTTCCTGCAGAGCGAAATCAAGCGCTGGGGTGATGTGATCGTCAAGGCCAATATCCCCCGCCAGTAAGTGTCCGAACTTCCGTGCCGTTCGAAGATTCGACGGCATGGTGGTGGTTGATGATTTTTCTGCGCAGTCCCAAGCATCAGGGCCCGTACTCGCGATCAGCCGATCGCAGGTACGGGCCCTGATGTTTCAGGAGCCGGCTGGTTCCACGGAATTCAGAAGCTGAACGTCTCGCCAGGCTCCAGGGGGATCACCTTGGTGGAGGTCTGGCCCAGGGCTTCCATGTACTGTTGCGGCGTGCCGCGGTTCAGCGGGTTGGTGCCGTAGTGCATGGGGATGGCAAAGCGCGGCTTGATGAACTCCCGCGTGGCGTAGGCGGCATCCACCGGCGCGGTGGTGAAGTTGCCGCCGATGGGGATCAGCAGCACGTCGGGCTTGTAGTACTCGCCGATGAACTTCATGTCGCCGAACAGGCCCGTGTCGCCCATGTGGTAGATCTTCTGGCCGTTCTCCAGCTCGATGATGAAACCCACCGGCTCACCGCCGTAGTGCGATTCGATCTTGCCGGTCTGGGGGTTTTTCCAGGCGAACAGCGAGGAGTGCTCGGCCTTGACCATGGTGATCTTCAGGCCCGGCACGTCGGGGAAGGGCACGATCGTGCCGCTCTTGTTCATGCGCGGCGTCAGCTCGGGCGGCAACACGCCCAGGGTGTTGAGCACCATGTTCAGGTCGCCCGGCGCGATGACCCGCGCCTTGTTCATCAGGGCCAGGTCCGGGGCGTCGGCGATATGGTCGCCGTGGGCATGGGTGACGAGGATCAGGTCCACCTTGCCCAGTTTGCTCAGGTCCTTGTACTCGGCCGGC
>Ga0208633_100379_pt1 | contig 12392 bp, 18 predicted proteins | sample LakWasMet63_LOW9_2_FD_183895 | JGI IMG/M metagenome (GOLD analysis project Ga0208633, IMG submission 183895) | Freshwater sediment methanotrophic microbial communities from Lake Washington under simulated oxygen tension - Sediment Metagenome... | ecosystem: Environmental > Aquatic > Freshwater >...
AAGCGGATCATCACCGGAGCCAGCCATGATACGCCGCGCTCTTGTCCTGGACGGTCGCTACGGAATAAATGGATGATTTCGTAAGCCGGGACGCGGGAGTAACCAGTGCTGAAGGTGCCGTAAAAACGGCCTGTTGCGCCGGGATGCGCTTTGTAAATCAGGTAAGCGACACGGCGACCGATGGCGTCATATTCGATGCCGCGTTGGACATAGCCGCCGGTTGCTAACGGTCCGTCGGCAAACTCGTAAAGATAATCAGCCTCCAGCACTTGCAACTGAAAAGGCACGGCTAATCCGTCAGAGATAAGACGAGGCCGCAACCGGATCAAGCATTCGCCAGACTCGACCATTGCCCGCATTGCTATCTGCTGGATGCCGTAAAAGTCGGTCAGCCCGTAGGCATCGCATTGCGTTGTTTCGGCCCAGGCTTTCCACAAATCCTGTGCTCGCTTGGTGTTGCGCTTGGTACTTGATTTAAACTGCGCGCGGATGCCATAGCCGACCACGTTATTGACAATGACCGAGACGCCTTTGTTGGCCCAGGGATTATTACGGACCAGATCGCGGGCACGGTTGCGAATAAGTACAGGATTAACGATAGCCGATGTCGCATCGGTTGCCGGGGTTATCCAGTTACTGGTGCGCGTAGTGCGGCTGGCGGCGTCATAGCGCCGCTTAACCGGGGTCTTGGCTTTTTTATCGCCAGAGACAAAGCCGACAACACGGGATAGCAGGCTCATAGCCCTTTACCTGTTTTAATCTGGATAATGCGCGAGCGTGAGCCCGCAGGCTTGGCAACACCTAACTCTGAGCGCATGGTATCGCGCAAAGAAGTCATCTCAGCAAGCGAGTGATAAGTGATCTTGCGCTCGCCGAATTGCACAGACAAAGCGCCTTGTGCGATTGCGGCTTCTAATGCGTCGAGTTGAGTTTGTGTGTATGCCATGGTGTTAGCATGGCGGTTTTTATTCTCATAAAATAGGCAAAAAATGAGAATTTTGAAAAAAGTCTATAGGGAGGATTACCTACTTTTGGTTAGACAATATAAAAATATTTGAATATGTATTGACATTATCAAATAAAAGGAGGAGAATCTTTAGCCAATGGAGCAGCAAAGCCCCAGGCGGAACCGGATGAGCCGGGCTTATTGGAGAGCCGAAATGAAAATAATTTATAATTCACGCAGACCAGATTCAGATTTCGCCATCGTTGACGTTGATGGAGTTATTTATGCTATTGACGAAGATCAAGTTGTCGGGGGATGGGGAAAATATAAAATCACGGAAACTTCAATATTTCTAGCCGGATCCAACGAGCGCATCAGAGTAACGCCAGACGGTGATGTAACACGAGTGGATAGCGATGAAATAGACACAGATCACTACGATGTATTTTTCGGTGATTTTGATTTTGGCAGCGGAAGCGAAACGATTGAAAGCTTATTTGACTGAGACCGCCAAGGAAAACGATTAGCTGTAACTAATCGATAAATACGAAGCTTCACTTCAATGAGGCCCTGACGATCTCGGGGCCTAATCTATCATGATTAAGAAATGACAATCAACCAGAGAAATAAACTGAGGTCCGGAACGGCGCGTGTTGATGCTCGGTTATTATTGGTCGCACTAGATCACATTGCCAGTCAAGGCGGCGTTGGCAATCCAGAGTTGCAAGATGTAACAGGGCTATCTCGTGCCAGCGTACACCGACTCATAGCCAATGCCCAAGATCAGTACGGCGTCAAAGTAACCTACAAACGATACTCGTTTGCAGAAAGCGGGGAATACACGATAGACGACTGGGGCGTTTTTGACCACCAAAAAGTTAGAGCATATTTAAGGCGAAATAATGATTAATACAGCAGATAGAAAAAAACAGCACGGAGGGAAAAGAGAGGGCGCGGGGCTGAAAGAACTTAAAGGCTCCGATAAGCGCAAGATGATTTCCATCAGAATGGACCCGTATTTGATTGATCGCCTTAAAGAGGCCGCAGCAGAATCTAAAGCATCCCAGGCCGATCAGATAGACAAGGCATTACGCGGGTTTTACGGATGGTAGTTAACCCAAAATCCTATAAATCGTCTTAGGCGATAGCCGATACCGCTTAGCCAACTGCGCAACGGATGCGCCTGCCTTTTTCATTTCCTTTATTTCTTGATTGCGTTTTTCAAAGTCATTGGTCGGCATAGTCAAGCGCTCGCCGCCGAAATTTGCTATTAATGCCCAAACAATGTCTTTTGCTGTTTTGTCATCGCCGACCACGTCGGCAACCACGCGGCGCATTTCCTGTATTAATCCGGTCATAAGAGTTGGCTGTTCCGTTTTGGTTTTTTGACTGCTGGCGGCTTTGGCGTTACGGGCAATAGTGGTTGCTGCGCGGCTTTTTCCGCCTCCGCTTGCAGCCGCCTAAACTCGTCGCTTGATACGACGGCCAATTTTTTACCCAATTCGTCCCACTTGGCGGCGGTATGCAGGTGCAGGCGCAATTCGTGATGATGCGCAGCGGCGTAGGCGTATACCAGGGTATCGAGCGACTCATTCCGGGCTCCGCGTTTTTTCTCGAAGCGGTTTTTTGCCGGGTTAAAGGTCTCGGACACCAGGCCGCTGAAGTATTCTTTGGGCAGCTCATCACTAAAGTGGAGCAGACGGGATTCGGTCGGCTTGTCATCATCGGTGCCCATGCGGCCAAAGAGGGCGTTTTTGACGGCGACGGTGCCGACATGCTGGATCATGACGCCGCGTTTGTTGTATTGTCCTCTCCAATTGACGTCTTGGGCTTTGGGCCTGGACAGCACGGGGGCGTTGTTGGGTACGGCGCCGAAGATGACCATCGGGCGGCGGATCATGCGGCGGCGCACGAAGTCTTTGACGGCTTCGGTACGGTGGCCGCCGGCATCGATCGCGGTGGCTTGGATGGGTAGGGCGTGGCCGTTGATGTGCTCTATGGGTCGGTTGAGCAGGTCGGTTAAGGCAACCCAGACTGCATCGTCGGCGGGGTCGCCTTGAAGTTCGATATAGTCAAGTACCCAGCAAGACATATTTTTTCCCCAGCCGACGATTTGCACGGACAGCCATCCACCATTTCCGTCCTGGGTATCGACACCGGCGGTAACGGTGCAAACGCCAGCTGGTGCGACGCGCAGTCGGTAGGGTTCGGCACGGTCGGCGATGGCGTTGAGCTTGACCGCGCGCATGGCGGGATCTTCCCAGGCTTCGGCCAAGCGGCTGTTGACATAGGTTTTTAGCTTTGCCGGGTCGTTTTGTGCGCCTAACCACGTCTCGACCAGCTTTTCCCAGCGTGGACCCAGGCCGATTTGGTAGTACAAGCAGTTGACGGTATAGCCGCGTATTTTTGATTCCGGATTTTGCGGTATCCAGCGCCCGGCTTTGATCATGTCGGTTTTTTGATGCTCTTCTATTTCGCAGCCGCATTCCGGGCAGACGTAGCGGACACGGACGCCGCCTTTGTCCCAGTGCAGACCGGACCACTCGAAGGTGATTTCTTCCAGGCAATGCGGGCACGGCATGTAGTAGCGGCGCTGGTCGGATAGCTCGTAGCGTTCGTCTATTCGGCAAATGCCTTTGGTGCCGGGCGATGATATGTCTAGGCGCTTATAGGTCGAGGTAAAGGCGGAATAGCGGTCTTCGAGCATCACCATGGGGTCGTCGCCGGATTTAAATGAGTTGGCGAATTCGGTTAATTCGTCGACCACCAGGTATTTGACCGATGTTGATTTCAATCGGGCCGGTGCGCCGGCATGTTCGACATAGAGCTGTCCACCTAAAAAATCTTTAAACTCTTTGGTATTGGCGGCGTTACGGCTGTTGGTCGATACCAGCACGTTTTTTACTGCCGGGGAATCGTCGAGCATGGGATTAAGTTTTTGGTTGAGCCACTTATTCATGCTGACTTCGGCGGGGAAAGCGGCCATGATCGGGCCGGGCGCTTGATCCATCCAGTAGCCGATGGCGTTACGGCCGATCTCGCTTTTGCCGATCTGGATGGGGAATTTGATAACGACTTCTTGCACTGTGGAGCGAGCCGATAGGCAGTCCATCGGCTCGCGCAAGATCGGGTTCCTGTCAGTGCGCCACGGACCGGGCTCCGGACTGGTTTTGCACGATAAAATGATGTTTTTATCGGACCATTCGGACACGGTTTGTTTTTTGCGCGGGGCGTAGGCTCGGGCGCGGGCGGCGTTGATTATGTGGGCGGCGTTGGGATAGGCCGATTCTGTATTGGCGAGTCGCATAAAATATACTATAACTTTTTGAACTCGATAACCCAGACCCAAGGGTTAGCAGCCCATGATTCAGGGCCGTTGATTGATTCCCATAACGACTTATATGCATCTACTGGATATTGTGTCGATGAGTATTCGCTTAACGAGCCTTTCGGGTTTTTTATTAACCATCTATCAACAATATCCCTTCCTGGTGTTGGCTGTATGCCTTCCGCCTTAGCATCATCATCGCTAATGTCCTGTAACCGCTCTACGCTGACACCGGTTATTTCTAAATTAATTCGACTTGCCCAGCGCGGCATAAAGATTGACGGCCTCCACCCGTAGCCACGTATATTGGCGCTTGAGTCACGCAATGGGTCATCTGCCCGATAACGAACATCCTGAGATAGTCCAGATGATGGCTTTACCGGTAGAAAATCACCGTTACTCAAAGTTGCAAATGTCTCGCGAACCCAAAGCCTGTCGTCTACCTGGACATAAGGGCAAGCCACTTCATCTGGGCTATACCAGCCATTCAAAGCTGGGTCTTTTGGGATGAGATTACCTTTCGACTCACCACCAGCGGATTCATCCCACGTAAGCCAATTTGGGAGCTTCCAAACACGCCGTGTTTGTGTTTTGGTGTTGCTTAAAATAGCCCTGACCATTGGCGCACTAAATAAAATTGACCTTTCTTTAATGGCATCATTCATAGTTCACGCTCCTTAGCTAGATCATAAAAACTGCGCGACAAATCGCCGAGCAGGGATTCAGTGTAGTCCATCAGGATGGATCGGATTCTTTGCTCATCCATTTCAGCGGCCAGCTGCGGCGCCAGGATGTCGGGCAACGATTCCAAGCGGTTGCGGATGATGGTATCGCCGTCGGCTACGGCCAATTTAACTTCATCAGCTACCAGCAATTGACCGCGCTTGGTTTGCAGCTCAATTTCGGTCAGTTCGGCGTTGGCTTCTTCGCGCCGGGCTTTTGCCGATTGAAAACGGCTGCCGGTTCCGGAAACGGTGGTTTTATCGATTGGGCACTGCTCTTTTTGACTGCGCTCTTGTTGGTGGCGCTTGGCTACGCCTTCTTTTGCCGGGTCTTTAGTGTCTTCTATGCGCTTGATGGACGCCTCAGCGTCTACTTTGCCGTCTTGCATCACTAAGCGCCCGGCATTCTTGAGCTGGGTTACGTGGCTACGATTGACGCCGATGTGAGCGGCGAAGTCGGATTGACTCATTAACATCCCGCCCCCTCGAATTGTTTACACGCCTTTGCATTAAATTTCGTCGTCCGTGGATAACCCGATATGACGAAACAGTGACCGGCTTTAGAAGCCGGATACAGACGATGCCAACTAACACACTCTTCACAAAAGTGGCCCTCGTGGGGCAATGGCACCTGATCTTCAATCGGCTCTACGCTGATAATTGTAAAATCCAGAATGGCACCAGCCAGTCCGTGTATTAAGCTGGCAGTGTGGAGCTGCTTAGCAAAGGCGTGAAATTCAGGCATCGCTTCTCTCATCTGCTGATTAAAATCTCTTACGTTTTCCGGTCCACAAACTATCTTTTTCATTTTTTTTAATAAATTAATGATTGTGCAGGGTGTGCAAGCGGCTGTGCAGGGTGTGAAAAATCGCGAGGCGTTGATATGTGTGGTCTGTGCAGGGTGTGCAGGGTGTGCAGGCATGCTATATACGCGAGGGCGGTTTGTTTTTCGATAATTGCCGTTACTATCTCGCGCGTCACGTAAGGCGAGGTACCGCACACCCTGCACAGCCCACGCGCGGCGCGGCTTTGACTCCGCACAGCACCCTGCACAACTGCCTGCACACCCTGCACACTATTAAGCACGGCTATCCTCCCGGTACGCATCGAGCGCGTCTTTAAACGTCCTGATGTTTGATCCCAGCCAGCCGGTCTCGGAATTGCCGGGTGACATTTCTTCGGCATTGGAGGGGATGATGATAGATAAAGGATTGGGAACCATTTTTATGCCATCCAGGTAACGCTTCCGTCCCTTTTTTACTCCCGGACGCTTGCCGATGGCGTCTATGGCTTTGTTTTTTGGCGCCGCCCTAACGCCTGCCCGCCGACACCAATGGGTGTAGAGAATGTAGATGTCATCAGAGAGCGCAGGCACAGGTGGTACGCCGTTGATTTCTTTGCTGTTCCACTCATCGTAAAAACGGATGATGCTGTCCTTGCTGAGATCAAGCAATTCCGCCTTTGCGGTTGTCATAATCGGCTTGGTATGCGGGCTAAATCCTTGCAAATCCAAGTTGAGCAGATAGTGATGCAAGGCTTCGGCGCCGCCGTTTTCTGCGTCGGCGGCGACCTCTCGATAGTAACTCTCGCTTAGTTTTTCCGGTGTCCAGATGACTTGATGCCGCCGGTCGTCTTGATCGAGGACGACCGGCATGCGCTCGTTTGATAAAAACACGAGGTTGACGTGGTTGACCTCCTCGTAAGCGGCCATGTTCTTGGGGTTGATGCGGATGCGGTCGCCGGTGATCAGCCCCTTTAGTTTGTTTTTGATGTGATACAGGTCGGATCTGGCCACGACTTCATCCGCCAGCATGAACAGCTTGCCGGCAAAGCAATCGTTAAATTTGTCTTCAATCGCTGATTGATCGATAACGCGGCCGTATTTGCCGTAGATACCCAGGATGATGTCGAAAAATAGGTTTTTCCCCGTCCCCTGTGGGCCGTGGATGACGATGGTGGTCTTCATTTTTGCGCCGGGATGTTGCAGCGGGTAAGCCAGCCAGCGCAGCACCCAGTTGTAAATGTCGTGGCTGTTTTTTTCTTCGGCGCACATGTACATAAGCAGGTCTAACAGACTGTCGCAATTACCTTCTTTGGCCGTTGTCGGCCAGCCGTCCCAGGTGTTGCAGGTGATGTTTTTATCGGTTCCGGTCGGGTCAAAACCGACTTCTTCCGGCCTGACGATGCGGCGCTGTTTGCTCTCCTGCCAACGCTTGGGTATGTCGGAGTGGATGGAGGCTTGCTTAAAATCGTTGAGCGCGATTCGCATATGCTCCTGAGCATCAAAGAGCATGCCCCCCATGGCGTAGACCAAAGCAAAGCGGTCAAGAGCATCGTTATAGTCATCGATAGGCTTTAGGGGGGCTTTTTTATCTTCCCCGTCCCCCTGTGGTTGCACTTCCCGCGCTTTGGCGGCAGCCGTGAACCCATATTGCTGCAAGGCAACTTCGATTTGGGTTCTTACCGTGTGAAGCCCATCGGTCAGGTGCAGGTCGTTGAAGTCGGTCAATTTGCCTTGGTTACGGCAGTAGTGATCGAAACGGGCTTCCGGATCGGCAAAGCGTGGGGCAACGACGCGGCCATCCACGGCCAAGGCGGCCAGTTCGGCGCACTCTAAACCGGCGTTTTTCTTGCCGTGCGGGCCTTGGCAATGGGGGCATGTTGTCGACAGGTTGACTTGAACGGGTTTTTTGCAGCGTTTGCAGACGGAAAAGGCGTCGTCGTCGGCGCAAATTAATATTTGTGCGTTGGGGTAATGTTTTTTCAGCGCCTGGGCCACGGCGGACAGGTTCCCGGCATCGAAGGCGATGGCGACGGGAAAACCGGTGGCAGCATGGATGCTGGCAGCTGTGGCGTAACCTTCGGCAATCAGCAGCAGGTTTGTCGGGCTGCCGATCAAATGAAAATGGGCTTTTTTGGCGACACCGACCGGCCAGTATTGTTTATCGCGGCCTTTGTGTTTGTCGATCAGGTCTTTTTGTTTGGTTCTGTCGAGGATGAATTGCAAGCCGTGAATGCGGCCCAAGGCGTCAAGCATCGGCACGGCCATTGCGCCTTTTTCGGTGAATCTGACTCCGTGGGCGCCAATGCCTTTGCGTAGCAGGTAATCGCAATCGCCATCGGTTTTGAGTGTGCGCCATGCAGCGGCGGCCTTGGCAGCTGATTGCTGGGACTTGCGTTTTTGCTCTTGGTCAGCGCGCTTTTTGTCGTCTGCAAGACGCTGTTTTATGGCTGTTTTTTGTTCGTCGCTCAGGCTTTTGCTGAGTTTGCTGTCTAGCTCGATTTTCTGGACGTTATTGTCGTCTCCGTACCAAATTCCGTAGCTGCCGACCAGCGCTATATCGCCGCCGGGCAAGGTGATTTCATGGAGTTTATACCAGCCGCGCTTTTCTCGGTCGTCTTCCACGCGGCAACGCACTATCTTTCCGGTCTCCAGGTGTTTGAATTGGAGACCGAACCCGCGTAGCTGTAACGTTACGTTATCGTAATTGGAGGACATTGGTTATCTGTTCATGGCGGTGTTGACCGCGTGTCTTAAGTTGCCGGTGAAATACATGTCGAAATAGCGGTCATAGGTTTCTTCGGCTATGCGCTCGATGTTGAGCCGTTTTCGATAGTTTGCCGTGCGGACAAACAGCAGCACGGGCCTGATCATAGTTGCTGCACCTTGCCCGCTGCCGTCGTGCAGGTTTATCCGCATGTAAATTCCGGGATGCAGTCTGCTCCGGCTGTTGGGTTGCACGGAGAAATAGGCATATCCAAGCTTGTTGCGGGTTCCTCTTGCTAATCTGGATCTGCCGGAGCCGCCCATGTTTGAGCGGAAACCCGCCTCGGGGAATGTATCAAAATAGGACAATATCTGTACTATCTGCCCTTTGGACATGTTGCCGTAGTCGTCGATTTTTGCCCCAGCAGTGCTGGGGACTGTGAAATATCCAGCAGGCAAGATTCCGGTTTTGTAGAGTCGAGCCTCAAATTTTTTAAACCAGCGCTGACCGCCCTCAACTTGTGGATTGAGATAATGCTGATCCGGATTACGGCGCATCGGATCCTTCAGCGTCACCTTAGATTGCAGACTTAATTGATGCGCCTTAACTACATTCATCGAGTTGAGCGTGTACGGCGTGGGCCTGTCGAATACTGTCTGCATTTCTACGCCGACTTTATTTTTGGCAACGAATGCCAGCTCAGTCAACGTCTTGGCAAGCGCACCCGGCAGCTGTTGTTTTTGCAAGTCGTTCAAGCCGCGCAGCAACTCATCCATCCCGCGAATTTCAATAACGGCCATAAACCACACCCGATAAATAATTGTTTAGTAACATTAAAACCCACTACCTACACAAAACAAGGGGCTCGAATTACCCGCAGCGGGGGACTCTGGGAAGTACCTTTTACCTGGCGTTTTACAGCCAATCGCTAACTTAACAAGTGGCAATTTCGACTCTAAAAACGCATTTACTAATAAGGGGGAGCGGGGAAATGGGCGACGAAATCCACGAAACAAACTGTCCAACCGATATGAATTAATCATTAGTTTTCCTTGCTTCGGAGCATGCAGGGTTAATCCAAACCATTTCATTACGTACCTTAGTACCCCTATTAGCTGATATTCGACTAGGTTTTGAATGACTCTTCCAATCGCTAAGTAAATCAAGGTATAGATCAGATGCGTGCCCACTAACTACCACCATCCCATCAAGCTTACGTAGAGTAGACAACAAAGCCGCATGATCATCTTCCGTCATTTCATGACGGTAATATCCTGATTTACCAGACTGTAAAACTCTTGTGCTGGGCATATAGGGTGGGTCTACAAAATGCAAAGTCGACTTAGCATCGTGCTGTCTCATGACATCAATTGCAGGCTGATTCTCTATCAGAACACCCTGCAACCTAGATCCTACTGCTGCTAAAGTTAACGGAAATCGTTCCCAAAGATGCTGAGCTGTACTAGATGGACGTTTTGTATCGATACGGAATCCTGTTTTGCCTTTAGTCGCACCCGCTGAGCCGAATCCCATCTGCGCCCGTATAGCTATACGACGCGCACGTTCTACAGGATCGTCCGTTAGAGTCCACGCAGTATCGAACTCGCTACGAGCATAAGGAGTCAGCGAGACAGCTTCTATCAGCGCCGCCCTAAGAACAGGACACCTCAGCACACGAAAGAAATTCACCACATCACCATCCAGGTCGTTATAAACCTCTGCATAAGAGCGTGGCTTTTGTAATAGCACACCGGCAGCGCCGCCGAACGGCTCAACATAACAAGTATGTTCTGGGAAAAATTGCATGATCCAGCTGGACAAACGGAACTTGCCGCCGTGATACCTCAACGCAGGACCAGGCATTTTGTTAGCCTTATCAACAGCAAATAACAAACTCATTTAAACCCCGCACAACCCTTGACACTCGTTACCGAATAAATCAACTTGGTGAAGCCGATGACGCACTACTGGCTTAAAATCAACTTGATCAATCGGAACACATGAAGAATGTAAATATGGAACACCACGAGTTACATCATCCAATGCTGCCAATCTCTGCAATTCTCGTTCAAAATTAACGATACCCTCCCACTCGTCTTGCCGACCATTCTTTAATTCATCCCATGCAACATCTGAATGAAATGGGCAAAATAAGCAAGCCGACTTAGGCGGCTCCGGGTAGCCTTTATCGCTCATCCATCGCAGACAGTCATTGCGTGTTACGCCTAGAGCGAGCAGCGGGAAAGAGTGTTTTATTGCAGAAATTTTGCTAGGCTTTTGTCTAATTGCTTCATCTAACGATATACCAATAGACTGCTCAATCATGACTGGCTGTTTTTTTGAAAACCGTTTTATTCCCGCTATTTCCTTGACCCTTCTTTCAATCATCCTTACTTTATAGTCAGCAGTGCATCGACGGCCGAACAACCCTTTTTTTCCATTTTCAAGGACAAAGGCCGGTATCAGGCTTTTAAGGTATTTATTGCCTGATTTCTGAGAAATTCTTATCTGCAATGAATCATTGCGCAATGACCCTTTAGATACTCTGTGGACTGGGAATGGCAGCTGTTTTTCCAACCAATCAAGCCAATCATAAACATGTTGGGGCTCTGCTTGTGTATCGGCAAAAATTGCGGCGTCAAATGGTGCTATTTCTCCATGAGCCGACATCAAAGCTAGTGTCGACGACTGAACGCCAGCACCCAAACTTAATACTCGCAACGGCCTATTCATGATCAGCCTCACTATTAAAAACATCCTTCAAATGCTCAGGTTGCCAATCCTGATCAAGCTCCAGCTCCGCCAAGGTATAAAAATGTAATTGCGCCATATAGTGATGATCCTGTTCAGTTACCCACTCTAACCAGCGGTAATATTGATAGACATGGTAGTTATGCAGTTGTGGTTGTTGAGTCATCAAAAATCCTTAAACAACTCATCAAACTTACGATTAATCCAACCGCTGAGCCAATCGCAGAACGACATCGGCCCCAGCGCAAGCACAAAACCCAACCACAGCAGCGTGGCGATACACAAACAAAATAACCCGCGCAAAATCCTACGCATCACGCTTAAACCTAGACACATGATGCCCACGAACCCGCGCACTGCGTACCCGTAACGTCTGGTCATCCAACTGCATCGCATTAAAAATCAGCATCAGCGCAACAGCCTTAACCCCAGCGCTGACCGACACACTCAACAGCTTCCGAGCAATCATCATCGACACCGCCCAACAACGATTATTAATCGCCGCCGTATTGGCACTGATTGACGCCGAATGAATATCCAACTTGGCGCAAATATTCGCCGAATGCGTATTAACCGTCCGGATACTAATATCCAACTTATCGGCAATCACCTTATCCGCATAGCCCTCGGCGAAAAGAGCGACAATCTCCCCTTCCCGCGCCGTTAGCGGACCTAGATCAATAATTTGAGCATTAATCGTCGTCATACAAAACCTAACTCATCATTATTGAAGCACCGACACGGTGCCGGACCAGCCAATTTTCCGCAGCTGATTCAAACATCACCCACACATACAGCGCATCTAACACCGAATAACCGTCATAGTAATATTCCGACCATTCCTCAGCGCCGGCGGCAGCGACAATATCACCCTCGTAGCCACACTTAGCCGCCTCATCACGTAGCTCATTTAGCCAAGCAGCAAGCCGATCATTCACTTCAGACATATTCACATCGCAAAAAGAACAACAAAGCTGCTAGACTTAAAAGCTCATACCTATCAACCATGAGAACAACGCCTATGAAAAAAAATACACGCTATTACCTGCACGGCGACCGAAGCGAAGAAAGCCCGGAACTTTACTTTTGCAAACAATGCGACGTCTTTTTTAAGGCCGACCACTTTCAAGGACAGTGCCGATGCAAAGATCATCAGG
>Ga0208633_100380_pt1 | contig 12391 bp, 9 predicted proteins | sample LakWasMet63_LOW9_2_FD_183895 | JGI IMG/M metagenome (GOLD analysis project Ga0208633, IMG submission 183895) | Freshwater sediment methanotrophic microbial communities from Lake Washington under simulated oxygen tension - Sediment Metagenome... | ecosystem: Environmental > Aquatic > Freshwater >...
CTGCCGCCGGAGCAGCGCCGCCTGCTCGACACCTTCGCGCGCCTGATCGCTATTTCCCTGGAGCGGGTGCACTACGTGGAGGTGGCGCAGGACACCACGGTGCAGATGGAGTCCGAACGCCTGCGCAACTCCTTGCTCTCGGCCATCTCGCATGACCTGCGCACGCCGCTGGCCGTGCTGGTGGGCTTGGCCGACTCGCTGGCGCTCACCCAGCCGCCGCTGACCGGTCCGCAGCGCGAGATCGCCACGTCCTTGCGCCAGGAGGCCCTGCGCATGAATTCTCAGGTCAACAACCTGTTGGACATGGCCCGCCTGCAGGCGGGAGCGGTCCGGCTCAATCGCCAGTGGCAGCCGCTGGAGGAGGTGGTGGGCAGCGCGCTGCAGACCGTGCGTTCCCTCACGGCCGGGCACAAGATCCAGGTGCACTTGCCAGAACACCTGCCCCTGCTGGCCTTCGACGCCGTGCTGATCGAACGCGTGCTGTCCAACCTGCTGGAAAACGCCATCAAGTACACGCCGGCGGGCAGCACCATCAGCCTCGGCGCGCAGCAGCTGGACGATCAGGTACAGGTCTGGGTTGAGGATGATGGCCCCGGCCTGCCGCCCGGGCGCGAGGAAGGCCTGTTCGAGAAGTTCGAGCGCGGTCAAAAGGAAAGCGCCACCCCTGGCGTGGGTCTGGGCTTGGCGATCTGCCGCGCCATTGTCGAAGCGCATGGCGGCCGCATCCAGGCAGAGAACCGTGCCACCGGGGGTGCGCGTTTCGTCTTCACGCTGCCCTGCGGCCAGCCGCCGCAGATCGACACCCACGAAGCGCAGTCCGTGCGCGAGGAGCCCGCCGCATGAGCGATCCCAGGCCAGTGATCATCGTGGTCGAGGACGAGCCCACGATCCGCCGCTTCATCCGCATGTCGCTGGAGACCGAAGGCTGCCAGGTCTACGAGGCCGAGACCCTGAAGCGCGGCCTGATCGAGGCGGGCACCCGTCACCCGGACATGGTGGTGCTGGACCTGGGCTTGCCCGATGGCGACGGCGTGGATCTGATCCGCGACCTGCGCACCTGGTCCGACATCCCGGTCATCGTGCTCTCGGCCCGCTCCGAAGAGGCCGACAAGGTGGGGGCACTCGACGCTGGCGCCGACGACTACCTGACCAAGCCCTTCGGTGCGGCCGAGCTGCTGGCCCGCGTGCGCGCCCATCTGCGGCGCCGCGCGCAGGCCGGCGACAGCGGCAAGTCGGTCTTCGAATTCGGTGATCTGCACATCGACCTGGGCAAGCGTCTGGTCGAGCGCGCCGGTCTGCCCGTGCACCTGACGCCCATCGAATACCGCCTACTGTCCTATCTGGTCACGCACCCCGACAGCGTGCTCACGCATCGTCAGCTGCTCAAGAACGTCTGGGGCCCCAGCCATGCCGAAGACAGCCACTACGTGCGTGTCTACATGGGCGCCTTGCGCAAGAAGATCGAAGCGGACCCCTCGCAGCCCCGGCATCTCCTGACCGAGACCGGGGTGGGCTACCGTTTTGTGGGCTGAGTGGGGGTAGAGGGCACGATCGCACAGATCAGCCGGTGCGCAGCCGCAGCTGGTTCGGCAGGGGCAGCGAGCGGCGCAGGATGTCGTCGGCCAGCCAGAGCGCCGACTTGCGGGCACGCTCGGCCACCATGGGCAGGGGCATCTGAACGAAGTCGTCGTTGAAGACTTCGAAGCTGTAGTCGCCGGCATAACCGAGCCGGTCGAGCTTCTGCACCAGGGCTATCAGTTCCTCGGTGTGCACGCCTTCGCGCGGAAAGACGCGGTAGGTGCGCGCCGTGGCCATGCGCTCCTCGAAGGTGGGTGTTTCACGCCACATGAAGTCGGACAGCTGGACCAGGAAGATCTTGGCCGGGTCCAGGTCGAGGATCGCATCGAGCGGGGTCTTGGCCGCCAGGATGTGGTACGAGTCGATGCACACGCCGAGGTTGGGGGCATCGGCGCGATTGACCACGTCCCAGGCCGTGGTGTATTCGTTGATGGTGCGGCCCCAGGACAGGCCCTCGTAGGCAATGCGGATGCCGAAGGGAATGGCCAGCATGGCCAGCTTGCGCAGGTCGCGTGCGATGTGGTCCAGGTCCTGCGAGGCGTGGGCCGAGGTGGAGGAGCAGGCCAGCAGCACGTCGCAGCCGAGTTCGGCGCACATCTCCAGCATGGTCTTGGCGATGTCGACCTTGTACTCGTGCAGGTGGCCGCTCAGGCCCTCGAAGTCGCGCAGCACCTGGAAACCCGTGCCACGCAGCCCGCTCTCACGCACTTCCTGTGCGGCAGCCTTCCAGCCGCCCGGGTGGCCCACCAGGTCGTTGGCCTTGAGCATGACCTGGCTGAAGCCGGCGTCTTTCATGGCCTGGAGCTTGGCCTGCAAGGGGCCGGCCAGGGTGATGGTGTCCATCCCGAAACCGCGGATGGCTTCTTCCATGCTGCGCCGGTCGTTCATGCCGGCTCCGCTGCAGCGTGCACGAGTTCGAACACCACGCTGCCCAGATAGGTCTTGCTGATCGCGCCGCGTTGCCCGCTGTGGGTGGCCGGGCTCTCGACGAACTCGACGCCCCGGGCGCGCAGGGCCTGCACCGCGGCCAGCACGTCCGGCACGCCCAGGCCGATGCGCTGCAGTTGCTCGCGCGGATCGGGGGCGTCCACCGCCGGCTCCACCAGCTGGATCATGAAGGCGTGGCCGGTCTGCAGCGCCGGCGTGCGCATGAGCTTGCCCGAGGGCATGATGCCGAAGCGTTGCTCGTCGGGAATGAGCGTGGCACCCAGCAGGGTCTGGTAGAACTCGATCCAGTCGTAGCTGCGGCCTATGCCGATGTACTGGACGATGCCGAAGAAATTCAGCCCGGCCAGCACGGGTGGCTGGGCGACCGCGCCGGGAATCGGGATGAAGTCGACGTCGTAGATCGAGAAGTCCTGGTAACGGTCGATCAGGTAGATGCGGCTGCCGCCCACGCCGTGGATGGCGGGGATGTTGAGTTCCATCGCGTCGGGATGGCTGGGCACTTCCCATCCGCCGCGCTCCAGTACGTAGTCGCGCGCGGCGCGCGCACTGCGCACCCGCAGCGCGATGGCGCTGATGCTGGGGTGGTCGGCGCCGTGGCTGGCGCCCAGTGCGTCCAGCGGGTGGGCATTGACCACGATGTTCAGCGGGCCCTGGCGGTAGAGCGTGACTTCCCGCGAGCGGTGGCGCGCCACGGGCCGAAAGCCCATCATCTCCAGCACCTGGCCCAGGGCCTGGGGCTTGAGCGTGGCGTACTCGATGAATTCGATGCCGTCCAGCCCGATGGGGTTGGAGACATCGCTGAAAGAATCCTGCAGCGGTTCGCGCGCATGTTCGGGGTTTAGCAACAGGTCGCTCATGGGCTTCTCCGGCAGGGGTCAGGATCAATCGTGCAAGCGGGCCACGGTGCGCAGCTGGTCGGCCGTCGCGGTCGGGTAGCCGAAAAATTCCAGATAGGCCGGGATCATCTCGAACAGCATGTCCGAACCTATCTGGACGCGGCAGCCGCGCGCCTGCGCGGCGGCCAGAAAAGCGGTCATCTCGGTGCGCATGACGACTTCGCCGACGAAGGTCTGGGGGGACAGGCGCTCGACATCCACCGGCAGCGGATCGCCGGGGTTCATGCCCAGCGGCGTGCCGTTGACGACCAGGTCGAAACCGGCGGGGTCCTTGCCGCCGGTCGTGACCTTGAGCTGCGGATACTCGGTGCGCAGGCGCTGGACCAGGGCCAAGGCGGAGGCGTCCTGCACATCGAAGAGCGCGAGTTCAGCCACATCGGCAGCGGCCAGCGAGGCCGCAATGGCCGAACCCACACCGCCGCAGCCCACCACCAGGGCCCGCGCGCCGGCCAGCACCAGGCCCTTGCGGCGTACCCCGCGCACAAAACCTTCGCCGTCGAACATGTCACCGACCAGGCGGCCATCCGGGAGGCGCTTGACGGCATTGCAGGCGCCGGCCACGCGCGCGGTGCGCGTGACTTCGTCCAGCAGGCCTACGGTGCTCACCTTGTGCGGCATCGTGATCAGCGCGCCCCGGATGTTCTCCAGGCGGAACAGGTTACGCAGCACCTCGGCAAACGCATCGGGCTTGCAGCCCATGGGCACCACCACTGCATTGACCCCGACCGACTCGAAGTAGGGGTTGTAGATCAGCGGTGCCTTGAAGGCGTGGGTGGGGAAACCCAGATGGGCGATCAGCTCGGTATCCCCGTTGATCAGGGCCCCCTGGAAGGCTCGTGCGTTCATCACGGTGCTGCGTTTCTCTTTACTTGCGGATGCGGGCGAGCTCGGCCATCATCGCGTTGACGGTCGCTTCACCCACGGTGGCGGAATGCTTGGCGATCACGGGTTTCATCTTCTCGCGCAGCTTGGCCACTTCGGCCGCCGGCAGTTCGGTGACCTGCATGCCGTTCTTCTTGAGCGTGTCCAGCAGGCTGCCCGCCAGGGCGCGCGACTGCTGGCGCTGGAACTTGATGGACTCGTTGACGGCGTCCTGCACGACCTTCTTCTCGTCGGCCGACAGCCCGTCCCAGACCTTCTTGCTCATCACGATGGACTGCGGGTTGTACTGGTGGTTGCTCAGGACCAGGTGCTTCTGCACTTCATAGAGCTTGGCGCCATTGATGGTGGCGACCGGGTTTTCCTGGCCGTCCACGGCCTTCTGCTCCAGCGCGGCATACAGCTCGGGGAAGGGCAGCGGGGTGGGGTTGGCGCCCAGGGCCGAGACCCAGTCCACATTGATCGGGTTGGGGATCACGCGCAGCTTCAGGCCGGCAATGTCTTCCACCTTGTTGATGGGGCGCTTGCTGTTGCTGATGTGGCGAAAGCCCAGCTCGTAGTAACCCAGGCCGACCAGGCCCTTCTCTTCGAGCTTGGCGTGCAGGCTCTTGCCGAAGGAACCGTCGACCACGGCGTCGGCTTCGGCCGGGGTGGCGAACAGGAAGGGGAAGTCGTAGATGGCGAAGTCCTTCACCAGGCTGGCGAAGATGCCGGAGTTCATGGACGCCATTTCCAGCGTGCCGCCCTGCAGGGCCGACACATTGGCCTGGTCGCTGCCCAGGGCGCCGCCGGGATAGACGGTGACCTTGAGCTTGCCGCCGGACTTGGCTTCGACGATCTCGGCAAACTTGTCCATGCCCAGCACGATGGGGTGGCCCTTGGCGTTCTGGTTGACGAACTTGAGGGTCTTGGTCTGGGCCTGGGCCAGGCCAAAGGCCGTGACACAGATGGCTGCTACCAGGGTCTTGAGGACGAGTCGTTTCATGGTTTGTCTCCGTGGATATCTGCGGGACGCCCTTGTAAGGAACGGCTGCGGTGGCGTGCCCTTGAACCGCAGTCGTGTGAAAACATCAATAGAACCAGCGGGCCGGCACCATCACCAGGGACGGGAACAACACCAGCAGGAACATCAGCACGAACTGCGCCAGCATGAAGGGCCACACGCCCTTGGTGACCTCGTCCATGCTGATCTTGCCCACGCCGGCCACCGTGCTCAGCACGGTGCCCACCGGCGGGGTGATCAGCCCGATCGCGTTGTTGATCATGAAGAGCACGCCGAAGTAGACCGGGTCGATGCCCGCGGCCTTGATCAGGGGCATGAACACCGGCGTGAGGATGACGATGGTGGGCGTCATGTCCATGGCCGTGCCCACCAGCATGGTGATGAGCATGATCACGATCAGCAGCAGCGTGGGCTGGTCCAGCAGGGGCTTGAGCAGTGCGATCAGTTCACCCGGCAGGTTGGCCACGGTGATCAGCCAGGCCGAGACCATGGCAGCGGCCACCAGGAACATGATCACGGCCGTGGTCTGGGCGGCGGCCAGGAACAGGCCGAAGAGCTGGTTGAGCTTGAGCTCCTTGTAGACCAGGGTGGAGATCAGCAGGGCGTAGACGGCGGCGACCACGGCCGCTTCGGTCGGCGTGAAGACGCCGAACTTCAGCCCCACGATCACGATGACCGGCAGCCCCAGGGCCAGGGTGGCGTCCTTCAGCGCGCTCAGCACCTCGGCGCGCGTGGCGCGCGGTGTGAGCGTGGTATCGCCTTTGCGCGACAAAAACCACCAGGTGATGGCCAGGGTGAGACCCAGCATGAGACCCGGCACGATGCCGGCCAGGAAGAGCTTGGAGATCGAGACATTGGCCGTCACGCCGAAGATCACGAAACCGATGCTGGGCGGGATGATGGGCGCGATGATGCTGCCCGCGGCAATCAGGCCGGCCGAGCGGGCCTTGTCATAACCGGCCCGATGCATGACGGGCAGCAGCAAGGCGGCCAGGGCGGCAGCGTCGGCCACCGCCGAGCCCGAGAGTGCGCCCATGATGACCGCAGCCATGATGCCCACGTAGCCCAGGCCGCCGCGCAGGTGGCCCACCAGGGTGGTGGCGAAGGCCACGATGCGCTTGGACAGGCCGCCGGCGTTCATGATCTCGCCGGCCAGCATGAAGAAGGGCACGGCCAGCAGGGGGAAGCTGTTGGCGCCCTCGATGATGTTCTGGGCCAGGATCTGCGCGTCGAACATGTTCAGGTGCCACATCAGGGCAGCACCGGTGACGAGCAGCGAGAAGGCGATGGGCACGCCCAAGGCCATGGCACCCAGCAGGGCGGCGAGGAAGATGGCGATGGTCATGTGCGCTCCTTCGCCTGCACTGCTGCCGAGTCGGAAGCGACCGAGCTCAGGCCGTGCGGCATGTCGTCGGAGCCGACGATGCCGATCAGTTCCGTGTCCGGCAACTGGCCGGTGAAGAACTTCCACAGTTCATGGGCGATGACCAGCGCGGCCAGCACGGAGAACAGCAGGCCAGAGCCATAGAGCCAGGCCATCGAGACTTCCATGACAGCGCTGGTGGATTGCAGGTTGATGAGGGTCTGCTGGCGGGCGCCGTCGAACATGAACCAGCACATGGCCAGCATCAGCCCGTGCGCCAGCACAAAGCAGACCTTGCGGCCCAGCGCAGGCAGGCGCGAGACCAGGGCGTCGGTGCCCAGGTGGGCGTGCTGGATCAGGCCGACCACGGCCCCCAGGAAGGTCATCCAGACGAAGAGCCAGCGTGACAGCTCTTCCGACATGGTGATGCTGGAGTTGAAGCCGTAGCGCAGCACCACATTGCCGAAGACCATGAGCACCATCAGGCCCAGGCAGAGCACCATCAGCACGCCGAAGACGCGGCCGATGAGGTTGATGAAGGTTTGAATCACGAAGGGGTCTCCTTCCTTTTATTTTGTACGAACTGGTTAGTTTTTATTTAAGGGAAAACCCTGACGCCTACGCTGCCGGGGATGCGCCGGACTCAGATCTTGCGCACGAAACGCACGATCATTTCCACCACGTTCTCGCGCCGCTGGGTGATGTAGGCGCGCGAGGTCATGTCCAGCTTGAAGATGATGCCGAAGGTGTGCCGGTTCGAGACGTTGAAGAAGCTCAAGGCCGAGATCGAGGCATGGATGTCGACGGCATCCAGGCCCTTGCGGAACTGGCCGGCCTTGACGCCGCGTTCGTAGAGGTTGCGGATTGCCGCGATCGCCGGCACGTTGAGTTCCTGGATGCGCTGGCTCTGCGCCAGGTACTGCCCGCGGTGGATGTTCTCGGACATCACCAGGCGGATGTAGCTCTCGTGGTGCAGGTGGTGGTCGAAGGTGAAGGCCACCAGGCGGCGCAGGCCCTCCTCGGGTTCCAGGTCCTGCAGCTTGAGTTCGGACTCGACGTCTCGCACCCGGCGGTAGGCTTCTTCCAGCACAGCCAGGTACAGGCCTTCCTTGCTGCCGAAGTAGTAATAGATCATGCGCTTGCTGGTGCGCGTGGCCTCGGCGATCTCGTCGATGCGCGCACCCGCCAGGCCCTTTTCGCCGAACTCGGTCTCGGCGACCTGCAGGATGTTGGCCTTGGTGCGCTCGGGGTCGTTGGTGCGGCTGGTGGCTTTGCGGGCCGGCGCCGCGGCGCGGGTCGTTCGTTTCCGGGCCTTTTGTACTGGTTCGTTCATTCGCGAAGTATAGGCCGCCCACGCCTGCCGCCGCAACACGGCTTCCTGCTGCCGGTCAGCAGGTCTGGCGGCGGCGCCTCAGCCGCACTGCCCCACGTAGCCGCAGGCGGTGCAGAAGTCGCAGCCGTCCTTCTTGATCACCGTGGGGTTGCCGCACTCGGGGCAGGGGCGCCCGGCCATGGCGGCGGGCTCCTCGCCTTCGGCGTGTTCGCCCGGGCTCTCCAGCACGCCCATCTCGCGCAGCGGGAAACCCTGCTCGTCCAGCACGCCCAGCATGGCGTAGCGGTGGATGATGAGGCGTGCCATGTACGCGACGGTGGAGGGCCAGGTCTGCTGGCGGCGTTCGCCGTGCGGCAGGCCGGGCACGAAGGCCATGAACTGGCCCAGAGGCTCGGCGTAGTTGAGCAGCTTGCGCAGCTTCATGCCGATCCAGGCCGGATCGACCACACGCATGTCCAGCGAGAGGATGCGCGCCAGTCCGTCGAGCGCGCGCGGGTAGTTGCCCGAAAAGCCCACCGCGCACGGCCGCGTGACGCTGCCGCCTTCGGGCGCGGGCAGGGTGACCTCCTTGAGCGTGAGCGTGAAGACCTCGCCCGTGGCCGGGTTGTCGATGTCCACCGCCCAGGCCAGCGTGCCCGAGGGGCCGGTCAGCGGCTCCTCGCGGCTGAACATGGCGTCCAGCACCGGCGTGGCCGGTGCCTGCGCGCGTTCGCGCCACACACCCAGCTGTTCGCAGCGCCAGCGCACCACCGCCGCCGTGGCCGCCACCACGCCCGGGAAAAGGCGGCGCTCGCCGTGGGGCGGGAAGGGCATCTCGAAGGAGCGTTCTTCGGCCACCGTGGCCAGCGCGTCGAGCTTGAGGCGCAGCCAGGCCGGATCGTTGGAGCGCAGGTCCATGGACAGGGTCTTGGCCAGCGCGCCCAGGCCACGCGGCTGCTCCGCGCCGTTGACCCAGACCTCGAAGGGCTGGGGCGGCCCGCCTTCCTCGCCCGGCAGTTCACCCACAAAGAGCGCGAACTCGCCGTAGGGGTGGTGCACCATGAAACTCCATGCCAGGTTGCCGCCGGGCAGCTCGGGTCGGCCCGGCCAGCGCAGCGAGGACAGCACAGGCGCGGGCAGGCGCTCCAGCGCCAGGCGCTGGTTGGCGTCGTCCAGCTGCAGCGGCGCGGCGGGCGTGGGCGCCACGCCTGTGCTCAGCACGCTCCCCAGGATCGAATTCGGCCGGTAGGTGGCCAGGCCCTTGAGGCCGGCTTGCCAGGCCTGCAGGTACAGGTCCTGGAAATCGGCGTAGGGGTAGTCGGCCGGCACGTTGACCGTCTTGGAGATGGCCGTGTCGATATAGGGTGCCACCGCGGCCACCATGCTCGCGTGCGCCTGCGCGCTCATCTCCAGCGCGGTGACAAAAGCGGGGGTGAGCGGCGCGGCCGCGCCCTTGAGGTGACGGTACAGGCGCCACGCGTGGTCCTCCACCGCGTATTCCTTGAAGCTGCCGTCGGGCATGCGCTTCTTGCGCGTGTAGTGCCAGCTGAAGGCCGGCTCGATGCCGTTGCTCGCGTTGTTGGCAAACGCCAGGCTGATGGTGCCCGTGGGCGCGATGGACAGCAGGTGCGAATTGCGCAGGCCATGTGCGCGGATCTTGTCCTTGAGCGCCGCGGGCAGGCGCGACGCAAAACGCGGGCTGCTCAGGTACATGTCGGCGTTGAAGAGGGGAAACGCACCGCGTTCGCGCGCCAGTTCGCACGAGGCGTCGTAGGAGGCATCGCGCAGCGCTTCCGAAATCTTGCGCGCCATCTCGCGCGCTTCCGCCGTGTCGTAACGCAGGTTCAGCATCACCAGCGCGTCGCCCAGGCCGGTGTAACCCAGGCCTACGCGGCGCTTGCTGCGCATCTCCTGCTCCTGCTGCGGCAGCGGCCAGATGGTGGCGTCCAGCACGTTGTCGAGCATGCGCACCGCGGTGCGGCACAGCTCGGCGAAACCGGCGAAGTCGAAGTGGGTTTTCTCCTCGAACGGTTCGCACACGAAACGCGTGAGGTCGATGGAGCCCAGGCAGCAGCAGCCGTAGGGCGGCAAGGGCTGCTCGGCGCACTGTCCTGTGACCAGGCCGTTGAAGATCACGGTGTTGTGGTCGGGCTGCGTCGTGTCATAGACGGCTTCCCGGCCGGCTGGCAGAATTTCCTTGATGTGGGCTGTGAACCGCTGGCTTTTCAGCAAGACCTTGTCGGCCACCCAGTCTTGGTACTTCCGGCGCTTGTTCTCCAGCAGGAAGCCAATTTCGCGCATGAAGACATCGCGTGACTCGCCATCAATGATCAACTCATACAGATCCTGGCAGAGGTAGTCCTGGTGCCCCCCCTTGCCGTCGGGCATCGATTTGTTGCCTGCTGGCCGGCGATGGTGGATGCGGGAGTAGACGCCAAAATTCGCCAGCAGCATCTGGACGTCCTGCAGCAGCGGTTGATGGACCGACGTCAAGCGGACGGAGCAAGTCTGCTTTAAAGACGATACGTTGACCGTGCCGTCGGTCTGGAACAACCCGCGAAGGTAACCCCGCATGCAGTCCTCGCTTCCCTGCCATACGACCTCTGGCACGCGCAGCTTGGTTTCCCGTGTGAAGCCATACTCCTTTAGAGCCTTGGCCAGCAACACAGAGCGAATGGCAACCATATTGCGATCGGGCACGCCGATGGAGCCGACCTGATAGCGCCTTGCAGTTGAAGAGAGCCCCGAAATCAGAAGATTTACGGTATTGACCACCATCTCGGACAAAGCCCGCTCTTCGTTCCAGAGGTTCAGGATGGCGGCTTCCTGTCCTTTGCCTCGGTTGGTGAAATGGCCGTCACCGGCAATCAGCCCGATCAGGGTGCCGAGTTCTGCGTTGCCCTGCGTGCCGAACTGGCCTTTGGCGCATTGCACCAGCAGTTCATCGCCCGTGCGGAGTTCAGAGAGCTTGACTTTGCCCCGCTGGGTGTAGAACTCATGCCATGCCGTTGCCTTGATTTCATATCCTTCGGCCGTCACGACCCGGAATACCTCGGCCTCGCGGGCCGTCATGAAGGCCGGTACGGCCGGGCGCACCACAGTGCTGCGCTCGTCCAAGCCCAGCGCGCGGCTGTCCACCGTCACCTGCAGAACAGCCTGTTGCTGGTATAGATCACCGATCCTTACCAAGCCATGCTGAGTTGCCAAGCGTGTATCCGCCGTCACGCAAGGGTTGGTACTGGCGATGCTTTCGCAGTACGACAGGTTGTTGTCGCGGTTGATCGTGTCCAGAAACAGTACGCCGGGTTCGGCGTGGTCGTAGGTGGAGCGCATGACCTGTTCCCACAGGTCGCGCGCGCGCAGCTTGCGGTAGACCCACAGGCCCGTGTCCTTGCTCAGGTAGGCGCCCTCGGCCTTCTGGGCCGCGCCGGCTTCGGCGTGGTGCACCAGCTCGATCTCGCCATCGGCCACCACGGCTTTCATGAAGGCGTCCGTCACGCCGACCGAGATGTTGAAGTTGCGCAGGTCGCCGGAATCCTTGGCGTGGATGAACTCCTCGATGTCAGGGTGGTCGCAACGCAGCACGCCCATCTGCGCGCCGCGCCGGCTGCCGGCCGATTCCACCGTCTCGCAGGAGCGGTCGTACACCCGCATATAACTCACCGGGCCCGAGGCGCTGCTCTGCGTGCTGCCCACCCAGGCGCCGCGCGGGCGGATGCGCGAGAAGTCGTAGCCCACCCCGCCGCCACGGCGCATGGTCTCGGCGGCTTCCATCAGCGCCACATAGATGCCGGGGTGGCCTTCGTCATCGTGCGCGATGGAGTCGCCCACCGGCTGCACGAAGCAGTTGATCAGGGTGGCAGTGAGGTCGGTGCCTGCGGCGGACTGGATGCGCCCGGCCGGCAGGAAGCCCTGCTGCAGCGCGTGCAGGAAACGGCCCTCCCAGTGCGTGCGTTGATCGGGCGTTTCCTGGGCGGCCAGGGCGCGCGCCACGCGCTGGTTCACCTGCAGGATGCTCTGCTCATCGCCCTTGGCGTACTTTTCCAGCAGCACTTCCTCGCTGATGCTCTGCGGCGCCAGGGCCTGGAGGGCCGGGGTCGGGTGCGTTGTGTCGCTCATGCATGACTCCACGTTGTACTGAACGGGATGCTAGGGAAGTGCCGGTTGGAGGGTTTGCGGCAAATCAAACCCTGGCGCCATCCCCTTCGGGCGTTGTTTCGAGGGGAACGCACTTGCCAGTGTGGCACGGTCTTGAGGAAAATCAAGCCATGACCATTTCCACCTTTGATGACCTGCTGGCCACCGCGCGCCAGCAACGCGAGCCGCAGCGCCTGCTCTTCGTCTTTGCCGCCGCCGAACTGCCCGAGGGCAGCACGCCCGAGCAGGCTGCCCGTTTTGAGGCAGGTCAAGGC
>Ga0208633_100383_pt1 | contig 12360 bp, 8 predicted proteins | sample LakWasMet63_LOW9_2_FD_183895 | JGI IMG/M metagenome (GOLD analysis project Ga0208633, IMG submission 183895) | Freshwater sediment methanotrophic microbial communities from Lake Washington under simulated oxygen tension - Sediment Metagenome... | ecosystem: Environmental > Aquatic > Freshwater >...
GTGCCCACGGTGGAACGCGTGAAGGCTTCCACCTTCTTGCGCGTGCCCTCGGGGTCGCGGATCCACTCGCCGTAGAACTCGTAGGGGCAGGCCGCCACACCGGTATCGCCTTCGCCCGAATTGATCTTGCCGGTGTAGCCGCGGTGCACCAGCTTGAAGAGGTGGTTCTCGCTCTGGCCGTTCTTGCGGAAGTCGCGGATCAGGCTCTTGGACAGCGCCGCGTACTGCACGCCGTATTCCTCTTCGCCGCATTCGCCCAGCGTGCGGCCGTCGAAGCCGACGATGGCCGAATGGCCGAAGTAGCTGTAGACACCGTCCCAGCCCGCTGCGTTGGCCACGGCCACGTAGGTATTGTTGGCCCAGGCCATGGCCTTGGCCATGAGCACCTGCTGGTCCTTGGCCGGGTACATATAACCCTGGCAGCGCACGATGAGCTCGGCGCCTTTCATGGCGCAGTCGCGCCAGATCTCGGGGTAGTTGCCGTCGTCGCAGATGATGAGGCTGACCTTCAGCCCCTTGGGGCCGTCCGACACATAGGTGCAGTTGCCGGGGTACCAGCCCTCGATCGGCACCCAGGGCATGATCTTGCGGTACTTCTGCACGATCTCACCCTGGTCGTTCATGAGGATGAGCGTGTTGTAGGGCGCCTTGTTCGGGTGCTCTTCATGGCGTTCACCGGTGAGCGAGAACACGCCCCACACTTTCGCCTTGCGGCAGGCCTCGGCAAAGATGGCGGTCTCGTCGCCGGGCACGGTGGCGGCGGTCTCGTACATCTCTTTGGCGTCGTACATGATGCCGTGGGTGCTGTACTCGGGGAAGATCACCAGGTCCATGCCGGGCAGGCCCTGTTTCATGCCCGTCACCATGTCGGCGATCTTGCGGGCGTTGGCCAGCACTTCGGCTTTGGTGTGCAGGCGGGGCATCTTGTAGTTGACGACTGCGACGCCTACGGTGTCGTTGCTGCTTGATATATCTCCGTGGATCATTTCTTTTCTCCTTGCGAGTTTCGGATTAGCTGGTTTGTTCTGTGGGAGGTGAATGGAGCTTGTTCTTCTCCACCCCCTATCCCCCCCGCCCCTTCCCACCCTCGCCAGGGCGGGAAGGGGAGCCGGATTTGGTGGTTGGTGGATGGATACGCTTCTACAAGGGCGGCGTCGCCACCGCGTTTGGATTGCCTGCATTTCAGGCCAGCGGTCGTAGAGACCGCATCGGGGTAGGCGAGCCCCCGGCTGGCAGCTGCGCGCCAGCGACCGAGCCCTTTACTACGACCGTAGCCCCGAAATCTCGGAGAGAAGAAGCAGGCCGCAACCTCACCCTCGTAGAAGCGTAGCCGGCGCGACGAAACAAAATCCGGCTCCCCCTTCCCGCCCTGGCGAGGGTGGGAAGGGGGCGGGGGGGGATAGGGGGTGGAAGAAGAAGCGTTCATACGGAACAACTCAAAAGAAGACCAAGCCTCAGTGACTGATCATCCAAGGCCTCTTCCCCGCAAACGACTTGCTCCCATCAGCCGCCGTCACGGTAGAACCACGTTTGCCGCTCGTAGAGCAACACCCGCAACCCGCCGGATGCTTGAGCCGCCCATACGACCCATCCCGCGAAGACCGCGGTGCATGAGAGGCGCGCTCATTGGTCTCATAAGCCTTGCGCGTCTCGCCACTCAGGCAGGCCAGCCGCGGCCCGGCGACGAACACGCGGGTGCTGACGGTGCCGCAGTCCGGGCAGCTGCAGGGCTCGTTGCGCTGCGCCAGGCTGCGCAGGGCCTCGAAGCCCCCGCAGTCCGGGCAGTCGTAGTCATAGGTGGGCATGCGGGGTACCTCGCCTTTACTTCACATCTTGCGAGATCGGCATCTGGATGCTGCCGTCGATCATCTTCACCGGGCCGGCGGCCGTGGGGTTGATGTCGAAGTCGAAGATTTCGGTTGGCAGCCACAGCGTGGCGCAGGCGTTGGGCACGTCCACCACGCCGCTGATGTGGCCCTGCACCGGTGCCGTGCCCAGGATGGAGTAGGCCTGGGCGCCGCTGTAGCCGAACTTCTTGAGGTACTCGATGGCGTTCAGGCAGGCCTGGCGGTAGGCCACGTTGACGTCCAGGTAGTGCTGCTTGCCGGCCTCGTCCACCGAGATGCCTTCGAAGATCAGGTAGTCCTTGTAGTTGGGCGTGATCGGGCTGGGCTTGAAGATCGGGTTCTTGATGCCGTACTTGGCCATGCCGCCCTTGATCAGGTTCACGCGCATGTGCACCCAGCCGGCCATCTCGATGGCGCCGCAGAAGGTGATCTCGCCGTCGCCCTGGCTGAAGTGCAGGTCGCCCACGCTCAGGCCGGCGCCGTCCACATAGACCGGGAAAAACACCTTGGAGCCACGTGACAGGTCCTTGATGTCGCAGTTGCCGCCATGCTCGCGCGGGGGCACGGTGCGTGCGCCTTCGGCGGCGACCTTCTTGGCGGCCTCGCCCGAGAGCTTGCCCAGGTGGGCGGTGGCGGCGAAAGGCGGGTTGGCCAGGCCGGGCACACGGGTGGGGTCGGTGTCGATCAGTTCCTGCTCGCGCGCGTTCCAGGCATCGAGCATCTTCTTGTCAGGCAGGCAGCCGATCAGGCCGGGGTGGATCAGGCCGGCGTATTCGACGCCCGGCACGTGGCGGCTCTTGGTGAACATGCCGTTGAAGTCCCAGATGGACTTCTGCGCCAGCGGGAAGTGGTCGGTCAGGAAACCGCCGCCGTTCTTCTTGCTGAAGAAGCCGTTGAAGCCCCAGGGGCTCTCGTCCTTGGCGCCGATGTCCAGCAGGTCCACCACCAGCAGGTCGCCGGGCTGCGCGCCCTTCACGCCCACCGGGCCGGTCAGGAAGTGGACGATGGAGAGGTCGATGTCACGCACGTCGTCGGCGCTGTCGTTGTTCTTGATGAATCCGCCGGTCCAGTCGTAGGTTTCGAGGATGAAGTCCTCGCCGGGGTTGACCCAGGCCGCCATGGGGATGTCCGGGTGCCAGCGGTTGTGCACCTGCGGGTTGCTGTAGGCAGATTGCTTGAGGTCGACTTTGATGAGGGCTTCAGCCATGGTGCTTCTCCTAAAGGTCAGGGTGAAAAAATGGGGGGAGGGGTCAGACGGAAAGGTAGGACTTGATGCGCTTCACATCGGTCTGGTCGCGCGCGGTTTCGTGCACCAGGCGGCCGCCTTCGATCACGAACAGGCGGTCGGCCACGTCCATGGCGAAAGACAGCACCTGCTCGGACACGACGATGGTGATCTCGCGCAGCTTGCGGATCTCGTTGAGCGCCTTGGCGATGTCCTTGATGATCGAAGGCTGGATGCCTTCGGTCGGCTCGTCCAGCAGCAGCACCTTGGGGTCGGTCACCAGCGCGCGGGCAATCGCCAGCTGCTGCTGCTGCCCGCCCGAAAGATTGCCGCCCTTGCGCCGGCGCATGTCCCACAGAACCGGGAACAGCGCGTAGATCTCTTCCGGGATCTGCTTGGTCTTGGAGTTTTCCAGGCCGGTCTGGATGTTCTCCTCGACCGTCAGCGTCGGGAAGATCATGCGGCCCTGGGGCACGTAGGCGATGCCCTTGGCGACACGACGGTAGCTTTCGTCCTTCGAGACGTCCTGGCCGGCCACCTCGATCTGCCCGGACTTGAGTGGCAGCACGCCCATCAGGCTCTTGAACAGCGTGGTCTTGCCCATGCCGTTGCGGCCCATGATGGCGACCGTCTCGTTCTTGTTGCCTTCGAAGGAGATCCCGTGCAGGGCCTCGCTCTGGCCGTAGGCCACGTACATATTGCTGACTTTGAGCATGGTGTGTTACTCCTTAGAAATCAGTGGCCGAGGTAGACGTCGATCACCTTGGGGTCGGCCTGCACCGTGGCCATCGAGCCCTCGGCCAGGATCTTTCCCTGGTGCATCACGGTGACCTTGTGCGCGATCTGCTTGACGAACTCCATGTCGTGCTCGATCACGATCACCGAGCGGTTCTTGCAGATGCGCTTGAGCAGGTCCGCGGTGAGCTCGCGCTCGCGTGCGCTCATGCCGGCGATGGGTTCGTCCAGCATCAGCAGCTCCGGGTCCTGCATCAGCAACATGCCGATCTCCAGCCACTGCTTCTGCCCGTGCGAGAGCAGGCCGGCCTCTTTCTCCAGCGTGTCGGCCAGGCCGATCTCCTCGGCCACCACCTGCACGCGCGCCTTGACCTCGTCGGTGCACTTGAAACCCAGCGCGCCGAAGACCGAACGGCCCGTGGGGTAGGACACCTCCAGGTTCTGGAAGACGGACAGGTTCTCGTAGATGGACGGCGTCTGGAACTTGCGGCCGATGCCGCGGCGCACGCGGATGTGTTCGTCCAGCTTGGTCAGTTCCTCGTTCTTGAACTTGATGCTGCCGCCGCTGGCCTTGGTCTTGCCGCAGATCAGGTCCAGCAGCGTGGTCTTGCCCGCGCCGTTGGGGCCGATGATCACGCGCAGCTCGTTCTTGTCGATGTAGAGGGTCAGGTTGTCGATGGCCTTGAAGCCGTCGAAGGAGACCGTGAGGTCTTCCACGGCCAGGGCGAAGTCGGTATTGCTCATGGTTGTGCTCCTGTGGGGTGGATCAGGCGCTCTGGCCGCTCACGGAGCCGGTCAGTGGGGGCTTGCGGCCCGGGTTGCCGGTCTGCGTGACGGGCGCATCGGAAGCGGCGTCGGCTTCCACCGCCTTGCGGATGGCCAGGCGCTCGGCCTGCTTGCGCTTCCACCAGGGCTTGACCTTGGTTTCCCAGACGCCGGCCAGGCCGTCGGGGAAAGCCATGGTCACGCCGATGAAGAGCGCGGCCATCAGGAAGAGCCACAGGTCGGGCAGGCTTTCGGAGAAGTAGGTCTTCCCGAAGTTCACCAGCAGCGTGCCGTAGACCGCGCCCACCAGGCTCATGCGTCCGCCCACCGCGGCGTAGATCACCATCTCGATCGAGGGCACGATGCCCACGAAGGACGGCGACATGAAACCCACCTGCAGCGTGAAGAGCGCGCCGCCGATGCCCGAGAGGGCGGCCGCCAGGCAGAACACGAAGACCTTGAACATGGCCACGTCGTAGCCCGAGAAACGCACCCGGTCTTCCTTGTCGCGCATGGCCAGCAGCAGGGTGCCCAGCTTGCTCTTCTGCACCCACAGGCACAGGGCAATGCTGCCCAGCAGCAGGAAGGTGCACAGGTAGTAGAGGAGGTACTTGGCGCTGTCGGTGCGGGTGTCCCAGCCCAGCACGGTCTTCAGGTCGGTCATGCCGTTGACGCCGCCGGTGTAACCCTGCTGGCCGATGATGAGCACCGTGAGAATCAGCGCCACGGCCTGCGTGATGATGGCGAAGTACACGCCACCCACGCGCCGCTTGAACATGGCGTAGCCGATGATGAAGGCCAGGATCGTCGGCACCGCCACCACGGCGAACAGCGCGAAGGGCAGGTGCTCGAAGGGCTGCCACCACAGCGGCAGGGCCGTGAGCTGGTTCCAGTCCATGAAGTCCGGGATGCCGGGGGTGGACTGGATCTTGGTGGTGACCGGGTCCGAAGCTTCGAGCTTGAGGAACATGGCCATGGCGTAGCCGCCCAGGCCGAAAAACACGCCCTGGCCCAGGCTCAGCACGCCGCCGTAACCCCAGAGCATCACCAGGCCCAGGGCCACGAAGCCGTAGCTCAGGTACTTGCCCACCAGGTTGAGGCGGAAGATGTCGAAGACCAGCGGGAAGGCGACCAGCAGCAGCACGGCGAGCGTGAGCACGCTGCCCAGTCCCTTGCTGGCGATCCATGTGGTGAATTTGTTCATGCTTGCACTCCGGAAATGAAAAGCGGGATCAGCGGCGCACCTTGCTGGCGAACAGGCCTTGCGGGCGGATCATCAGGATCACGACGATGATCGACAGCGTCAGCACCTTGGCGTTCGAGCCGCTCATGAAGAACTCGCTGATCGACTGCGTCTGCGCGATGCCGAAGGCCGAGGCCACCGTGCCCAGCAGGCTGGCCGCGCCGCCGAAGGTCACGACCAGGAAGGAGTCCACGATGTAGAGCGAACCGCTGGTCGGGCCCGTGGAGCCGATGGTGGTGAAGGCTGCGCCTGCCACGCCGGCGATGCCGCAGCCGATGGCGAAGGTCAGGCGGTCGGTCTTCTTGGTGTTGATGCCGATGGCGTTGGCCATGGTGCGGTTGCTCACCGTGGCGCGCACCCGCAGGCCCCAGCGGCTCTTGTAGAGCGCCAGCAGCACACCGCAGGTCACGAAGGTGGTCAGGCCCAGCACGAAGAGGCCGTTGATCGGGATGTCCAGGCCCTCGTGCGGCGACCAGGAACCCATGAGCCAGTCGGGCAGTGTGGGGCTGACCTCCTTGGGGCCGATGGCGGTGCGGAAGACCTGCTGGATGGCCAGGCTCAGGCCCCAGGTGGCCAGCAGCGTGTCCAGCGGGCGCTTGTAGAGAAAGCGGATCAGGCCCCACTCCACCAGCCAGCCCGCGATGAAGGCCAGGCCGAAGGCCACCGCGATGGCCACCAGGAAGTAGTAAGGCATGAGATTGGGGGCGTACTTCTCCGTCAAGGTGGAGAAGAGGAAGACCGTGTAGGCGCCGATGGTCATGAACTCGCCATGCGCCATGTTGATCACGCCCATCTGGCCGAAGATGATGGCCAGGCCCAGGCCCATGAGCAGAAGGACCGAGAACAGGCTCAGTCCGGCGAAACCCTGCATGAGGGCGATGTCGCGTATTTCAGAAAATTCCATGGCGTCACCTGCTTGTCTATCTGTCTGTGTGCGTATCGCGGGTGGCGGCCCCCGGACACCCGGGCAGCCGCCACCTTCCTTCCCCGAGCGATCTAAGGGATTACTGGTAGCCCTTCGGGAAGGGATCGGGTTCGATCAGGTTGGGCGACTCGGCCACCACCTTGAAGGTGGCGTCCTTGTTGCCGATGGCGATGCGCGACTTGCTCCACAGGTGGTGGTTCTGGTGCAGCTTCACGTAGCCTTCGGGTGCGGTCTTGAGTTCGATGCCGGGCGATGCGGCCACGACCTTGTCCACGTCGAAGCTGCCGGCCTTCTCCACGGCGGCCTTCCACAGCCAGGGACCCAGGTAACCGGCCTGCGTCACGTCGCCGATCACCGCGTCCTTGCCGTACTTGGCCTTGAAGGCCGCAACGAACTTCTTGTTGTTCTCGTTGTCCAGCGACTGGAAGTACTTCATCGAGCTGTAGAAACCGGCGAAGTTCTCGCCGCCCACACCCGTCATCTCGTCCTCGGTCACCGACAGCGTCAGCAGGAACTGCTTGTCACCGGTGATGCCGGCGGCCTTGAGCTGCTTGTAGAAGGCCACGTTGGAGCCGCCCACCACGGCTGCGAAGATGCAGTCCGGCTTGGCGACCTTGATCTTGTTGATCAGAGAGTTGAAGTTGGTGTTGCCCAGCGGGTAGTACTCCTCGCCGACCACCTTGCCCAGCTTGCCCACGCTCTCGATGTGCTTGCGCGCGATCTTCATCGAGGTGCGCGGCCAGATGTAGTCCGAACCCACCAGGAAGAAGGTCTTGGCTTTCTTCTCCTTCGAGCCCCAGTCCAGGCCGTAGATGATCTGCTGCGTGGCTTCCTGGCCCGTGTAGATCACGTTCTTGCTCTGCTCCAGGCCTTCGTAGAAGGTGGGGTAGTAGAGCAGGCCGTTTTCCTTTTCGAACACCGGCAGCACGGCCTTGCGCGAGGCGCTGGTCCAGCAGCCGAAGACGGCGGCCACGTGGTCGTTGACCAGCAGCTTCTTGGACTTCTCGGCGAAGGTCGGCCAGTCGGAGGCGCCGTCTTCCTTGATCACCTTGATCTTGCGGCCCAGGATGCCGCCCATGGCGTTGATCTGGTCGATGGCCAGCTGCTCGGCCTGGATCGAGCCGGTCTCCGAGATGGCCATGGTGCCGGAAGAAGAGTGCAGCTGGCCCACGGTGACCTCTGTGTCGGTCACGGCCAGCTTGGTCGTGTTGACCTTGGCGGTCGGGAACTGCTGGGCCAGGGCCAGGCCGGGCACACCGGCCACGGACAGGGCGCCCATGGCCTGCAGGACCTGGCGGCGCTGTAGACCGGTGTTCAGTAGGTGGGAGGGGGCGGACGGTTTCTTCATGAGGCACTCCAGTTAGAGGAAGAGGGAACCAGGAAACACCTGCGGGAGGTGCGGGCAACACCTTGTCACCACGGCCTTGAGATTAGGGAGAGGGGCTTGTTCGGCCCATACGTCAATCAACGTATCGCCCGATTTCGGTGCGGTGAGAACGGTTCTTGCATGTGCACCTGTATGGGCACCGGACTCACCAGAAAGAGGCGTGTTGGCCCGTACGCACCCTTATGAAGAACGCACCACAAAAAATCTTCCGCATCCGCCGCGACTACAACTCCTGGGTGGCCAACGAAACCCTGGAGGACTACGCGCTGCGCTACACGCCCCACAGCGCGCGCAAGTGGAGCGAATGGCGCGTGGCCAACACGGCCTTCGGCGGCATGTCCTTCCTGGCGCTGGAAGCCATCGGCGGCGCCATCGCGCTCAATTACGGTTTCGACAACGCCTTGTGGGCCATCCTGGTCATGGGGCTCATCACCTTCCTCACCGGCTTGCCCATCGCCGTCTACGCCGCGCGTTACGGCCTGGACATGGACCTGCTCACGCGCGGCGCGGGTTTCGGCTACCTGGGCTCCACCGTCACCTCGCTGATCTACGCCAGCTTCACCTTCATCTTCTTCGCGCTGGAGGCGGCCATCATGGCGTTGGGCCTGCAGCTCGTGCTGGACTGGCCGCTGGTGTGGTGCTACGTGCTGTCCTCCCTGGTCATCATTCCGCTGGTGCTCTACGGCATCACCTTCATCTCGCGCCTGCAGACCTGGACGCAGCCACTGTGGGCGCTGCTGCTGCTGTGGCCCTTCTTCTGGTTCGCCGTGGCCCAGCCCGATCTGTACCGCGAATTCACCGGCCTCTCGGGCCTGACCTCGGGCAGCAGCGGCTTCGAGCCACTGATGTTCGGCGCGGCCGCTGCGGTGGCCTTCTCGCTGGTGGTGCAGATCGGCGAGCAGGTGGACTACCTGCGTTTCATGCCCGAACGCACCGCCGCCAACCGCTGGCGCTGGTGGGCCTGCGTGCTCAGCGCCGGGCCGGGCTGGATCGTGCTGGGCATGCTCAAGATGCTGGGCGGCGCCTTCCTGGCCTTCGTCGCGCTGCAGTACGGCGCGCTGCCCGGCCACGCGGCCGAGCCCACGCAGATGTACCTGGTCGGCTTCAACCTCTCGCTGGGTGACCCGATGCTGGCGCTGTGGCTTACCGTGCTCTTCGTGGTGATCTCGCAGGTCAAGATCAACGTCACCAACGCCTACGCCGGTTCGCTGGCCTGGAGCAACTTCTTCGCGCGGCTCACGCGCAGCCACCCGGGGCGCGTGGTCTGGCTGGTCTTCAACGTCATCATCGCCATGCTGCTCATGACGCTGGGTGTCTTCGGCGCGCTGGAGAAGGTGCTGGGCCTGTACGGCAACGTGGCCATCGCCTGGGTCGGCGCGCTGGTGGCCGACCTCGTCATCAGCAAACCGCTGGGTCTTTCACCTAAAGGCGTGGAGTTCCGCCGCGCCTACCTGTATGACCTCAACCCCGTGGGCCTGGGCGCCATGCTGCTGGCCGTGGTGCTGGCCGGCGTGGCCTACACCGGCATGCTGGGCGACTACGCGGCCGCCTTCTCGCCCTTCATCGCGCTCTTCACCGCCATGCTGGCCGCGCCGCTGCTGGCCTGGGCCACCAAGGGGCGCTATTACCTGGCGCGCCACGACGTCTCGCCCTGGAAACCGGGCGAGGTGGTGCGCTGCAGCGTCTGCGAAAACCAGTTCGAGAGCGCCGACATGGCCAGTTGCCCGGCCTATGGCGCGCCCATCTGCTCGTTGTGCTGCTCGCTCGAATCGCGCTGCCACGACCGCTGCAAGACCCAGTCGCGCGCGGCCGACCAGGTGCGCGACGCCCTGGCCGCCTTTCTGCCGGCCGGGCTGAACAACCGCTTCAACTTCCGCGTGGCGCAGTACTTCACGGTCTTCCTCGGCCTGTCCGCGCTTCTGGCCTTCCTGCTGGGCGTGGTCTATATGCAGGAAAGCCTGCACGCCCCGGCCGAGGCGCTGCGCATGCCCTTCATCAAGGCCTTCTCGCTCTTGGCCGTGTTGGCCGCTGTGTGCGCCTGGTGGGTGGTGCTGGCCAATGAGAGCCGGCGCATGGCGCACGACGAATCCGAGCGCCAGACCCAGCTGCTGCAGAAGGAGATCGACGCCCACATGCGCACCGACGAGGCCCTGCAGGGCGCCAAGGAAGTGGCCGAATCCGCCAGCCAGGCCAAGACCCGCTACGTGGCCGGCATGACGCACGAACTGCGCACCCCGCTCAACAGCATCCTGGGCTACGCGCAGATCCTGCTGCGCGGCAACGAGCTGCAGGGCAGCCCGCGCGAGATGGTCACCACCATGCAGCAAAGCGGCCAGCACATGCACGCGCTGATCGACGGCCTGCTGGACCTGGCCCGCATCGAAGCCGGCCGCCTGCGCCTGGACCCGGCGCCCCTGCCTTTCCCCGAATTCCTTTCCGAACTCGCGCGCATGGTGCAGCCCCAGGCCGAGGGCAAGGGCCTGGCCTTCCGGCTGGAAACGCAGGGCCGCGTGCCGGCCTGGGTGCAGGCCGACGCCAAGCGCCTGCGCCAGATCCTCATCAACCTGCTGGCCAATGCCGTGCGCTTCACCGACCGCGGCAGCATCGTCTTTCGCGTGAACTGCCGGCACGAGGTGGTGCGCTTCGAGGTGGAAGACACCGGCATCGGCATCGCCCCGCAGGACCAGGAGCGCATCTTCCAGCCCTTCGAGCGCGGCAGCGCGGGCCGGCGCACCAGCGAGTCGGGCACCGGCCTGGGCCTGACCATCACGCACCTGCTCACCGAACTCATGGGCGGCGACCTCAGCCTGCGCAGCGCCGTGGGGCAGGGCAGCACCTTCAGCGTGCGCCTCTACCTGCGCGAGATCGAGGCGCCGGCCGAACGCACCGTACGCCACCTGCGCCCCATCGTGGCTTACCTGGCGCCGCGCCGCACCCTGCTGGTGGTGGACGACCAGCCCATCCAGCGCCAGCTGCTGGCCAGCCTGCTGCTGCCCCTGGGCTTCGCCATGCGCGAAGCCGCCAGCGGCCGCGAGGCGCTGGAGATCGTGCAGCGCGAACGCCCCGACGCCGTGCTGCTGGACATCAATATGGACGACCTCAACGGCTGGCAGACTGCGCAGCTCATGCGCACCGCCGCCGGGACCGGCCTGCCCATCATCTTCGTCTCGGCCGACCCCTTCGAGAACCGCCCCGAGCTGCTGGCCGCCGTGGGGGCCCAGGGCTTCGTGAGCAAACCCGTGATCGAGTCCGAGCTGCTGGACCTGCTGGCCCGTGTGCTGCAACTGGAATGGGTGCACGAGACCCAGCGTCTGGCCGCATCCCCCACCGCGCCCGACGGCGCCACCGCGCTGCCGCTGCCCGCCGAGCTGCGCCAGCGCCTCATCGCCCTGGCGCGTATGGGCAATGCCAGCGGCCTGCGCAGCCTGCTGCGCAACAGCGCCCAGGAGGCGCCCGCCATCGCCGACGTGCTGCAGGCCCTGGTGGTGCACGTGGACCGTTTTGACTTCACCGCCCTGATCGCCCGCCTGAAAGAGACCGAAGATGAATCCGCCTGAGCCCCTGCCCCCGTCCGCCGTCTCCAGCGTGGTGCTGGTGGTGGACGACGCCCCCGAGACCTTGCGCATGCTGTGCGACGCGCTGGCCATCGAGGGCTACACCGTGCTGGTGGCGCGCGACGCCATCGAGGCGCTGGAGCGCTTCGAGATGGCCGTGCCCGACGCCGTGCTGCTCGACGCCATCATGCCCGGCGACAACGGCTTCACCCTTTGCCGCCGCCTCAAGGCCGAGCCCTCCTGGGCCCACGTGCCCGTGATCTTCATGACCGGCCTGGCCGAGACCGAGCAGATCGTCGAGGGCTTCGCCAGTGGCGGGGTGGACTACGTCGTCAAGCCGCTCAAGATCCCCGAGGTGCTGGCCCGCCTGGCCACGCACCTGCGCAACGCCCACGTGAGCCGCCTGGCGCGCGAGGCCGTGGACGTGGCGGGCCTGGGCGTGGTGCTGCTGGACACGCAGGGCCGTCTGGCCTGGCGCTCGCCGCAGGCCATGCGCTGGCTGCAGCAGGCCCTGGGCCCCGAGCAGGACGACGCGGCCCAGCGCCAGTGGCTGCAGCAGGTCGTGCACCAGGGCGAGACCCTGGCCCCGCTGCCCGACGGCAGCCAGCTGCAGGCGCGTTACCTGGGGCAGGGCGGCCCCGGTGAAGTCATGGTGCTGCTGCGCCAGACCGCGCCCGTG
>Ga0208633_100384_pt1 | contig 12322 bp, 10 predicted proteins | sample LakWasMet63_LOW9_2_FD_183895 | JGI IMG/M metagenome (GOLD analysis project Ga0208633, IMG submission 183895) | Freshwater sediment methanotrophic microbial communities from Lake Washington under simulated oxygen tension - Sediment Metagenome... | ecosystem: Environmental > Aquatic > Freshwater >...
CAGCGTCGCATCCGCCGCGTTGAGGGCCGCACCGGCACGCGCATCGAAGGCCGCCAGGCGGCAGCGCACGAACCAGTCTTCCACCTTCTCGGCCACGGCCACCAGGGCCTCGTGGGCCGCGGCGGTGGCGTCGCCCAGCGGGCGGGCGGCCTGGCCGGCCGCTTCCCAGGCAGCCAGTGCGCGTTGTGCGTGGCGGGTCTGCGCAGCATTGGCAGCGGCGACCGTCACCAGGCCGTCATCACTGCCGATGTCGGCGAGCAGCTCGCGCGCGGCGGTGGCGATGGCGGCGCCCTCTTCGTCCTCGTCGCGGATGGCCGCCAGCGGGACACCCGGGAGTTTCTGCGCCAGCACATTGGTGTCTTTCAGACGCCCGGCAGCCCACTGCACCGCAGCGATCAGTTCGGGCGCGCGCACCTGGCCGTCACCATCACCGTCCACAAAGGACAGGGTGCGGGCGTCGAACTCGATGCCCTTGACGGGGCAGGACAGGGCCACCCAGAGCTTCTGGTCGAGCTGGCCGATGTTGAGCAGTTCGGCCGCGGTGTCCAGGCGGACCTGGTCGAAACCGCCGGCACGGAAGAAACGCCAGTGAGGCAGGGCTGTGGTCATGAAACGGTCCTCCTAATGAACTTGCGTTTCATCTTACCTGCGGCCGGCGGCTCCGGAGTTCAGGAGCGCACGGGCACGTTGCCGTGGTGCGGGCGCATGCGGTCCAGCACCTGGGTGCTCATGCTGCGCGAGAGCTCTTCCTTGCCCAGGAAGACCGTGCCCAGGCCCTCCTGGCGCAAGAGCTGGGCTTCGTCCTCACTGAGCGTACGCAACAGGATTTCCACGTTCGGGTTGAGCGCGCGCGCGGTCTCCACCATGCGCCGCGCGCGCATGGAATCGGGCGGCGTGATGACCAGCATGGCGGCGCGCGCGATGTGCGCCTGGATCAGCACCTCGGGTTCGGCCGCGTCGCCGCTCACCGCCGGGATGCCCTCCTTGCGCAGTGTCTCCACCAGCTCGCGGTTCTGCTCGGCCACGACAAAAGGAATCGCCTGCTCGCGCAGCTCGGCGGCCATGCGCCGGCCCACGCTGCCGTAGCCCACCAGCACCACCTGCCCGGTCAGTTGCTTGGGGTCGGTGGACATGGGCAGCTCGGCCAGCGGGTCATCGCGCTGCTCGAAACGGCGCACCAGCTCGGAGCGCTGGCGCAGCCAGGCCTGCAAGGGCCCGATGGCAGCAAAAACCGCCGAGTTGGCGGCGATCGAGATCAGGGCCCCGGCCAGCACCAGGCTCTGCCCATCGGCCGGCATCAGCTGCAGCGCCACGCCCATGCCGGCCAGAATGAAGGAGAACTCGCCGATCTGCGCCAGGCTGGCGCCGATGGTCAGCGCCGTGTTGAGCGGGTAGCGGAACAGCAGCACCAGGGCGATGGCGGCCAGCGTCTTGCCCACCATGATGATGGCCACCACCGCCAGCACCTTGAGCGGTTCCTGCCAGAGCACGGCCGGGTCGAACAGCATGCCGACCGAGACGAAGAAGAGCACGGCAAACGCGTCGCGCAGCGGCAGCGACTCGTCGGCCGCGCGGTGGCTGTACTCGGATTCACGCATCATCATGCCGGCGAAGAAGGCGCCCAGCGCGAAGGACACATCAAACAGCAGGGCCGCGCCAAAGGCCACACCGATGGCTGCGGCCACCACGCACAGCGTGAACAGCTCGCGCGAGCCGGTGCGCGCCACCCACCACAGCAGCTTGGGGAAGACCCGCCGCCCCACCACCAGCATCACGGCGATGAAGGCCGCCACCTTGGCCAGCGTCAGGCCCATGGTGGTCCAGAGTTCGCCCGCGTCGGCCGCCTTGCCGGCGCCCGCCTCACTCATCACACCGGCCAGGGCCGGCACCAACACGAGCACCAGCACCATGACCAGGTCTTCCACCACCAGCCAGCCCACGGCAATGCGGCCGTTGATGGAATCCAGCAGGCCCTTGGCTTCGAGCGCGCGCAGCAGCACCACGGTGCTGGCCACCGACAGGCACAGGCCGAAGATCAGGGCCCCGCCCCAGTGCCAGCCCCAGGCCATGCTGGCGCCCATGCCCAGCGCCACGGCCACGCCGATCTGCACGATGGCGCCGGGCACGGCGATGCGCCGCACCGCCAGCAATTCACGCAGGGAAAAATGAAGACCCACGCCGAACATCAGCAGCATCACGCCGATCTCGGCCAGCTGGCCGGCCAGGCCGACATCGCCCACGAAACCCGGCGTGGCCGGGCTGATCACCACGCCGGCCAGCAGGTAGCCCACCAGCGGCGGCATCTTGAGCTGGATGGCCAGCAGGCCCAGGATCATCGCCAGGCCGAAGCCGGTGGCGATGGTGGCGATGAGGCTGACGTCATGGGGCACGGTGCCTATCATGAGGGATTCGTGAAATCGTAGCGTCCTGAAGGGATACAAGGCTGCTGCACTCTGGCGCACGCGCCCTGGCTGGAGTAAGCTGAATCCGGCGCGCTGGCCCCGCCATCGCCGCCTGCACAGAACACCGTCGATCATGAAAAAACACCTGCTCGCGCTTGCCGCCTTCCTGCTGACACTCACCCCGGCCTGGGGCCAGCCTGCCAACGGCGGCTACCGCTTCTCCCCGGTCAACCAGTTCGACATCAACCTGACAGCGGCCTACTGGAACCCCATCATCCAGTATGTGACGGACAAGAGCGGCGTCAAGCTCAGCCTGAAGATCGGCCGCACCTCGGCCGACACCACGGCCTATGTGCTGACGCAGGAAGTCGAGTTCGTCTTCTCCAACCACCTGTTCAGTCCCGAACGCGAACAGCTGGGGTGGAAGGTCTTCGGCCGCCGCCAGATGCCCGCCATCCAGGGCCAGATCGTCGTGCCCGCCGATTCGCCCATCACCGAGCTGGCCCAGCTCAAGGGCGAGGAAGTCGCCTTCCCGGGCCCTGAGGCCTTCATCGCCTACAAGGTGCCGTACGCGCAACTGCTCAATCGCGGCATCGACATCAAGGTGGTGTTCGGCGGCAACCAGAATGGCGCGCTGGCGCAGCTCTTCGCCGGCAAGGTCAAGGCGGTCGGCGGCAATTCCCAGCTCATCGAGGGTTACGCCAAGCGGGAGAACCGCAAGTTCCGCGTGCTGTGGTCCTCCGACCCCTTCCACGACCTGGCGCTCATGGTCTCGGGCAAGGTGGCGGAGAAGGACGCGCAGGCCGTGGCACAGGCCTTCCTGAACATGCACAAGGACCCCAAGGGCCGCGACATCCTGCACCAGACCTCGCAAAAGGTGGGGCTGCCGATCGACGCCTACTTCATTCCTGCCAGCGCGGCCGACTACGACTCCTATCGCAAGTTCTACCAGACGGCACCGCCCGCGCTGCGCTGAGCATGCCCACGCCGCTGATCAACCTGCTGCCCAACTCGCTGGTCAAGCGGGTCTTCGCGCTCTACGCGGTCACCATGCTGCTGTTTGTCGGCGCGGGCACCTGGCTGTTCCTGCATTACCAGTTCACCCAGGAGATCGAAGGCGTCCAGCAGTCCGCCACCATGCTGGTGGAAGCGACCGCGCAGACCATCACCGACAGCGCGGTCATCGGCGACTACGACACCATCCAGCGCACGCTGGACCGCGGCATCCTCCAGTCCCAGTTCTCCTCGGCCGCCTTCATCGACCTTCGGGGCGGTGTCGTGAAAAGCCTGAACCACTCGGGCCCCGAAGGCTACGTGCCGGGCTGGCTGCGCGCGCAGGTGGGCTCGCAGCTGTACGACATCAACCGCACCATCTCGGTGGGCGGGCATGACTATGGTGTGCTGCGGCTGGAGTTTGCGGTGGGCGTGGTGGCCCTCCACCTCTGGCATCTGCTGCTGGCCGCACTCGGCCTGTCCATCGCGAGCCTGCTGGGCGGCCTGTTCCTGATCTGGTACTCGCTGCGCCGCTGGATCTCCTCCTTCCAGCGCATGGACACGGTGCTCTCCGCCAGCGACCCGCAATTCGAGAAACTGGCCGGCGAGATGGTGCTGGCCGTGCCCGAGGAATTCCGCGCCACGTTCGAAGCGCTGCACCGCGCCTCGGGCAGCCTGCGCCTGGAACTCCGGCAGCGAGAACAGGCCCTGGCGGCGCTGCGCCGTGTCCTCTCCAACCTGCTGCCCGACGCGCCGTCCCCCGAATCCCAGAGCATGGACATCGCCGCGCTGTCGCGGGTGGTGCTGCAAATCATCCAGGAGCGCGAGGGCAGCCGCCAGGCGCTGCAGGACGCGATGCAGGCGGCCGAGGCGGCCAGCCGCGCCAAGAGCGAGTTCCTGGCCGTGATGAGCCACGAGATCCGCACCCCCATGAACGGCATCATCGGCATGACGACGCTGACGCTGGAGACCGAGCTCAGCGCGCCGCAGCGCGAATACCTCAACCTGGTGAAGAAATCGGCCGACAGCCTGCTGGCCATCATCAACGACATCCTGGACTTCTCCAAGATCGAGGCCGGCCAGCTGACGCTGGACCTGCGCCCCTTCCGTCCGCACTCGCTGGTGCGCGGCACACTCAACAGCCTGGACACCCAGGCCCGCCTCAAGGGCCTGCGCCTGGCCTACGAGCCGCAGGCCACCGTGCCGCCCCACCTGATCGGCGACGCGGGCCGTTTGCGCCAGATCCTCATCAACCTGATCGGCAACGCCATCAAGTTCAGCAAGCAGGGCGTGGTGCAGGTGCGCGTGCTGCGCCAGCCCGACCAGCGGGGACAGGCGGTCCTGCGCTTCGAGGTGCAGGACCAGGGTGTGGGCATCGTGCCCGAAAAACAGAAAGTGATCTTCGCCCCCTTCACCCAGGCCGACGCCTCCATCACGCGCCACTTCGGCGGCACGGGCCTGGGCCTGGCCATCTGCGCGAAGCTGGTCCGCGCCATGGGCGGCGAGATCGGCGTGCGCAGCGCCCCAGGACAGGGCAGCACCTTTTTCTTCACGGCCGCCTTCGACATCGACCACAGTGAATCGAACAGCGACATCATGTCCCTCGCCGACGCGGAAGAAGCGTCGGACTCGGCCAACAGCCTGCGCGTCCTGCTGGTGGAAGACAACGAGATCAACCAGAAGCTCGCCCTCAGCCTGCTGGAGCGCGAAGGCCATGAAGTCGATGTCGCCCCCGACGGCGCCCAGGCCGTGCGCATGGCCACCCAGTCGGACACTCCTTATGACCTGATCCTGATGGACATGCAGATGCCGGTCCTGGACGGCCTGGAGGCGACCCGCCGCATTCGCGCCCACGAGCGCAACACGCGCGAGCATGTGCGCATCGTGGCCATGACGGCCAACGCCATGACGGGCGACCGGGAGCGTTGCCTGGCCGCCGGCATGGACGAGTACCTGGCCAAACCGATCAAGCTCGACGAACTGAGGGCCGCACTGCGCTGGCAGGACGCCGGCTACAGCCCCGCCACCGTGCCGGGCGCCTTGAGCGCGGCGCCGCCGGCCGCACCCTCAGCCGTGGCGACCGCGGCGAAGCCGGCCGCGGGCCGGGCCTTCGATTACGCCGCGGCCCTCGCCAGCGCCGATGCCATGGTGATCCGCATCATTGGAGACTCCTTCCGCAGCAACTGGCCGGTCCAGGTTCAAAGCCTGCACACGGCTGTGGCGCAAGCCGATGCGCCGCTGCTCCAGCGCAGCGCCCACACCTTGCGCGGGATCGTGGGGCACTTCGGCGCGGCACCGGTCGACACCCTGAGCCGCCAGATCGAGCTGCTGGGCGCCAAGGGCACCGTGGACCAGGCGGCGGCCCTGGTGGCGCAGCTGGAAACCGAGCTGAAAGCGCTGGACCTAGCACTGACCCGGTTCCTGAGCCAGACGGCCTGAGAACGGTTCAGGCCTCGTCGGCAAAGCGCTGGCGCACGGCCAGCACCTCGTCGAAACGCTCCAGGAAAGCGTCCACGCACTGCGGATCGAAATGGATGCTGCGCTGCGAGCGCATCAACTCCACTGCGGTGTCCACGTCCCAGGCCAGCTTGTAAGGGCGCGCCGAAGTCAGCGCATCAAACACGTCGGCCACCGCCACGATGCGCCCCACCAGCGGAATCGCTTCACCGGCCAGCCCATGGGGGTAGCCGCTGCCGTCGAACTTCTCGTGGTGGCTCAGGGCGATCACGGCCGCCATCTGCAGCAGCGGCGAGCCGCTGTCCGCCAGGATCTTGTGCCCGATGACCGGGTGCTGCTTCATGATGTCGAACTCGGCCGGGTCGAGCCGGCCCGGCTTGAGCAGGATGTGGTCCGGGATGCCGACCTTGCCCACATCGTGCATGGGTGCCGCTTCCAGGATGAGCCGCTGGTGCTCCGGCGGCAAGCCCAGCCGCACGGCGATCAGCCAGGAATAGTGCGCCATGCGCTGGATATGCGCGCCGGTCTCGGGGTCGCGGAACTCGGCCGCCTTGGACAGGCGCAGGATGGTCTCGCGCTCGCGACGCACGATCTCGTCCGTCGCCTTGAGCACCTCCTCGGCCAGCCAGCTGGCCCGGTCCTCCAGCCGCTTCTGGTTGGCGCGCAGGGCCAGCATGTTGCGCATGCGCGCCCTGAACTCGATCTTGTCCAGCGGCTTGGTCAGGAAATCGTTGGCCCCGGCTTCGAGCGCGCTGTAACGCACCGTCAGCTCGTCATTGGCCGTCACCATCAGTACCGGGATATCGGCGCGCCCCGGCGCAGCGCGAAAACGCTGGATGAAATCGACGCCATTGAGCTCCGGCATCATGTAGTCCACGATCACCAGGTCGGGCACGGCGCCCTGGCAATGCGCCAGGGCCTGCAGCGGATCGGTGAACGCCTCGACCTCGTGCGACTCGCCCAGCTGGCCGATGAAATGCTTGAGCAGGAGCAGATTGGCTTCCACATCGTCGACGATCACAATCTGCATGGCGGGTCCGTTCGGGCATCGATACTACTGGCCCTATCTTAGGCCAGTCGCCGCCAGAGGGCGAGGCGGGGCGGCAGTCACAGGCTGCCAGCGTGACGAAATACCGCCCCGATGCCTCAGACACCGCCGCTCAGTAGCGCAGCACCACCGGCGAGCCGCCCAGCTGGGCGCGCTGCAGCCAGACGAAGACCGAATCCACCGTCACGGTCTCGATGCGGTCGCTGTAGCGCTTTTCGCCGGGGTGGTCGTCGAAGGCCACGTTGGCCGCGCCCAGGCGCCCGCCCAGCCGCGTCAGCGCGCCGATCTTCAGCGTCGTGGGCTGGTAGCCCTTGAACTGCAGCCAGGCCTGCGCACGCTCACGTGAGTACACCGTGGGCTCCATGGCCGCGGCCAGCGTCTCGATGGCCCACTGGTTGCTCTGCTGGTACTTCTGGCTCCAGGGGTAGCTCACGATGTTGTAGGGCCGGTGGTGTAGCGCAATGGCGCGTTGCTCGTGTTGCAGCAGGGCGTGCAGCTTGGCCTGCACTTCCGGCGTGGGCAGCACCCAGGCCGCCTCCAGGCGCCAGAGGTCGTCCAGAAAAAACTCGCCCAGGCCCTGGCGGTAGATCGCCGCCTCCTGCGTGCCGCAGTGGTTGAGCTTGTGCAGCACGCGCCACACGTGGCCGCCGTTGCCATCGGGCTGCTTGTAGGCAAAACCCAGATGCGACCAGCGCAGGCCGTACTTGCTCAAATCCTGCCCGGCGCGCGCCAGCACCACCACCTGCGCGCCGCTGGCGTCCAGCGCCTGCAGGGTGCGCTCGGCCAGTGTCAGGCCGCGCTCCACGGTGATGGCCTGCAGCGGCCGGTTTTCGCAGCTCCGTCCGGCGTGGGCTGGGGCCGCGGCCAGCAGCAAGGCGGTGGCCAGCAGTGCCATGAATTTGCGCAAGGCTTTCATAAGGTCACCCGCTCGTTGTGCAGCAGCGCCCGGCCCAGCGCATTGGGGATGAAGGCAATGGCCTCGCCCGCCACCGAGAGCACCACACCGGCGCCGATCACGCTGACCATGAGCACCGTGCCCACCCCCACGGCTGACGCACCCAGGCCCTTGCCCGCGATCTCGATGCTGGCCACCGCACCATCGGACGCGCGCTCCAGCACATAGACCGTGCCGCGTGCGGTGGATTCGATGGTCTTCACCACCAGCACCGCGCCGGCGGCAGACAGCGCCACCGGCACCACCACCACCGCAGCGGCCGCTGCGCTGCCCACCACAACCACCGAGGCGATGGGCAGGGCCGAGAGCGTGCTGAGCGCCGAGGCCTCGGTATGGGCGCGGGCCGGCAGGGCCGCGCTGCCCAGGGCCAGGCTCACCGCCAAAGCCAGGGATAACAAGCGTTGTTTCATGATGACTCCTTGTGTCGTGGTGTCATTCATTCGCCGCGCATCGCGCTGCGGCGGCCGTCCAGGCGGGCTTCGGCCAGGTCGGCTTCGTGGCGGTCACGCAGGGTCTTGGCCAGCGTGAAGGTGGTGGTGATCAGGTAGAGCCAGCTCACGCCCAGGAAGGCCTTGTAGGTCTCGCTGATCTCCATGCGCAGCAGGCCCCAGCCCGTGAGCGCCATGGCCAGGAAAAAACCGATCCAGACCACGAACTTGAACATGGGGGAATCGGCCACCTTGCCCTCGGCTTCGGCCTTCTCGTTGTCGCGCACGAACTTGGCCAGCACGAAGGCGGCCGAGAGGCAGAAGAAATAACCCATGACCATGAAGGCGCGGTCCAGGTCCTTGCCCGGCAACCAGGCCAGGCCCACGCCGCACAGGAAAACGGCCAGCAGGAAAGAAACCCAGACCTGGAGGGACCAGGCTTTGGAATCGCGGTGGATGAGCACTTGCATGTAAGACCCCTTGGGGTTGTTGAACATGCAGCGGAGTGTGCCGAGGGCCTTTCAAAAAGGAGGCGCCTGGATAGCCCAGTCCGAATTCTGCAAACTTAAAGTATCGCAAATCGATACTTTTTAGTGGAGCATAGGCCCGGCGGCGGCCAAGAGCAGAGGGCTCAGCGGACGGGAAAGGTGGGCCCCTGCCTGCTACCGCCATCCAAGACCGCAGCCCTCAGATCAGTCAACGCGGCCAGGATGGCCTGCGCCACAGGCGGCGATGCCAGCATGCCCTCTTCCGTCAGCGTATCGGCGGTCAGCTGAAGGCTGACCGATGCGGACTCGACCAGGGCGGCGGACATGGTCTTGAGTGTTTCGCGCAAGGCAGCGTCCGAAAAGTGGGCGCGGGGTTGCGCATTCAGCAGGGCAACTGGTTTGCCGACAAAGGACTCCAGGCTGACCAGCCAGTCAAGTGCGTTCTTCATGACGCCCGATACGCCATGCGCGTACTCCGGGCTGGCGATCAGCAAGGCATCTGCGCCGCCCACGGCCGCGCGCAACGTGGCCACGGAGGGTGGGACGGACGCCTCCAGATCGATGTTGAACAGCGGCAGATCACCCACCCCAGGGAACACCTCGATCTGCATGTCTTGCGGCGCCAATATTGCGGCGGCGCGCAGCAAGGCGGAGTTGATGGAGGCTGCGCGCAGGCTGCCGGACAAGGCGAACACTTTCATGTCAACCGACATTAAACAACGCGGTATCCATACGGCGGCAAGACCGCCAGCCAGTCCGGCGCGAACCCGGCCCTAGACGCCCGCCGGGAGTTTGGAACGCATGGCCTGGCGGCGGTCCAGCTTGCGGCCGTCGGCGATGAAGGTGCCGTCACCCACAGCGTGCAGCAAACGCCGTTCCTTGCGCGTGGCATCCACCCAGGCGGCCACGCCCTGCAGGAAAACGACGCCGTGTTTCTTGTTGTAGTCGATCACCCGGCACTCGATGTTGGCCAGGCACTCCTGGATCAGCGGCGCCTTGACCTTGCTGGCCTTGAGCGGCGTGAGCTTGAATTTCTCGAACTTATCCGTGTCGGTGCCCGAGCAGGTGCCCACGCCCACTACCTTGTCGAGCAGGTCCACCGTGGGGATGGCGATCACGCACTCCTTGGTCTTGCGCAAAGCGGCAAAGGAATGGTTCCACGGCCCGGTGGTGATGGCGAACACCGGCGTGAAGTCCACCACCATGGTCCAGGAGATCGTCATGATGTTGCTCTTCTTGCCGTCATGGGTGGTGATGAGCACCACGGGGCCGGGTTCGAGCAGGGTGAAGGCTTTGTTGAGGGGAAGCTTTTTCATACGTGCCGCCAATGACTAAATTGCGCCACGGTAGCTAGCCGAGCAAGGGTCACATTTTAGGAGCGCTGTTGATTATCCGCGGTGCTTTTTCGCTCCCGAATTCTCCACATCTCTCAAAAGGTTGGCCCCTAACATGTATGCGTAGAGACTCGAGGGACGAAAAGTGAATCGGACACCTTTGTACTCAACACTCGAATCACTGACCGTGCGACTTGTAATCAAGATGGGCTGCTTAACTCGCGGATTCAGCCGCACAAATTCCACACAGTTTTCCAGTTCGCCTCGAGACTGGTACGGTCTATCTGACCACTTTACTTCGACAGCCCAAGCTGGCTTTTGCTCCGTGCCACTCAAACTAACAATGTCTACCTCCCCTGCCGCCCACCTCGCGTAGTACAGCTGTAACCCGCCATGTTGCCATTGACTATAGATCGCGGTTTCGGTAAGTGCCCCCATCGCATCTGAGTCTGCCCCAACCTGACCAAATAAAGCAGCCCGCATGGATGGATTCGTGAGATACACCTTAAAAGACATTGCCCTTTTAAATCTCTTTGCATTTTGGTCGATTCGTTCAACAACTTTTATCAGGAACGCCGCCTCAAGGTATTCAATGTAACGACGGATAGTATTTTTTGCGACTCCTGAAGACTTTGCCAAGGCCTCTAGACTCACCTCATTACCGGTGTTGTACGCGAGAGTGGTGAACAGGCGGTTCAACTCCTGAATATCACTGATGCCATATAAGCTTGGCAAGTCTCGTAGCAATACTTTGTCAATGATGTCGCTCTTAATGTACTGCCCAGGGTCCTTGCGGATAGTCTCAGAGAAGACGGCTTCAGGATAACCTCCGTAATTCAAATAGTTAACGAACTCGTCGTTGAGAGCTTCTATATTTTTCGCAGAGTATTGAATGCTAGTTCCCACTTCCTCACTGTGCACAAGCTCTTCGCCGATCAGTTCGCTTTCTCTCCCTATAAATGCCAAGTACTCGGCGAACGTCAGAGGAGGCAGCACATAGTCGCTGAAACGGCCAGCCCCTGACTCATTGCTTTTCAATCTAAGCGCGGCAGCGGCTGAGCCAGTCGCGATGAACTTGTATTCAGGATATGAATCCACTAACGATTTGAGGTGTACTTCCCATTGCCTCAGATACTGAATCTCGTCAAAAAATACGAACAGTTCGCTATCGCGCTTGTGAGAGAACAACTCTTGAAAAATGCCAAGGATTTTTTCAAGTGAAAGCCCTGTGTAAATGGGCGTTTCTAGCGAAACGTAAAGAATCCTTTTAGGGTCGGTGCCTTTGACTATCAGCTCTTTGATGCAGTGATAGACCATCACTGTCTTTCCCACCCGACGCGGCCCCATGACGACTATTGCCCGTTTCACACTCCGATCATTGACGCCGGTGAAAAACGGCTTGAAGTATTTACGGCGGGGATCATTCTGAAATGCAATCCTCCCCAATCGCCCAGACTCCCACCAAGGGTTATCAAACTGAAGCCGGGCAGTTATGTCTTTTTGGGCAATTTCGAGCATGGGCGTTAAGATCAGTTTGTTGATCTTGATCATACCCCCAAGACCAGTCAAGATCAATCAACTGATCTTGACATCTGTTGCGATGATTTCAACTCTTTAAATCGCCATATATCTGGAGCAACATCGCTTAACCCAGATCAGCTCAGCTCTGATTTGTAAGGCCCCCAACCCGCTCCCTCAGCCCCTCCAACTGCACCTCACTCGCCTTCATCGGCGCCCCCACATTCAGCCCCACCGTATTGAAGATCCCCCGCCGGAACGGCTTGCTCATCGCGGTCGGCTTACCCCCCACCAGCTCAGCGCGGCTGAAATAGGAGCCCCAGAGATTGGTGAGCGCCATGGGCACCACGGGCGCGGGTTGCTGCTCCAGGATCTTCATGATGCCGCCCTTGAACTCCTGCAGGGTGCCGTCGTGGGTGATGCCGCCTTCGGGGAAGATGGCCAGCAGGTCGCCTTCTTTCAGCACCTGGGCGGCGGCGGTGAAGGCCGCCTCATAAGCCGCCGGGTCTTCGGCGCGCGGGGCGATGGGGATGGCCTTGGCCAGTTTGAAGAGCCAGCCCAGCACCGGGATCTTGAAGATACGGTGGTCCATGATGAAGCGGATGGGCCGCGGGCTGGCGGCCATGAGCAGCACCGCGTCCACAAAACTCACGTGGTTGCAGGCCAGGATGGCAGGGCCGGTGGTGGGGATGTGCTCAT
>Ga0208633_100400_pt1 | contig 11820 bp, 11 predicted proteins | sample LakWasMet63_LOW9_2_FD_183895 | JGI IMG/M metagenome (GOLD analysis project Ga0208633, IMG submission 183895) | Freshwater sediment methanotrophic microbial communities from Lake Washington under simulated oxygen tension - Sediment Metagenome... | ecosystem: Environmental > Aquatic > Freshwater >...
GTTTCTGCGGCAATGGTATCTTGTCGCCATCACACCTGCAGGAGCTGGGATTTGGACAAGGTTCTACTGGTCACCGGAGGCGGCCGCGGCATCGGCGCCGCCACGGCGCTGCTGGCCGCGCAGCGCGGTTACGCCGTCGCCGTCAACTACACCAGCAACTCACTGGCCGCCGACGAGGTGGTGCGGCAGATCCGCGCCGGCGGCGGCACGGCCATGGCGGTGCGTGCCGATGTGGCCGACGAGGCCCAGGTGCTGGCCATGTTCCAGCAAGTCGACGCCAAGCTCGGCCGCCTTACGGCCCTGGCCAACAACGCCGGTGTGGTGGACACGGCCCAGCGCGTGGACGAGCAAAGCCTCGCGCGCTGGCGCCGCATGTTCGAGATCAACGTCTACGGCACCATGCTGTGCGCGCGCGAAGCGGTGCGCCGCATGAGCACACGCCACGGCGGCACGGGGGGCGCCATCGTCAACGTCGGCAGCGTGGCCTCGGTGCACGGCGCGGCCGGGCAGTACGTGGACTACGCCGCCGCCAAGGGCGCGGTAGATGTGTTCACGCTGGGCCTGGCGCGCGAGGTGGCCACCGAGGGCATCCGCGTCAATGCGGTGCGCCCCGGCATCGTCGACACCGAGATCCACGCCAGTGGCGGCCAGCCCGGACGCGCGCAGCGCCTGGCGCCACAGATCCCGCTGCAGCGCCCCGGTACGGCGCAGGAAATCGCCAACGCCATCGTCTGGCTGCTGTCGGACGAGGCTGGTTATGCGACCGGCTCCATACTGGACGTCACCGGAGGACGCTGATGAGCACGAAAACCTTGCAGTACTACTGGGAAGACATGGCGGTGGGCAGTACCCGCGAGCTCGGCAGCGTCAGCCCCACGCGCGAACAGATCCTGGACTTCGCGCGCCAGTTCGATCCGCAGCCCTTCCATCTGGACGAGGCCGCCGCCCAGGCCTCGGTCTTTGGCAGCCTGTGTGCCAGCGGCTGGCACACCTGCGCCATGGCCATGCGCCTGATGGTCGACAACTTCCTGTCCGAGGCGGCCGGCCTGGGCTCGCCCGGCCTGGAAAGTCTGAAGTGGACCAAACCGGTGTTTCCGGGTGACGTGCTGACACTGCGCCACACCATCCTGGACAGCCGTCCCATGGGCAGCCGGCCCGATGTGGGCCTGGTGCGCACGCTGTGGGAGATGCACAACCAGCACGGCGACAAGGTGCTGCACATGGAAGGCTGGGGCATGTTCCGCCGGCGCACGCCCGCCGCAGCGACGACCCGCAAGGACTGAGATGGACTTCAAACCCCTCGTCACCCTGCTGGCCATCGTCAACCCGCTGGCCATCGTGCCCTTTTTCATCCACTACACGCAGGGCTTCACGCGCGAGCAACGCCTGCGCACGATCTGGATCTCCTCGCTCAGCGCCTTTGCGGTGATCGCCATCAGCGCCCTGCTAGGCCTGCAGATCCTGGCCTTCTTCGGCATCTCGCTCGCGAGCTTCCAGGTCGGCGGCGGCATGCTGCTGCTGACCTCGGCCCTGGCCATGCTCAATGCGCAGCCGGCCGAAGCCAAATCCAACGCCGAAGAGATGCAGAGCGCGGCCGAGCGTTCGGCCGCGCGCGCCAGCATTGCCGTGGTGCCGCTGACCATCCCGCTGCTCACCGGCCCGGCCACCATGTCCACCGTGGTGATCTACGCCGACAAGGCCAAGGACTTCCTCCAGCTGGGCACGCTGGTGGGGTACGGCGTGGTGGTGGCGCTGGCCACGGCCCTGTGCTTCGGCCTGGCCGAACCGATTGCGCGCGTGCTGGGCAAGACCGGCATCAACGTCATGACCCGGCTCATGGGCCTGATCCTCGCGGCCCTGGCCGTGGAGGTGATGTCCGATGGGCTCGTGAAACTGTTCCCGGCCCTTGCCGGCTAGAAGGACGCCACCGCGCCGTTGGAGCGCGGGTCGTAACCGCCTTCCAGCACGCCATTCGGGTGGCGTACCAGCATGCCGGCATGGCCCACGCCCTCGTCCCAGGCAGCGATGGACTCCACCTCGTGCCCCTGCGCACGCAGCTGCGTCAGCACGGCCGAGTCAAAGCGACTCTCCAGCTTGAGCGAGTCGCTGGACTGGCCCCAGGTGCGGCCCAGCAACCAGCGCGGCCGCTCGATGGCCTGCTGCGGGTGGTCACCAAAACGCATGACGCGGTTGAAGATGGTGGCCTGGGTCTGCGGCTGGCCGTCGCCACCCATGGTGCCGTAGACCATGGTGCCGCCATCGGCCAGCTGGGCCATGGCCGGGTTCAGGGTGTGGAAGGGCTTCTTGCGCGGCTCCAGCGTGTTCACGTGCTTCGGATCCAGCGAGAAGCTGCAGCCGCGGTTCTGCCAGTTGACACCGCTGGTGGGCAGCACCACGCCCGATCCGAACTCGTGATAGATGCTCTGGATGAAGGAGACGGCCAGGCCGCTCTTGTCGATCACGCCCATCCAGATGGTGTCGCCAGGCTTGGCCGTCTTCCCCCAGGGCAGAGCCGTGTCGGGCTTGAACTCGCGCGCCAGCGCATCGATGCGCGCCGGCGTCAGCAACTCGGCCGGCGGCAGCGCCATGAAGTCGGGATCGGTGAGGTATCGGTCGCGCACGCGGAAGGCCAGCTTGGTCGCTTCCACCTGCGCATGGATGAAAGCCGCGCTTTCGGGGCCGGCCTGCTTCCAACCCGGGAAGCGCTCCATCAGCGCCAGGATCAGCAGCGAGACCAGGCCTTGTGAAGGTGGCACCATGTTGTGCAGCTGCGCACCACCGACCGGCACGGTCAACGGATCGATCAGCTTGGCCTGGTGCGCCTGCAGGTCGGCCAGTGTCAGCGGACTGCCGACGGCGGCCAGCTCGGCCGCCATCTGTTTGGCCAGCGCGCCGCGGTAGTACTCGTCCGTGCCCTTGCGCGCGATCAGCGCCAGCGTGTCGGCCAGGCGCGACTGCTTGAACAGCGCGCCCTCCTGCGGCACCTGCCCCTGGTTCAGGAAGGTCTCGGCAAAACCCGGGCGGTCTTTCAGCTCGGCCAGCTTGGCCTGCGTGGTGCTGGCCTGGCTGCGCGTGACCGGGATGCCCTGGCGCGCGAGGAAGATGGCGTCATCCAAGAGGCGGGACAGCGGCAGGCGGCCCCCGAGGGATTGTGAGGACAGCTTGTGCGCAGCCCCCCAGCCCGAAATCGTGCCGGCCACGGTCAGCGCAGCGGTGCCGCCACGAAAGGGAATGCTGCCGCTGATGCCACGCTGGGCGTACCAGTCGCGGCTGGCCGCCAGCGCGCTGCGGCCGCTGGCGTCGATGCCGCCGGGGCGATTGCCCGGGCCGTTGATGACCCAGAAGCTGTCGCCACCGATGGAGTTCATGTGGGGGTAGACCACGGCGATGGTGGCTGCGGCGGCGACCATCGCCTCCAGGGCATTGCCGCCTTCGCGCAGTACGGCAACGGCCGACTCGGCCGCCAGGGAATGGGGGGCCACCGCGATGCCGCGGCGACCGTAGACAGATTGACTCATGCGAATTTCTCAGAAAAGGAAAGGCGCCAATCGGCGCCTTTCCGAACGATCATGTCATGCTACCAGCCGATGGCCTTGGGCAACCACAGCGCGATCTGCGGATAGAAGAACAGCAGCAGCAGTGCCAGGAACTGCATGGCGATGAACGGCACCACCCCCTTGTAGATGTCCTTGATCGTCACCTCCGGTGGCGCCACCCCCTTGAGGTAGAACAGGGCCCAGCCGAAGGGCGGCGTCAGGAAGGAGGACTGCAGGTTCACCGTGATCAGCATGGCCAGCCAGACCGGGTCCACGCCCTGGGCCAGCAGCACCGGCAGGAACAGGGGCACGGCGATGTAGCTGATCTCGATCCATTCGATGAAGAAGCCGAGCACGAAGATCAGCAGCATCATGAACCAGATGTCGCTGTTCACGCCGCCGGGCAGCACCTCGAACATGCGCGTGATCAGGTCCTCGCCGTGCAGGCCGCGGAAAGCCAGCGCAAATACCTGGGCCGTCATGAGGATGAGCATCATGATGGCGGTGATCTTGCTGGTCTCCAGCGCCACGTCCTTCAGGATCTTCCACGTGAAGCGGCCCGAGAGCACGGTGATCAGCACCGCGCCCACGGCGCCCATGGAAGCCGCCTCGGTCGGCGCGGCGATGCCGCCGACGATGGAGCCCAGCACCGACACCACCAGCATGATGGGCGGCACCACGACTTTCCAGAAGCGGATCCAGAGCTGGCGGCGCGAGACCCCGTCGCGCTCCTCCTGCGGCAGGGGCGGCATCAGGTCGGGCTTGAGCCAGCCCAGCACCAGCAGGAAGATGATGTACACGGCCGAGAGCAGCATGCCGGGGCCGACTGCCGCCGCGAACAGCGTGCCCACCGAGAGCTGCATGATGTCCGACAGCAGGATCAGGATCAGGCTGGGCGGGATGATCTGCCCCAGCGTGCCCGAGGCGCAGATCGCGCCGCAGGCGATGCTCTTGTTGTAGCCACGCTTGATCAGCGTGGGCAGGGTCAGCAGGCCCAAGGTGATGACGGTGGCGCCGACGATGCCGGTAGTCGCCCCCATGAGCACGCCGAAGAGGATGATGCCCACGCCCATGCCGCCGCGCACGCCGCCGGCGATGTGGCCCATCACGTCCAGCAGGTCGTCGGCCAGCTTGGACTTCTCCAACATCACGCCCATGAAGACGAAGAGCGGAATGGCCATCCACTGGTAACCGGCCACGATGCCGTAGAAGCGCGCCGGCAGCAGGCTGAAGAGGCTGTCACCGAAGCCCAGGTAGCCGAACACGAAACCCACGGTCGCCAGCGTGGTGGCCACCGGGACGCCGATCATCAGCAGTGCAAAGAAAGCCACCAGCATCAGGATGGCATAGGTCTGCGGCTCAAACATGGCCGCCCTCCACCGTTTGCGCGCGCTCGTGGACAGGCGCAGCAAGGCCGCCACCGTCTGCAGCGCCACTAGGCCGTAACCGATTGGAATCAGCGACTTGACGATCCAGCGCAGCGGGATGCCCCCCGGATCGGGCGAGCTCTCCTGGATGGAATAGGCCTGCATCACGTAGGCGATCGACACCTTGATGAAGATCAGCGCCACGGCCAGCAAAAGCAGCAGTGAGATCACGTCAACGATGAATTTCCTGCGCGCCGAATAGTTCGCGTAGAACAGGTCCACGCGCACGTTGTCACCGCGCTGCAAGGCGTAGCACATGCCCAGCAGGATGAGTGCCGCCAGCAGGTGCCACTCCAGCTCCTGGGCCCATACCGAGCCGAAGCTGAAGGAATACCGCAGCAGGACATTGACCGCGACCAGTCCGATCATGGCGAGAGCCACCCAGAGAGTGGCCTTCCCAACGACATCGATCAGCGATTCAATCTTCTCCATCACGGAGGTGATCGCTTTGTTTGACATGCAATACCTTTCTCACGGACCTCAGCAAACCCCTGCCCGTTCGGGCGGAGCTTGCCGAAGTCCCTTTTGTTGTTGACCATGCGCTTAGCCGGGCTCAGCGCAAACGGGGTGGCGTGAGCCCTCGCTTAACCTCGCACCTTGACGTGGTACTGCTCTTCGCTGACCTCGACCCAGCGGTCGTACTTGGCCTTGAAGCCCATGTAGGAGTCGTGCACCTTCTTGACCAGCGGGTCCTTGGCCACGGCCTCGGCCAGCACCTTCTCGGTCTCCGCGCGCAGGGCCTGGATCACGGCATCGGGCAGCGGCTTGGCGATGACCTTCTGGTTCTTGACCAGGTCTTCCATGGCCTCGGAGTTGGCCTTCTGGCACCAGCCTTCGCTGATGACGTTGCAGGCGGCCGAGGCGTTCTGCACGATGGCCTGCAGGTCCTTGGGCAGCTTGTCCCAGGCGGCCTTGTTGATCAGCAGTTCGGAGACGGTGGCGGCCTCGTGCCAGCCGGTGGTGTAGTAGTACTTGGCGGCTTTCTGCAGACCCAGGCGACGGTCCTGGTAGGGGCCGACGAACTCGGCCGCATCGATCACACCGCGCTCCAGCGCCGGGAAGATCTCGCCGCCGGGCAGCACCTTCACGTCCACGCCCAGGTTGGCGTAGACCTTGCCGGCCAGGCCGGGGATGCGCATCTTCAGGCCCTTGAGGTCGGCGACGCTCTTGATTTCCTTCTTGAACCAGCCCGTCATCTGCACGCCGGTGTTGCCGCAGGGCATGGCCACCATGCCGAAGGGTGCGTAGACCTCGTTCCACAGGTCGATGCCGCCGCCGTCATACAACCAGCCGTTCATGCCCTGGAAGTTCAGGCCGAAAGGTACGGCGGTGAAGTACTGGGCGGCAAAGGTCTTGCCGGTCCAGAAATAGCTGTTGGCATGGTTCATCTCCACCGTGCCGGCACGCACGGCGTCGAAGCCCTCGAAAGCCGGGATCAGTTCACCGGCGCCGAAGACCTGGATCTTCAGGCGGCCGCCGGACATATCGGCGATGCGCTTGGCCAGATCGGTTGCGCTGCCCGGGCCGTCCATATAGAAGGGCGAGCCCTTGGGGTAGGCGCTGGTCATCTTCCAGTTGAAGCTCTGCTGCGCGCCGGCCACCATGGGGAAAGCCAGGGCAGCAGCGCCTGCGCCAGCGGTGACGCTCTTGGAAACAAACGAACGACGGTCCAATTTCATGAGGAAGCTCCTTAGTGGTAATGGATATCCACCTGTCCGCAAGGAGCGTGCCTGATTCAGGGCACTGAAGATCCCGAGGGTTGCACCATCCAGGGGCAATCCTCAGTTTGTATGCATGCTTATCGTTGCATTTGCAGCCACTGCACCAATTCAGTGACCGCGGCATCGGTGGCCGCACCCAAAGCGCGCACGCCACCAGCCGCGTCGGCGCTGGCGGCGGGCTGCTGCAGCTGCAGTTCGCGCTGGGCCAGCAGCTGTTCACCGCCAGCCGTGCGCTGCAGCAGGCTGGCGCGCAGGCGCAGCAGGCCGGCGCTTTGCTCCGCGCTGCTGAACATCTGGCTGAACTCTTCAAGTTCGATGTGCAGCAGGCGCGGCGCAGCGTCGCCCGCCGGCGGCAGCACGTAGTGCCGGCCCAGGCCCTCGCGCAGGCGCTGCTGCAGGAGTTCGGCGGGCACCATGGCCCAGCGCGCCTGGCTGTAGGCGCGCAGTTGCTGCGCATCGGCATACGCCAGGCGGTACAGCATGGCCGGGCTGTCCATGGCCGGACTGGCCTGCACACGCAAGGCCAGCAGCGGGCGCGTGCCCGGCGCCGGCTGGGTTACGGCAGCAGCCGGGCCGAAGTCGTAACGCAGCGGCGCCGGGGCGCGTTCGGGCAGGCCGGCACAGGCCGTCAGCAGGGCCGCCGAGAGCAGCAGCATCCACCGGGCAGCGCTCCGCAACGAGACAGCGGTTTGGGTCAATTCAAATCTCCTCATCGCGCACCTCGCGGCACGACAAAACCGGGCTCGCCCGGGCCGGGCAGGGCCAGGGCGGGGCCGTAGATCAGGGCCTGGGGGTTGTCGTCCAGCGTGGCGGCAGCGCGCCCCACCTGGCGTACGGAGCGGCCGGCGTCATCGAGCGCGCGGTTCAGGCGCGGCAGGCTGGACTGCTGCATGGTTTGGCCGGTGCTGGCCAGCGCGCCCACGCCCTGTTGCAACTGATCCAGCGTGCCGCCGGGTTGCTGCAGGCGCTGGGCCAGACCCGCATAGTGGTCGGCCGTCTTGCGCACCTGTTCGGCACTGGCACCGACACTGTTCGCCGACTCGCGCATGGCCTGGAAGGAGACGCGCGCCTCCTGCATGGCAGGCGGCACGGCCGCGGCCGCCTCGCCCAGGGCGTCGATGCTCTTGCGCAGCGCCCGCTGATTCTCGGGTGCCAGCAGCTGGTTGACGCGGCGCGTCGTTTCCTCTAGCTGGCCCAGCAGGCGCTCCCCCTGGCGCGACCACTGGTCCATCAGGCCCGGACGCATGGGGATGCGCGGCGCCTGGCCGCCCGCCACAGCCAGCGGCTCGCGCGACTCGCCGCTGTCGTCGAGCTGCACGAAGGCAATACCGGTCAGGCCCTGGTAACCCAGGCTGGCATAGGTCGAGCGGGTGATGGGCGCGCTGGCGTCCAGCTCCAGGCGCACCAGCACCAGGCCTGGACTCAGGGGGTCGAAACCGATGTCCGCCACCTTGCCGACCTTGACGCCGCGAAAACGCACCGAGGCCTGCGACTGCAGGCCGGTGACGGCATCGCGTGTGGACACCTCGTAACTGCGCACCTCGCCAGCCTGGCGCGTGAGCCAGACCGCCAGCGCCACCAGCAGCGCCGCGACCAGCAGCACGAAGGTGCCGGCGGCCAGTGCATGGGCCTTGTTTTCCATAAGCTGCTTTCTACCCGTCTTTCGTCGAATCATGCAACAGGGCTTGCGCCCGCCGCCCACGCTCCCCGCGGAAGAAGTCACGGATGAAGGGATGGGCATGCGCCATCACCTCCTGCGGGGTACCACTGACGATGACGTGCTGCTCGGCCAGCACGGCAACGCGGGTGCTCAACTCGAAGATGGTATCGAGGTCGTGCGTGACCATCACCACCGTCAGGTCCAGCTCCTGGTGCAGCGAGCGCAGCAGATCGCAGAAATCGTCGGCGCTGTCGGGGTCCAGGCCGGCGGTCGGCTCGTCGAGCAGCAGCAGGGGCGGGTCCATGACCAGCGCGCGCGCCAGCGCCACGCGCTTGACCATGCCCCCCGACAGATCGGCCGGCATCTTGTGCGCCTGCGACGGGTCCAGCCCCACCATCTGCATCTTGACCATCGCCGCGTCGCGCACAAGCTCCGGCGGCAGGGTACGCAGTTCGTGCAGGGGAAAGGCGATGTTCTCCAGCACGCTGAAGGCCGAAAACAGCGCGCCGTGCTGAAACAGCATGCCCACGCGGCTGGCCGCCCCCGGTGCGCCGAGCTCGCTGGCCGGGCGACCCAGCACGCTGACACGGCCGCGCGCCGGCCGCTCCAGACCGAGCATCTGGCGCAGCAGCACCGTCTTGCCGCTGCCCGAGCCGCCGACCACGGACATCAGCTCACCCGCCTCGATCCGCAGACTGAGATCGCGGTGCACGACAAACTCGCGGCCGGCGCTGCGAAACACCGAGGACAGACCTTCGATCTCGACCATGGGTGTGCTCATCGTCATATGCCCACGTTCCTGAACACCACGGCGAACAGCGCGTCCACCAGGATCACCACCGTGATCGACACCACCACCGAAGCCGTGGTGCCCTGGCCCAGGCTCTCGGTATTGGGCTTGACGCGCAGGCCGAAGTGGCAGCCCACCATCGCGATCAGCATGCCGAAAGCCACCGACTTGCCCGTGGCCAGCGTCAGGTTGGAGACCTGCACGGCATCAGGCAGGGCCGAGAGGAAATAGGCCGGCGACACGCCCATGGTGAGGTCGGAGGCGATCATGCCCCCCACCAGGGCCGCCAGCGTGGTCCAGACCGAGATCAGGGGCATGGCCACGGCCATGGCCAGCACGCGCGGCAGCACCAGGCGCCAGCCGCGTGCGATGCCCATCACGCGCATGGCGTCGATCTCCTCCGTCACGCGCATCACGCCGATCTGCGCCGTGATGGTCGAGCCCGAACGCCCGGCGATCAGGATGGCCGCGAGAACGGGCCCGAGCTCACGAATCACCGAGATGCCCAGCAGGTTGACGATGTAGGGGTCGGCGCCGAACAGGCGCAGCTGCTGTGCCACCAGGTAGGCCAGCACCACGCCGATCAGGAAGCCCACCAGCGCCGTGATGGGCAGCGCCGTGGCACCGATGTGGTACAGATGGCCCGAGAAATCGCGCCAAGGGCCCCGCCGTGGATGACGCAGGAGGCGCAGCAGATCCAGCACCAGCTGCCCCGTCAGGCGCAGCATGCCCTGCAGGTGCACCAGCACCAGCAAGACCTGGCGCCCCAGCCGCTCCCACAGATAGACCGGGCCGTGATGTTCGGTGGGCGGCATCGCCACGGTGTAGCGCGCCACGCGTTCGAGCACCGCACGCTGCGCCGGCAGGGTGTCGAGTTGCGCGGGCCAGCGCCGGCCCCAGCTGTTCCACAGCAGCTGGGCGCCGGTATGGTCCAGCCGCTGGATGCCGCGCAAGTCCCAGGCCTGACTGCCCTGCAGTGCCGCCGGCAACTCGCGCTGCAGCACGGCCCAGGCCGATGGTTCGGCCAGTTGCGCCGCCGTCCACTGCCCCTGCAGCACGACCGCCCCCCCTTGCGGCAAGGACTGCCGGCGCAAGCTGGGTGGGGTATGGGTCATGAAGGGCAACCGAGGGGACCGTGATGGCATGCATCGTAGCGCCTGATTTCGCCGCCACAATAGCGGCATCCCATCCATGCCACAGGAGAGCCCATGAGCGCCACCCCCGCCACCGACGAGCTGCTGGTCGAACAGCGCGGTCCCGTGTTGTGGCTCACGATCCAGCGCGAGGCGCGCCGCAACGCGGTCAGCCATGGTGTACTGGCGGCCATGGCGCGGGCCATCGATGGCGCCCAGGCGCAACGTGATGTCCGGGCCATCGTCGTCACCGGTGCGGGTGACAAGGCCTTTTGCGCGGGTGCCGACCTGCAGGCCGACCAGGCCTTCACCACCGACTACTCCGAGCCCCACGGTCACGTAGCGCGCGTGCTGCGCGCGGCCAAGGCCAGCACGGTGCCGCTGATCGCACGTGTCAACGGCGCCTGCATGGCCGGCGGCATGGGCCTGCTGGCCATGTGCGACCTGGCGGTGGCCGCACGCCACGCCACCTTCGGCCTGCCCGAGGTCAAGGTCGGCGTGTTCCCGGCCCAGGTGCTCAGCGTGCTGCAGCACCAGATCCCGCGCCGCAAGCTGGCCGAGTTGTGCCTGACCGGCGAGCCGCTCGATTCGGCCCAGGCCCTGGAATACGGTCTGGTGAACTACGTGGACGACGATGTCGATGTGCGCCTGCAGTGGCTGCTGGAGCGCCTGCTCGACAAGTCGCCCGCGGCCATTCGCCGCGGCCTGTACACCATGAAAAAGATCGAGGCCATGGCCTTCGAGGAAGCCATGTCCTTCACCGAAAGCCAGATTGCGCTGTTCACGCTGACCGACGATGCGAAAGAGGGCCAGGCCGCCTTCAAGGAAAAACGCAAGCCGGTCTGGCCCGGACGCTGAGCCTGGGTGCCGGGCCCGACCGGGCCTGCATTTGATGCATATCAAGAAACGCCCCGGCGCCGAGCGTAGCATGCGCTGACCATTCCATCACAGGAGGAGACCGCCATGGCATCGAATGAAGCTGTTACAGCGAGCCGGGCCCCGGCCCGCGAATCGGTCAACGTGGCGGGCCTGCTGGCCGCCCTGGCCGGCCTGATCGTCGTCATGCTCCTGCCCAAACCGGTGGGGCTGCCGGTAGCCGGGCAGATCATGCTGGGCCTGCTGCTGTTCTCCGTGATCCTGTGGGTGACCGAAGCGGTGGACTACGCCATCAGCGCCGTGCTCATCACCGCCCTCATGGCTTTCATGCTCGGTATGGCGCCTAATGCCGCCAAGCCCGAGGCCGTGCTGGGCACCGGGCCCGCGCTCACCCTGGCGCTGGGCGGCTTTGCCAACACGGCGCTGGCGCTGGTGGCCGCTGCCTGTTTCCTCTCGGCGGCCATGACCATCACCGGGCTGGACAAGCGCATCGCCCTCTTCATCCTCTCCAAGGTCGGCGCGCGGACCAACCGCGTGCTGATCGGCGCCATCCTGGTGGGCATCGTGCTGTCCTTCCTGGTGCCATCGACCACGGCGCGCGTGGCCTGCCTGGTGCCCATCATCATGGGCATCATCCTGGCCTTCGGTGTGGACCAGCGCTCGCGTTTCGCCGGCAT
>Ga0208633_100403_pt1 | contig 11796 bp, 11 predicted proteins | sample LakWasMet63_LOW9_2_FD_183895 | JGI IMG/M metagenome (GOLD analysis project Ga0208633, IMG submission 183895) | Freshwater sediment methanotrophic microbial communities from Lake Washington under simulated oxygen tension - Sediment Metagenome... | ecosystem: Environmental > Aquatic > Freshwater >...
CACGGCCTCCTCCACACCGTTGACGCGCACGATGGGCTTGACGGGGCCGAAGCTCTCCTCGTGGTAGATCTTCATGGCGGGAGTCACGTGGTCCAGCACGGTCGCGGGCATCAGCGTGGTGGTAGCCTTGCCGCCACAGAGCAGCTTGGCGCCCTTGGCGAGCGCGTCGTCGATCAGCGCGTTGCAGTGGTCGACCGTGCTCATGCCGATCACCGAGCCCAGCACCACCGGCTCGGGCTTGCGCGGGTCACCCAGCGGCAGGGCCTTGGCCTTCTCGACAAACTTCTTCACGAAAGCGTCAGCGATCTTGTTGTCCACGATGATGCGCTCGGTGCTCATGCAGATCTGGCCGCTGTTGGCGAAACAGCCGAAGGCCGCGCCGTTGACGGCGTCGTCGATGTCGGCGTCATCCAGGATCACCATGGGCGCCTTGCCGCCGAGTTCGAGCACCACGGGCTTGAGGTATTTGGCGCAGGTCATGGCAATGATCTTGCCCACGCGCGTGGAGCCGGTGAAGTTCACACGGCGCACCGCCGGGTGCGCCACCATGGCTTCGACGACCAGGCCGGCATCAGCCGGGGCGTTGGTGATGTAGTTCACCACACCGGGCGGAAAACCTGCGTCCTGGAAGGCCTCGATGATGAGTTGGTGCGTGCGCGGGCAATTCTCCGAGCCCTTCATCACCACGGTGTTGCCGCAGGCCAGCGGCACGCAGATGGCGCGCACGCCCAGGATGACGGGCGCGTTCCACGGCGCGATGCCCAGCACCACACCGGCGGGCTGGCGCACGGCCATGGCCAGCGAACCGGGGATGTCGGAGGGGATCACCTCGCCGGCCACCTGGGTGGTCAGCGCGGCGGCCTCGCGGATCATGCCGGCCGCGAGGAAGACGTTGAAGCCGGCCCAGCTGCCCGCAGCGCCGGTCTCGGCCGCCACGGCTTCGATGAACTGGGGTGTCTTGGCCTCCAGCGCATCGGCGGCCTTGAGCAGCAACATGCGGCGCTCGCTGGGACCGGTCTGGCTCCAGGTCTTGAAGGCCTCGGCAGCGGCCTCGACGGCCATCACGGCATCGGCCGGCGAAGCAGCGGGCGCACGCGAGGCCACGCTGCCATCGAGGGGGTTGCGGCGCTCGAAGGTGGCGCCGCGCTCGGCCGTCACCTTGAGGCCGTTGATGAGCATGGACATATCGGACATGGAAGTTCTCCTTCAGAAATCAGAAAAATCAAACGGTGTTCACGGTCTTGCGGCGGCGCTGCACAGCATCGGCCGCGGTGGTCTGGTCGGCAGCATCGGCACCGAGGTAGGCCTCGCGCACGACGTTGGAGCGTTCGAGCAGCCGGGCCGGGCCGCTGGCCACCAGCGTGCCGCGCTCCAGCACATAACCGCGGTCGGCCACGGCCAGCGCCTTCTTGACGTTCTGCTCCACCATGAGCACGGTGGTGCCGCCGTCGGCGATGCGGCGGGCGATGGCCAGCAGCTCGTCCACCATGCGCGGCGCCAGGCCCAGCGAGGGTTCGTCGAGCATGAGCAAACGCGGGGCACTCATCATGGCGCGGGCCACGGCCACCATTTGCTGCTCACCACCGCTCATGGTGCCGGCCAGCTGATGGATGCGTTCGCGCAGCTTGGGAAAGTCGCCCAGCACCTGTTCCAAACGACGCGCACGCTCGGCCTTCGGGCACAACCAGCCGCCCAGCTCCAGGTTCTCCAGCACGCTCATCTGGGGAAAGAGCTGGCGGCCCTCGGCCACCAGGGTCACGCCGCTGCGCACGATCTCGTGGGTCTTCTCGGGCAGGTCCTCGCCGTCGAGCAGCACCATGCCCTGGCGCGGGATCAGGCCCATCAAGGCTTTGAGCAAGGTCGTCTTGCCGGCGCCGTTGGGCCCGAGGATCACGGTCAGGCCGGGCTTGACCTCGAAACGCAGATCACGCAGCACGAGGAAGGCACCGTAACCGGCGCTTAAGTTTCGGACCTGCAGATGGGCGTGCTTTTCGTCGCCCAACACAAAGGGGGTGTCGCGGTACCACATCATGCGGCCACCTCTTCGTCGTCAGTCGAAGGCTCGGCCATCTCGTCGCCCAGATAGGCTTCGATGACCTCGGGGTTGCGCACCACATTGCGCGGCGTGTCATCGGCGATCTTGCGGCCCTGGTGCAGCACGATGACCCGCTCCACGTGGCGCAGCAGGGTGGTCACGGCGTGCTCGATCCAGATCACGGTCAGGTCCAGCTCGTCGCGCAGACGGCGGATCAGGCGGGCCATCTCCTCGATCTCGGCTTCGGTCAGGCCGGCGGCCACTTCGTCCAGCAGCAGAAGCTTCGGTCTTGTGGCCAGGGCCATGCCGATCTCCAGCAGGCGCTGTTGCGAAGGGGTGATGGCCGCGGCCGGCAGATTGGCCTGGGCCGAGAGGCCGATCAGTTGCAGGATGCTCATGGCGTCACGCAGGGCCCAGGGCACACCGAGCTCGTCGCCCCAGAAGACGTACTTGCGGCGGCGACGGCCCGCGAACTTGAGACCGAACTCGATGTTGGCTGTCACGGTCATATCGGGGAAGACACGCGGGGTCTGGAAAGTGCGCGCCACACCGTGCGCGGCAAACCGGTGGGGACCACGACCCGTGAGATTGCGCCCGTTGGAGACCAGACGACCCGAGGTGGGAACGAGCACACCGGAGATCGCATTGAAGAAGGTGGTCTTGCCAGCGCCGTTGGGGCCGATGATGCCCACCAGCTCGCCGGGCACGAAATTCGCGCTGACGGCGTCCACGGCTACCAGGCCGCCAAAGCGCACGGTCACGTTGTGCGCCTCCAGCAAGGGAGTGGCTTGCTCAGACAAAATGGCTCTCCTTCTCGCGGCGCTTGAAGCGCTGCTTCTCGCGTTCCTTCTCGCCGCTCAACTCGCTGCGAATATCACGCGCCCACGCACGGCTGTCGTTCCACCAGTCCTTGAACGTGGCCCAGCGCAGCGAGGCAAGGCCGCCGGGCAGGTAAAGCACGCAGAGGATGAGCAGCAGGCCCAGCGACATCAGATAGATCTGCGGGAACTGCAGGCGCAGCGACTCGGCCAGCACGCTGAAGATGATGGCAGCCAGCAAGGGGCCCCACAGCGTGAGCACGCCGCCGATCAACGTGATCAGCACGGTCTGGAAACCGATGAAGGGGTTGAACACGGTGTGCGGGTCGATGTACGTCCAGCGCACGGCCATGGCCGCGCCCACGGCACCGGCAAAGGCGGCGGTGATGGCAAAACCCGCGATCTTGACCAGGCGCGTGTTCACGCCCAGGGTCTGGGCCCGCTGCTCGTCGGCACCGATACCCATGAGGGCCAGGCCGAAGCGCGTGCGCCGCACCACGATGGAGGTGGCCACCGCCAGCAGGGCCAGGGCCAGCATGGTCAGGTAGATGGTGTCGCGCTCGGGCACCACGGTCAGCACGCGCCCCACGGTGCCGGTGACCGTCTTCTCGAAATAGGTCACGGCGTGCAGGATGAGCTCGGTCATGCCGAAGGTCAGCACGGCGAAGTAGGTGCCGCGCAGGTGCAGCACGGCCGCGCCCATGACGATGGCCACCAGCACGGCGATGCCCGCGCCGATGGCAATGGTCTCGACCCAGCTGAACTGGCCCAGCAGGATGGCGCTGGTGTAGGCCCCGATGCCGAAGAAGGCCGAGGTCGCCAGCGACAGGTAACGCGTGCTGCCGCAGAACAGGCCCCAGCTGGAAGACAGGGCCACGTACATCAGGCAGGTGAGCGCCATGGAGACGACGAACTCGCTGGCGTAGAAAGGCAGGGCGAGACACCAGCCGGCAAAGGCCAGCAGCACCAGCAGGTCGCGGATGAGGAATTGACGGGAATTCATGCCTTGCGTCCTTTACGGGCAAACAGACCTTCGGGGCGCAGCAAGAGCACGGCGATGAACACCGCGTAGGACAGCAGGGCCTTGAGCGAGGGGTTGGTGAAGTGCATGCCCAGGGCCTCGATCACGCCGAGGAAGAGGCCGCCGAGCAGCGCGCCGCTCATGCTGCCGAAACCGCCCAGGGTGATGACGATCAGCGCCGTCACGGTGTAGGGCTGGCCCATATAGGGGGTGATGGTGTAGGCCATGGACAAGAGCGCGCCGGCGATGCCCGAGAGGCCCAGGCCGATGCCGAACATCAGCGGATGCAGGCGTTTGGTATCGATGCCCATGAGCTGCGCGCCGATGGGCGACTGCATGAGGGCGCGCACGCCCTTGCCCAGCAGGGTCAAACGCAGGAGCACGATGAGCGCGCCCGAGAACAGCAGGGCCAGGAAAAAGACCAGCAGCTTGTTGGCCGCGAACTGCACCTCGCCGAACTTCACGGGCTCGGTCAGGTAGTCGTAACCGCGCAGGTCCCCGCCCCACAGCCAGGACACGAAGTTCTGCACCAAGAACATGAGGCCGAAGGCGACCATGAGGCCGCGCGCCTCGAACACGTCAAGGTTGGGCGAGGTGGCGGTCAGGCGGCGGAAGCACAGGAAATGCAGCACCACGCCCAGCACGAGCAGCACGAGAAAAGCCACGGGCACCATGAGCAGGGGGGAGATGCCGAATTGCGTCTGCACCAGCCAGGTCAGGTAGGCCCCCACCATGAGGAACTCGCCGTGGGCGATATTGAGGATGCGCATCAGGCCGTACTGGAGGTTGAGCCCCAGGGCGACCAGCGCGTAGATGCCACCGGTGATGAGACCGGAGGCGATCAGTTCGAGCCAGGCAGTGAGTGACATAGGAAAGCAGAGAACAGAAAACAGCCACCGGCGGGGCGTCCCCCTTGGGGGGCTGAGGGCCGAGGCTCCAAGCCTGCCTGCGCAGGCTTGGACGGCTCCGAAGAGCCAGCACCTCTGGCGCTGGCACCGAGGCGGCCTCAGGGCCGACTCAGGGGGATTACCAAACAGGCTTGGGGGCCAGCTTGGCGGTGGCGACCTTGGCCGGCCACACCACCTCGAACTCACCTTTTTGCCACTGGCCCACCGTGCCCGGCGTGCCCACGTTCTCGCTGCCGACGAACTTGATGTCGCCCAGGATGGTCTTGTGCGTGGTGTTGGCCACGTAGTCACGGATGGCCTTGCGATCCAGGCCGTGTGTCTTGACCGCATTGGTCAAGATCTCCAGGCCGGCCCAGGTCGCGCCGCTGGCCCAGCGGTCAGGTTCCTTGCCACCGAACTTCTTGGTGTGCGCGTCGAAGTAGGCCTTGGCGCCGGGGCTGGTCTTGCCATTCCACGAACCCATGCCCAGCACGCCCTCGGCGCCGGCCGGCGTCATGACGTTGCGGTAGAGCTGGAAGGCGGTGCCGACCGAGGCGTAGAAGTACTTGGGGTTGAAACCGATCTCCTTGGCCTGCTTGCTGGCCAGGATGGTGTCGGGCGGGTAGGTGAAACCGACGAAGGCGTCCGGGTTCTTGTCCTTCATGGAGCGCAGCACCGGCGACAGGTCCTTGACACCGCCGGGATAGCTCTTGTCTTCCACCATGCTGATGCCCGAGCCCTGCAGCGCCACTTTCAGCGCGGCGTAGTTCTCCAGGCCGAACAGGTCGTCGACGTAGATCACGGCAATGGTCTTGACGCCATTGGCCTTGAGCATGTCGACCAGGGCCTCGCACATGGGCTTGGGCTGCTGCAGCAAGAGGAAGAAATAGGGCAGCTTCATCTCGATCAGGCGCTTGGACAAGGCCGTGGGCGCCAGGAAGGGGTAACCGAAGCGGTTGGCCAGCGGGGCCACGGCGAAGTTGGCATTCGACCCCCAGGGCGGCAGCACCAGGTCGACCTTGTCCGAGCCCATGAGCTTTTCATACGAGCGCACGCAGGTCTCGATGTCGCTACGGTCGTCGGAGCTGATCAGCTCGATCGGGCGCTTCTCGCCCTTGACGTTGAGGCCGCCGGCGGCATTCTGCTGCTCAGCCCACAACAGGTAGTTGGGCTCCTGGCTGACCTGGGCACCACCGGTCCACGGGCCGGTACGGGCCATGGCATAACCCACGCGCACCGGGGCGGCTGCGAACAGGTGCGGGGCAAAGGTGGCGGCACCGACAGCAGCGGCAGTGCCTTTGAGCAGGGTACGTTTTGTTTGTTGAACCATGGTTGTCTCCGTTGGATTTGCTTTTCGGGATCGCACAGCAATACTAGAAAGCCCGACGGCTTGCGGCTTTGCTGAACGTGCACAAAGTAGTTGACGGTTCATGCAAGAGCACCAGGGTTAACCCTAGGCGTCGGGTTTGTCCCGGGGCAGTGATGCGCCGATAATCCGGCCAACATGACCCACGCCACGGCCGTCACCACCGACGATTACGCACCCGCCGACCGCGCGCCGGTCTGGCGCGACTGGGTCTGGAAGCAGTTCGGTGGGCTGGAGTCCGACCTGTACGGCGACACCGACTTCGACGGCCACATCGCCTCGGCCCGCGCCGGCGACCTCATCCTCACCAAGCTCGAAGCCAACCGCCACCGCGTGGTGCGCACCCGCGACATGGTGCGCGCCAGCGAAGAGGGTTATCTCAAGATCGTGGCCCCCATGAAAGGCTCGGCGGGCGTGGAGCAGATGGGCCGCCAGGCCTGGGTGACCCCGGGCGCCTGGACCATCTACGACACCACCGGCAGCTACTCGGTGGCCAACCCGGAGCGTGTCGAGCATCTGATCGTCATGCTCCCGAAGGCCCAGATGGTCGAGCGCGGCCTGCGCCTGGAGAACCTGATGGCGCGGCCGGTGGGCGGCGCCAGTGGCATCGCGCGTGTGGCCCTGTCCACCATGCGCAGCACCTTCCAGGAGCTGCCGCACATGAGCGCCGATGCCGCGCGCGGTGCCGGCGAGCTGATCGCCCAGCTGGTGCGCCTGTCCCTGATCGAACTCTCGGGCCAGGAAACCCAGCTGACCCAGCGCGAGGCGCTGAAAGATCGCATCCGCGGCTACGTGGCCCTGCACCTGCGCGACCCCGACCTGACGGTAGACCAGATCGCCGTGGCCCTGAACTGTAGCAAGCGCCATCTCTACAACGCCTTCGCCGAGGAAGAACAGACCCTGGCCAGCTACATCCAGGGCCTGCGCCTGGACGCCTGCATCCGCGAACTGCAGCACCCCATGGCGCAAACGCGCCCGATCACCGACATCGCCCTGTCCTGGGGCTTCAACAGCCCCTCGCACTTCAGCCGCGTGTTCCGCGAACACACGGGCAAGAGCCCCAGCGAATTCCGCGCCGCGTCGCCCACGTGACCCCGCAGCGTTGATCGTTGCGCCGGCATGGTGGACAGTGCGGCATCGGCCCCACCCGCAAGGAGACACCATGCACATCCCCTCCCTGAAAGAAGTCGTCAGCGAACAGGAGTGGCAGCTGCGCTGCGACCTCGCCGCCGCCTACCGTCTTGTGGCCGCCTACGGCTGGAGCGACCTGGTCTTCACCCACATCAGCGCGCGCATCCCCGGCCCCGAGCACCACTTCCTGATCAACCCCTACGGCCTGATGTTCGACGAAATCACGGCCTCCAGCCTGGTGCGCGTGGACCAGGATTGCAACAAGCTCAGCGACTCGCCCTTCCCCGTCAACCCGGCCGGTTTCGTGATCCACAGCGCCATCCACGCCGCGCGCGAGGACGCCGGCTGCGTGCTGCACACCCATTCGCGCGCCGGCGTGGCGGTCAGCGCGCAGAAAAACGGTGTGCTGCCGATCAGCCAGCAATCCACCTTCGTGCTGGGCTCGCTGGCTTATCACGCCTACGAGGGCGTGGCCCTGCGTGATGAAGAGAAGCCGCGCCTGCAGGCCGACCTGGGCACGGCCAACTACCTGATGCTGCGCAACCATGGCCTGCTGACCGTGGGCAAGACCATCGCCGACGCCTTCCTCAACATGTACATCTTCGAAAACACCTGCCGCATCCAGATCGATGCGCAGGCCGGTGGCGAGCTGGTCATGGTGGACCCGAAGATCCTGCAGGGCATTGCCGGCGTGATGAAAACCGCCACCGCCGGCCAGGGCGCCAACCTGGCCTGGCCCGCGCTGCTGCGCAAGGCCGAGCGGCTGGACCCCGGCTACAAAACCTGAACGCCCCGGGTGAGCCGGCTATTTGCTGAACAGCTCGCCCAGCTTGCCGCCCATGGACGCACCCGCACCCGTGCCCACACCGGGCATCAGCAGGGTTCCCAGGGCGGCGCCGATCTTGGCGCCCGCCGTCAGCGACACCTCGGGCTCGTCCACCGTGCCGCTCACCAGCAGCGGCACGCCCACCGCACCACCCAGGTCCACGTTCACCCGCCCGTTAAGCTGCTGCGTGGTGGACACACTGACCTGGCCGGTGGCGCTGAGCGAGCCCGAGCTGGCCGCCAGGTTTTGCAGTTCGATGGCCTTGCCACGCGTCGTGACCTGACCGGACAGCGTGTCCAGCGGGGTCTTGCCGCCACGGCTGACGCCCACGGTCTGCACGGCCTTGACCAGGTCAATGCCGTTGAGCATGCCCTTGCGCACGGTGAACTTCGACTGCGTCTGCAAGAGATCGAGCAGCGCCGAAGGCTGGCGTGCCCGCGCGTTGAGCGTGGTGCTGGCTTCCAGCCGGCCGCTCAGCGGTTGGCGGGCGCGCACGGCCTCGGTCGGCTCGGGTGCCGTGAGCTGCGAGAGCTCGACGTCGCGCGTCTGCAGCTGGCCCTTGAGCACGAACTCGGCGCCGGCCTCGCCCACGGGCTGCACCTCCACGCGCCCCTGCACCGTGCCGCCAGCCACCTGGAGCAGCACCTCCCAGGCCAGTTCATCGCTGCGGCGCAGGTCCAGGCGCGTGCCCTGCAGGCGGCCGCGCAGGACATCCAGTTCAAGCCGCTCGGGCAGCGCATCGCCATCGAGCTGAGCCTCGGCCTGGATCACGATGGCCTTGCCCCGGGCATCGACCCAGCTCAACTCGTCGAGCACGGTGCGCCGCGGCAGCAGGTGCAGCGAAGAACCGGTCTGCGGCGACTTGTCGCGCTGGCGTATCTTCTGCAGCGAAGCGAGCAACGCGTCGATGCCCTGCTGGGGCAGCACGGCGCGCCGCACCACCAGGGTGGAGATCGCAACGCGGCCGATCAGCAGATGCAGCCAGGCCGGCCGCAGCTCGATGCGCTCCACCTTCAGCGGCTGGCGCGTGCGCAACTCGACGCCGTCCAGCGCCACGCCGGGCAGCGGCCACAACGTGAGCCCCACGCGTTCCAGCTTGAGCGGCACCCCCAGCAAGGCCGTGGCTTCCTGCTCGACACGCAGGCGGAATTCGTCGCTGGAGACCCAGCGCTGCACGGCCAGCAGCGCGCCGGCCAGCACCAGCAGCAGGGCACCCAGTGCCCAGAGCAAATATTTGCGCGCGCGGCGCATACAGGCCTCAGCCCTTGACGGGCGCCTTCTTCAGCTGCTCGATGCGCTTGACTTCCTCGCTGCGGATGCGTTCGAGCATGCGGGCGTCCGGGTCCTGCCAGTTGCCACCCGACCCGCGCACCATCCAGGCCGCGGCACGGGCAAACTCCTCCAGGCTCAGGTCATTGCGTCCGCCCTTGGGCGGCATGGCCCGCACGCCGACCCAGGCGTGGGCCGTGAGCACATGCTGACCTTCCGCAATCAGCTTGCTCCAGGCCTTCTTGTCGCCCATGCGCGGCACATTGGGCAGGCCAGGATTGACGCCTGGGCCATGGCAGACCATGCAGGTTTCACGGTAGACCTGCTCGCCGGACTTGAGCGCAGGTGCCGTCTGCGCCAGGACCGCGGCCGGCACGGCCGAGCACACCAGCAAGGTGGCAAAGAGCTTTTTCATCAGGGTCTCCTCGTTGATCCGGGTTTCAGAACAGGCGTTCAGGTGTCCAGCGCAAACCGATGGACAACCAGCGGCTCGCAGAGTCGCCACCATACTGCTGCCCCGCCGTGGCGTCCAGCTGGAAGAGGTTGGGAATCACAGAATAGCGCAAGCCGGACTGCCAGTAGGGCCGGTTCTTGTCATCCCCGAAGGACTCCGCGATGACCGCCAGCCGCGGATGCGGGTAATACTCGCCGCCCAGACCCCAGGTGTTGCGGTCCTGCTGGCTGGCCTTGTCGCGCAGCCAGCCCACATTGGCGTGCACGATGAGACGGTCATTGGCAAATGACGCCGAGAACGGCAGATAGGCGTAGGTATTGCCCAGCTGGTTGGGGCCCGGGGCAATCTCCGGGTGTTCAACCCGCCCCACGCCCAGGCCCACGCCCCAGCCATTGGTCGTCAGGGGCTTGAACAGGGTCTTGAACTGCAGGACGTAGTCGTCTGTCGTACCGGCCTCCTTGTAGCTGGCGCGGCCGCCGCCCAGGGTGATCTCCAGGTTGCCGGTCGGGTTGCAAGCCGGCAGGGCCCAGACTTCCGTGCTGCCTTCATACTGCCGCACCCAGCTCTCGATCTGGCAGCTGCCGGCCGTCGTCAGGCGCGCGTCGTCCGTCACGAAGGGGCGCGCGGCCCAGGCCGGCGTCGCCAGAAAAAAAGCCGTGTAGATGATGGCAAACTTCATGCTGGCATTCTAGGAGCGCACCTTTGCAATTTCATTTCTTCCGGATCCTGACCGCAGCCTGCCTCGGGCTCGCGATGCATGGCGCCTGGGCGCAGGCAGCCGACAAGGCGGCCTTCAAGCTGACCGCTGGCCTGTACCAGTCCAGCGGTGGCGGCGCTGCAAGCAGCGACTCGACCGACATCAACCTGCGCCACAGCTCCGGGCTGGGCACGGTCTGGATCGGCCGTTATGTGGCGCCGGCCCGCGAACTGATCCAGGACCGTGTCGGCTGGGACCGCACCTGGTCGGTCGGGGCCGTGCGCATCCAGCCCTCGGCGCAACTGGCCACCGGCGGCGCCCTCAACGGCAGCGTGGGCGTGGAAACCGGCGAGGACTGGTACGTCGGTGCCGGATTCGGACGCACCAACCAGCGCGAGACCGTCAACCTGAACTTCGACCCCAACGACGCCTACAGCCTGAGCGGCGGTTACCGCTGGGCCGAGGGCGCCTCGCTGGGCCTGATGTACGTGCGTGACGACCGGCTCAACCCCGACCAGCAGCATCTGCACCTGGTCTACCGGACCCCGCTGCCCGACGGGCACCGGCTGACCGTCGATCTGCTGTTCAAGCGCGGGCTGGTGGAAGACGAAATGATCGAGCGCACCGGTCTGTCGGTGGCCTATGACTGGCCGCGCTGGTTCCTGCGCCTGAGTTATGACCCCAAGGTCAACTTCACGCCGCAGGACATGTGGCGCCTGGCTTTCGGCACACGGTTCTAGGCCCCCGCGTTTGTCAGCGGCGGCGGAACCTGGAAGTTCACGCTGGCGCACAGGCCCGAGCCCGCCGGCGCACCGCTCAATTCGAAACGCGCCTGCATCAGCTGCGCGAACTTGGCCACAATGGCCAGGCCCAGGCCGGCGCCCTGGCCCAGACGCTCGGCATGCAGGCCACGCACGCCGCGCTGCATCAGGTGCAGGCGCTCCTGCGGCGTCAGGCCGGGGCCGTTGTCGATCACCGAGAGCCGCACGTGATCCCCCTCGCGCGCCAGTTCCACGGTCAGGGTGCTGACCTGACCGACCGGCGCACGCCCGTAGCGCAGGGCGTTGTCCAGCAGGTTGCCCAGGATGCCTTCGATCAGGGCCACGTTGCCGGCCACGTGCACGGGCTGTTCCAGGCCCTGCACCCCCAGGTCCACCCCGGCCGCGTCGGCGCGCGGCAGGTAGCGCAGCACCGTGTCGCGCACCAGTTCGTCCAGCGCCACCGGGCCGTTCGGCACACCGACGTCGGCCTCTTCGGCCAGGGCCAGGGCCAGCAGCTGGTCCACCAGATGG
>Ga0208633_100404_pt1 | contig 11776 bp, 15 predicted proteins | sample LakWasMet63_LOW9_2_FD_183895 | JGI IMG/M metagenome (GOLD analysis project Ga0208633, IMG submission 183895) | Freshwater sediment methanotrophic microbial communities from Lake Washington under simulated oxygen tension - Sediment Metagenome... | ecosystem: Environmental > Aquatic > Freshwater >...
GAAACAGCTGAGCGACACCGAGATCGCTGCCGTCATCACCTACACCAAGAACAGCTGGTCCAACAAGACCGGCCAGCTGGTGCAGCCGGCTGACATCAAGACCGCCCGCAAGTAATTAGTCGTCAGACGCTTAGAGTATTGAGAAGGAAATCAGGATGAGTGCCGTTCTAGACCATCACGATCACCACGCCCATGACGACCACCACGCCCCCTCGGGCTGGCGGCGCTGGGTCTTCGCGACCAACCACAAGGACATCGGTACGCTGTACCTGCTGTTCGCCTTCACCATGCTGATGGTGGGTGGCGTTCTGGCCCTGCTGATCCGCGCCGAGCTGTTCCAGCCCGGCCTGCAGGTGGTGAACCCCGAGCTGTTCAACCAGCTGACCACGATGCACGGCCTGATCATGGTGTTCGGCGCCATCATGCCGGCCTTCGTGGGCTTCGCCAACTGGATGGTCCCGCTGCAGATCGGCGCGGCCGACATGGCTTTTGCCCGCATGAACAACTTCAGCTTCTGGCTGATGATCCCGGCGGCTCTCATGCTGGTGGGTTCCTTCTTCATGCCCGGTGGTGCTCCCGCCGCCGGCTGGACGCTGTACGCGCCGCTGACGCTGCAGATGGGCCCCTCGATGGACGCCGGCATCTTCGCGATGCACATCCTGGGCGCTTCCTCCATCATGGGCTCGATCAACATCATCGTGACCATCCTGAACATGCGCGCGCCCGGCATGACGCTGATGAAGATGCCGCTGTTCTGCTGGACCTGGCTGATCACCGCCTACCTGCTGATCGCCGTGATGCCCGTGCTGGCCGGCGCCATCACCATGACGCTGACGGACCGCCACTTCGGCACCACCTTCTTCAACCCCGCCGGCGGCGGTGACCCGGTGATGTACCAGCACATCTTCTGGTTCTTCGGTCACCCCGAGGTGTACATCATGATCTTGCCGGCTTTCGGCATCATCAGCGCCATCGTGCCGGCCTTTGCCCGCAAGAAGCTGTTCGGTTACGCCTCCATGGTCTACGCCACGGCCTCCATCGCCATCCTGTCCTTCATCGTGTGGGCCCACCACATGTACACCACCGGCATGCCGGTGACCGGTCAGCTGTTCTTCATGTACGCCACCATGCTGATCTCCGTGCCCACCGGCGTGAAGATCTTCAACTGGCTGGCCACCATGTGGAAGGGTTCGATGACCTTCGAGTCCCCGATGCTGTGGGCCGTAGGTTTCATCTTCGTGTTCACCATGGGTGGTTTCACCGGTCTGATCCTGTCGATGGCGCCGGTCGACATCCAGCTGCAGGACACCTACTACGTCGTGGCCCACTTCCACTATGTGCTGGTGGCCGGTTCGCTGTTTGCCATGTTCGCCGGCATCTACTACTGGCTGCCCAAGTGGACGGGCCGCATGTACAAGGAAGGCCGCGGCAAGCTGCACTTCTGGTGGTCGATGATCTCCTTCAACATCACCTTCTTCCCGATGCACTTCCTGGGTCTGGCCGGCATGCCGCGTCGTTATGCCGACTACCCCATGCAGTTCGCCGACTTCAACATGATCGCCACGGTCGGTGCCTTCGGCTTCGGTTTGGCCCAGGTCTACTTCTTCTTCTTCGTCGCGCTGCCCGCCATGCGCGGCCAGGGCGAGAAGGCCCCGCAGAAGCCCTGGGAAGGTGCCGAAGGTCTGGAGTGGGAAGTGCCCTCGCCGGCCCCCTTCCACACTTTCGAAACCCCCCCGAAGCTGGACGCCACGGCGACCAAGGTCATCGGCTGAAGATCCGACACAAGCCTGAACCATGGCCATGACACCTGAACAGAAAAAAGCCAACCTGCGCATGGGGCTGGTCCTGGCCTCCGTGGCCGTGGTCTTCTTCCTCGGTTTCGTGGCCAAGTTCGTGTTTTTCGCCAAGTGACGAAGCAGCCATGAACCTGCGACGCGAAAACGTCCGGATGGTGGGCAAGCTGGCCATCGTGGTGGCCGGCATGTTCGGCTTCGGCTATGCGCTGGTGCCGATCTACAAGGCCATCTGCGAGTTCACCGGTGTGAACATCCTGGCGATCGGCGAGCGCGACGTGCCTGGCCGCAGCAGTGCAGCCCTGGTGAACACGCAGGTCGACACCAGTCGCACCATCACGGTCGAATTCGACGCGAATGTGCGCGGCCCCTGGGGTTTCAAGCCCGCGCAGCGTTCGCTGCAGGTGCACCCGGGTGAGATGGCCACCGTCATGTACGAGTTCGAGAACGTGCAGGACCGCCGCATGTCGGCCCAGGCCATCCCGAGTTACGCGCCACGGCAGGCGGCAGCGCACTTCAACAAGCTGGAGTGCTTCTGCTTCAACGAGTACACGCTGGCCCCAGGCGAGAAGAAAAGCTGGCCGGTGGTCTTCGTGATCGACCCCAAGCTGTCCAAGGACGTGAGTACCATCACGCTGTCCTACACCTTCTTCGAAGTGGGCAGCAAGACGCCGCCCGCGCCTACGGCCGCACGCAAGTCGACGGAGGCCGGGGCATGAGCGGCACACCGGCTCGCAAAGGCTCGCTGTGGGCGACCGTCAAGGCCGTGGCCTGGTCCTTTCTCGGCGTGCGCAAGAGCAGTGGTTTCCAGGATGACATCGCCCAACTCAAGCCCTACCACATCATTGCGGTGGGTCTGGTCGGCGCCATCCTGCTGGTAGTGAGTTTGATTGCATTGGTGAACTGGATCGTGGTCAAGTAAGGCCCGGTCCGGGATATCTGAAAATTTGAGAGAAGCAGAATCGGAAGGAATGGAGCAAACATGAGTTCGACTACACACGGCGGCACCCCGTACTACTACGTGCCTGGCCCGTCCCGTCACCCCGTGATGGCGGCGATCGGCCTGTTCTTCGTCATTCTTGGTGCCGGTCAGTGGGTCAATGGCGCCAGCTGGGGCAAGTACTCCCTGGCCTTCGGCCTCATCTGGTGGCTGGTCGTGCTGTTCCAGTGGTTCCGCGAGGCCATCGCCGAGAGCGAAGGCGGCCAGTACGGCCATAAGATCGACATTTCCTTCCGCTGGAGCATGACCTGGTTCATCTTCTCCGAAGTGATGTTCTTCGGCGCCTTCTTCACCGCCTTGTGGTGGGCCCGCGCGCACTCGGTGCCGGCGCTGGGCAGCCTGGACAACGCGCTGCTGTGGCCTGACTTCAAGGCCGTGTGGCCCAGCGTCGTCGCTGGCGCTACCGCCTCGCCGGCCGGCATCATCGAGCCCTTCCAGACCATGGGCCCGTTCTGGCTGCCCACGATCAATACTGCCCTGCTGCTGAGCTCCGGCGTCACGCTGACCATCGCCCACCACGCCCTGCGTGACGGCAATCGCAGCAAGACCCTCGCTTTCATGTGGGCCACCGTGCTGCTGGGCCTGACCTTCCTGTTCGTGCAGGGTTACGAATATGCCCATGCCTACAGCGACCTGAACCTCAAGCTCACGTCCGGCGTCTATGGCTCCACTTTCTTCATGCTGACCGGCTTCCACGGTTTCCACGTGTTCGTCGGCATGCTGATGCTGTTCTTCATCACCCTGCGCCTGCAAAAGGGCCACTTCACGGCAGACCGCCACTTCGGTTTCGAAGGCGCCGCCTGGTATTGGCACTTCGTGGACGTGGTGTGGCTCGGCCTGTACATCCTCGTCTACTGGATGTAAGGGGCGCGGCTACTGCGCGGGCTTGATCCGTCGTTGCGGGGCCCGTCGGGAAATCCTCACGTACCTCAGGGTACGCTCCGGTTTCCCGCCACCCGCGCCTAGGCTGAAGCCCGCTCGCTACGCCGCTTTGGCGTGCGAGCCGATAAAAACAAAAGCCGCGTAAAGCGGCTTTTGTTTTTGTTGTGGATGTGTCCTTACTTGCCGGCCTGGATGCCGGTGGGCTGGATGTAGCCCAGCTTCCAGGCGATCAGGATGCAGATGAAGATCAAGATGGAGAAGCCGACGCGAAAGGCGAGGGCACGGGCCATGTTGCTGGTCTTGGGCTTGCCGTCGCGGCCATCCTTCATCATGAAGAACAGGGCCGAGCCGAGGCTGGCAAGGATGGCCAGGAAGGCCAGGGCGACGAGGTATTTCATGAACGGGATTATGGCGTGAGTGTCCGGCTGCGTTTCTGGGTGGTGACATTTGCCGCGTTGCTGGGCGTGGCCGTGACCCTGTCGCTCGGGCGCTGGCAGCTCGACCGCGCAGCGGAAAAACAGGCCTGGCAGGCCAGCATCGACGCACGTGCCCAGCTGCCCGTGCTTGACGCTCGCGGCCTGGACAGCGACGAACTGCTGCACCGCCGCGTCGAGGCCGTGGGCCAGTGGGCCCCGGAGCACACCGTGTTCCTCGACAACCGGCAGATGAACGGTCGCCCGGGCTTTTTCGTGCTGACGCCTCTGCGCCTGGACAACGGAACAGTCGTGCTGGTGCAGCGCGGCTGGGCGCCGCGCAACTTCGAGGACCGCACGCGCGTGCCGCAGATCGCCACACCCGCAGGCCTGGTGCGCGTGCAGGGCCGCATAGCCCTTGCCCCTTCAAAGCTCTATGACATGGGTGAGGCCGGTACCGGGGCGATCCGGCAAAATCTCGATCTGGCGCAGTTCCGGGCCGAAACGGGCCTGGCCCTGCTGACGGTGTCGATCCAGCAGACCGGGGCGTCGGGCGACGGCCTGGCCCGTGACTGGCCGCAGATCAACACCGGGGTCGACAAGCACCACGGCTACGCGTTCCAATGGTTCGGGCTCTGTGCCCTGATAACACTTCTTTATGTCTGGTTCCAAATTGTCAAAAGATACAAGCGTCGCGCCGGCTGAAAGCGGCGAGCACGTGCTCGGGCTCACGGTGTACGACCTGCCTGCACCGGGTCAGGCGCTGGCCGACGACACACGGCGCACGCGCAGCGGCCGCTGGAAGATGATGGCCCTGCTGCTGGTCAGCGCGGCGCCGGTGATCGCGTCCTACTTCACCTACTACGTCATTCGACCCGAAGGGCGGCGCAACTTCGGCGAGCTGATCGATCCGCAGCGTCCGCTGCCTGACATGCTGGGCCTGGACCTCGAAGGCCGCACGCACAAGCTAACGGAGCTCAAGGGCCAGTGGTTGCTGGTGAGCGTGGGCAGCGGCAACTGCACCGAAGCCTGTGTGCAGCAGCTCTATTTCCAGCGCCAGTTGCGCGAGAGCCTGGGCAAGGAAAAAGACCGGCTGGACCGGGTCTGGCTGATCAGTGACCTGCAACCCATCCCCACGGAACTTCTGCCTGGCCTGAAGGATGCGACGGTACTGCGCGTGCCGGACGCGGAACTGGCGCATTGGCTGGCGCCGGCCAGTGGCCATGCGATCGGGGAGCACCTCTATCTGGTCGATCCCCTGGGCAACTGGATGCTGCGTTTCCCGGCCCGGCTGGATATCGAGGGCGCGGCCAAGGCCAAGCGGGACCTGGAGCGGCTGATGCGCGCGTCCTCTTCCTGGGACAAGCCCGGCCGGTAGAAGCCACCATGACCGACGTCGCACTCTACGATCTCGCACCTGCCCTGCGCCTCATGCTCATGGGCCTGGTGCTGGCCGGTGGGCCGCTGGCCTGGGTCTGGCTGCGCCAGCGCCAGGCCTCGACCACGCGCCGCCTGCAAGCCCTCACCGTGCTCACGCTTTTCCTCACCTTCGACCTGGTGCTGTTCGGCTCCTTCACCCGCCTCACCGATTCGGGCCTGGGCTGCCCGGACTGGCCCGGCTGCTATGGCAATGCCAGCCCGGTCGGCGCGCATGCCGAAATCTCGTCCGCGCAGCAGGCCATGCCCACCGGCCCGGTCACGCATGGCAAGGCCTGGGTCGAGATGATCCACCGCTACCTCGCCACCGGCGTCGGTGTGCTCATCCTGGTGCTGGCCGCTGTCAGCTGGCGCGAGCATGTGCGCCGTCAGCGTGATGTTGCCGATGCGCTGAGCCCCTGGTGGGCCACGCTTACCCTGGTCTGGGTCTGCGTGCAGGGCGCCTTCGGTGCGCTGACCGTCACCATGAAACTGTTTCCGGCCATCGTCACGCTGCACCTGCTGGGCGGTCTGTTGCTGCTGGCCCTGCTGTGCCTGCAGGCCGTGCGTTACGCGCAGATGCATGATGCCGCCGCTACGCTGACGATGCCGCCGGGGCTGCGCGCCTTGTTGTGGTGGGGCCTGGGCCTGCTGACGCTGCAGATCGCGCTGGGCGGCTGGGTCAGCACCAACTATGCCGTGCTGGCCTGCACCGAGTTTCCGGCCTGCCAGGGCAGCTGGTGGCCCGAGATGGATTTCGCGCAGGGCTTCGAGCTCTGGCGCGAGCTGGGTCTGACGGGCGAGGGCCAGCACATCAGCTTTGCCGCACTCACCGCCATCCATTACGTGCATCGCCTGGCGGCGTATGTCGTGATGGCTGTGCTCGCCCTGCTGGCCTGGCGCCTGCGTGGGCTGCCGCAGTGGCGCGCCCCGGCGCGCTGGTTGGCGGCGTTGCTGGCCCTGCAATTTCTCACCGGCCTGAGCAACGTCGTGCTGGACTGGCCGCTGCTGGCGGCCGTGCTGCACACCGGAGGCGCCGCCGGTCTGGTCGTGCTGCTGACCTGGAGCCTGGCCAGCAGCCGGCGCAGGGAGCTGCAGCCCGGCACTTCTTCTATTCCTGTTTCGAGTCCTGCCGCATGAGTGCCCCCACCCTCGCTTCTACGATGTCCGTGTTCAGCCAGTTCTATGCGCTGACCAAGCCGCGTGTCGTCCAGCTCATCGTCTTCTGCGCCCTCATCGGCATGGTGCTGGCCGTGCCCGGCCTGCCGCGCTGGCCGGAATTGCGACTGATGTTCATCGCCTGCATCGGCATCTGGCTGGTGGCGGGGGCGGCTGCGGCCTTCAACTGCATCGTCGAGAAGGGCATCGACGCCAAGATGAAACGCACCGCCTGGCGTCCGACCGCCAAGGGCGAACTCAGCGATGTGCAGACCCTGCTGTTCTCGGCCGTGCTTTGTGCTGCCGGCTCGGTGCTGCTGTACTTCTGGGTCAACCCGCTGACCATGTGGCTGACCTTCGCCACCTTCGTCGGGTATGCCGTGGTCTACACCGTCATCCTCAAGCCGCTGACGCCGCAGAACATCGTGATCGGCGGCGCTTCCGGGGCCATGCCGCCGGTGCTGGGCTGGGCGGCACTGACCAACGATGTCGGCCCCGAGGCGCTGATCCTCTTCCTCATCATCTTCCTGTGGACACCGCCGCATTTCTGGGCGCTGGCGCTGTACCGTGTGGAGGACTACCGCAAGTCCGGCCTGCCCATGCTGCCGGTCACGCACGGCAACGAGTTCACGCGCCTGCAGATCCTGCTCTACACCCTGGTCCTGTTCGCGGCCTGCCTCATGCCCGTGGCCTACGGCATGAGTTCCTGGCTCTACCTGGCGGCTGCCGTGGTCTTGAGCATCGGGTTCTTTGTCTATGCTTTCAAGCTGTGGCGCAACTACTCGGACGAACTCGCCCGCAAGACCTTCCGCTTCTCGCTGATCCACCTCAGCGTGCTGTTCGCAGCCCTGCTGCTTGACCATTACCTGCTGTGAGCCCTCCATGAACAAGCGCAACGCACTCCATTCCATCGCGGCCGGCCTGCTCGCCGCTGTGGCCCTGCTGCTCGGCGGCTGTTCCGACAATGGCAAACCCGGTTTCAGCGCGATCGACCTGACCGGCGCCGATTACGCCAAGGATTTCGCGCTGACCGACCACAACGGAAAGGCACGCACACTCAAGGATTTCCAGGGCAAGGTCGTCGTGGTGTTCTTCGGTTACACGCAGTGCCCCGATGTCTGCCCCACCTCCCTGACCGAACTGGTCGCGGTGAAGAAGCTGCTGGGGGCGGACGGCGACAAGCTGCAGGGCCTGTTCGTCACCATTGATCCCGCGCGCGACACCCCGGAGGTGATGAAGAGCTATATGGCCAACTTCGACCCGACCTTCCTCGCCCTGTATGCCGATTCCGCGGAGAAGCTGGCCGCGTTGGCCAAGGACTACAAGGTCTATTACAAGAAGGTCGACGGCAAGACCCCCACCAGCTACACCATGGACCACTCGGCTGGCATGTACGTCTACGACACGCAAGGTCGGTTGCGTCTGTACTCGCGTTATGGCAGTGGGGCGGGGGCGCTGGCTGCGGACATCAAGCTGCTCTTGCAGGAGAAGTAGTCATTCTTCGCTCAGCTGATGAAAGCCATCGCTAAGGTGGCTTTTTTTCTGGGACTTGGTTTGTTTGTGTGGCATTGCCGGGATGTGCCCCCGGCAGGGCAGTAACTTTCTTTTGCTTCGCCAAAAGAAAGTCACCAAAGAAAAGGTGAGCCGAAGTCAGGGCCGCTGCGCGGTTCCTTGCGCTGCTCGCATCGGGCGGGGTCGGGCTAAACTCGCTGCGCTCAAACAACGCCCGCCCTGATCCGCCCGCTGCTGCGCTGCTCAGCCCTGCCACACGGCATAGGGGTCCAGACAACCAGGAACCAACAGCCCAAGACAAAACAGCCAAACAAGGACGCGCCATGGCGCGTCCTTGTGGAGTTCGGTATTGGTATCCGGTTCCCATCGCCGTAATGAGGAGGCGAGTAGCGCAGGGAGCGGCGGAAAAAGAAGCGCAGATGTTTGAGCGAAGCGAGTTTCTGCGCTTCCCGCCGGTCCCGAGCAACGCAGCGTGCCCGCGCAGCGGGTCGACGAATCCGGCTCGCCTTCTCTTTGCTTACTTTCTCTTGGCGAAGCAAGAGAAAGTGAGTGCGCTGCCGGGCGCACATCCCGGCATGCATGCACGCCAACCAATCAGCAAAAGGGGATTACTCAGCCTTGATCGCCCGATCCGCAATGATCTTTCCCAGCGTGGCCGTGTCTGCCTTGATGCGCAGCGCCAGCGCTTCCGAGGAACCGCCCGCCACCTGCCAGCCCTGCTGGAACAAGCGTTGCCGCACTTCGGGGCTGCGCGCGATTTCGCTGAAGAGTGCCGAGAGTCGGGCGACGACGGGCTTGGGCATGGAGGCCGGGCCGGCCACCGCGTTCCAGATCTCGAGCTGGAAGTTCTTCACGCCGGCTTCGGCCAGGCTGGGAATTTCCGGTGTCAGCGTGCTGCGGCCGGCCGACGTGACGCCCAGCACGCGGACCTTGCCAGAGCGGGCCTGCGCCAGGGCCAGGCCCGGCGGCAGCATGGAGAGCTGGATCTGTCCGCCCAGCATGGCCGTCACCACCTGCGGGTAACCGGGGTAGGGCACGTGCACGGGGTTCATGTCCACGCGCGCCTTGAGCAACTCCATGCCGATATGGCCCACGGTGCCCACGCCGGGCGAGCCATAGCTCCACTTGTCGCCGCTGCTGCGTGCCGCGGCCAGGAATTCGGCGGTGGTCTTGCCGGGGGCGTCGACCGGTGCGGCCAGCACCAGCGGTGCGGTACCGATCAGGCTGATGGGGGCCAGGTCCTTGGCCGGGTCATACGGCGTCTTCGCGTTCAGCAGCTTGGCGATGGTCAGGTTGCCGTTGATCATCACGCCGATGGTGTGGCCATCGGTGGCCTTGGCCACCATGTCGGCCGCGATATTGCCGCCCGCACCCGGCTTGTTCTCCACGATGACCGGCTGGCCCAGCGCCTTGCTCAGGGGCTCGGCCAGCGTGCGCGCCACCAGGTCGGGTGAGGTGCCGGCCGGAAAACCGACCATGATCTTCAGCGGTTTGGTCGGCCAGGCCGCAGCCTGCTGGGCCTGGGCACCGACGGTCAAGGTCAGGAGGCCGAGCGCCAGCAGGGCGCGCCGCAGCGGGGAGGGTGTCAATCGCATTCTTGTCTCCAAAGAAAAAGCCCCGGACTCATGGCAAGTCAGGGGCCTGTTGAGGGCGTGCGCCAGGATCAGGCGTATTCTGCCAGTGCCGTCTTCATCTTTTTCATGGCGGCCACTTCGATCTGGCGGATGCGCTCGGCGCTCACGCCGTACTCGGCGGCCAGTTCGTGCAGCGTCATGCCGCCCGAGCTGTCGTCGTTGACCTTGAGCCAGCGCTCTTCCACGATGCGCCGGCTGCGCGGATCCAGCACGTCCAGCGCCGCGGCGATGCCATCGCTGGCCAGCACGTCGCGCTGGTGCGCCTCGATCATGGCGGTGGGCTCGTGGTTGGCATCGGCCAGGTAGGCGATGGGGCCGAAGCTGTCCTCGCCATCGTCGCCCGGGCCCGGGTCCAGCATGACGTCACCGCCCGACAGGCGGGTTTCCATCTCGATGACCTCTTCGCGCTTGACGTTGAGCTCCTTGGCCATCAGGTCGATTTCCTGCTCGCTCAGCGTCTCGCGGTGGGTGGCGGCGTCCGCGGCAGCGGCGTCGGCCTTGTAACCCTGCTTCTTGGAACGCAGGTTGAAGAACAGCTTGCGCTGGGCCTTGGTCGTGGCGACCTTGACCATGCGCCAGTTCTTCAGGATGTACTCATGGATCTCGGCCTTGATCCAGTGCAACGCATAGCTCACCAGGCGCACGCCCTGGTCCGGGTCGAAGCGCTTGACGGCCTTCATCAGGCCCACATTGCCTTCCTGGATCAGGTCGCCGTGGGGCAGGCCGTAACCCAGGTACTGGCGGGAGACGGACACCACCAAGCGCAGGTGAGAGAGCACCAACTTACCGGCGGCCTCAAGATCGTTCGAGTCGCGGAATTTGCGCGCGAACTCCTGCTCTTGCTCCAGCGTGAGCATGGGCAGGCGGTTGGCGGCCGAAATATAGGCGTCGAGATTACCCAGCGGGGGCACAAGCGCCCAGGGATTCGCGACGGTCAGCGCAGAAGCGGAAACTCCAGTGACAGCGGTCATGGCAGAACTCCTTTCGAGGTCATGTTTCTATATTAGCACTCTCTGTGATTGAGTGCTAAGCCCAAAGTTCCTGGGGTTTTACACAGTTCTGTGGGGATATCCGCGTCACGGGCAGGGATGGCCGAAAAGGTTTGGTGATTTTATTACGAACCATTATCATTCGCATGTCTAACCGACCTACCCCCACCCGCCATGATTGTTTGCGTCTGCCACCGCGTTTCCGACAAGACCATCGAGCGTGCCGCCCGTGCCGGCGCCGACTTCGACGAGATCCAGCTCGAACTCGGCGTGGCCACCCAGTGCGGCAAGTGCGAGGGTTGCGCCCGCGCCCTCTGGTCCGAATGCCGGCCCAGCCACAAGATGGCACACCTGGGCCAGGAACTTGGCCTGGGCCGTTCCATCCAGCTCGTGGCCGCCTGAATCTCTGCTGTCACCCCCATGAAAAAGGGCTACGCACTGCGTAGCCCTTTTTGTTGGTACAGGGACCGGCTCAGGAGAGCTCGCCCATCTGGCTCTGCAGGTAGTTCTGCAGGCCCACCTTCTCCAGCAGTTCGATCTGGGTTTCCAGGAAATCGATGTGCTCCTCGGTGTCGTCCAGGATCTCCTGCAGCAGGTCGCGCGAGACGTAGTCGCGCACCTTCTCGCAGTGGGCGATGCCGTCCTTGATGGTGGCCTGTGCCCCCGTCTCCAGCGCCAGGTCGCTGCGCAGGATCTCGGGCACGTCCTCGCCGATGTTGAGCTTGCCCAGGTCCTGCAGATTGGGCAGGCCGTCCAGCATGAAGATGCGGTCCATGAGCTTGTCGGCGTGTTTCATCTCGCCGATCGACTCCTCGTATTCCTTCTTGGCCAGCTTGTCCAGGCCCCAGTGCTTGAGCATGCGGTAGTGCACGAAGTACTGGTTGATGGCCGTCAACTCGTTCTTGAGCTGGGCCTGCAGGTGGGAGATGGCTTGGGGATCGCCTTTCATGGGCCTTCCTGTTCTTTGTGGTGGGAGACA
>Ga0208633_100406_pt1 | contig 11738 bp, 10 predicted proteins | sample LakWasMet63_LOW9_2_FD_183895 | JGI IMG/M metagenome (GOLD analysis project Ga0208633, IMG submission 183895) | Freshwater sediment methanotrophic microbial communities from Lake Washington under simulated oxygen tension - Sediment Metagenome... | ecosystem: Environmental > Aquatic > Freshwater >...
CAAAACGGTCGCCGGCACCGACTATTTCGAGACCGTCAACCCGGCCACGCAGGAGGTGCTGGCCGAGGTTGCCGCCGGTGGCGCGGCCGAAGTACACGCCGCCGTGGCCGCCGCCAAGGATGCCTTTCCGAAGTGGGCCGGCCTGCCGGCCCCCGAGCGCGCCAAACTCATCCGCAAGCTCGGCGACCTGATCGCACAGCACGTGCCCGGGATCGCGCGCACCGAGACGGACGACACCGGCCAGGTCATCGCCCAGACCGGCAAACAGCTGATCCCGCGCGCGGCCGACAACTTCTATTACTTCGCAGAGATGTGCACGCGCGTGGACGGCCACACCTACCCCACGCCCACCCACCTGAACTACACCCTGTTCCACCCGGTGGGCGTGTGTGCGTTGATTTCCCCCTGGAATGTGCCCTTCATGACGGCCACCTGGAAGGTGGCGCCGGCCCTGGCCTTCGGCAACACCGCGGTGCTGAAGATGAGCGAGCTCTCGCCCTTGACCGCCGCCCGCCTGGGCGAGCTGGCGCTGGAAGCCGGCATCCCGCCCGGCGTGCTCAACGTCGTGCACGGTTACGGCAAGGAGGCGGGCGAGCCGCTGTGCGCCCACCCGGACGTGCGCGCCATCTCCTTCACCGGCTCCACCGCCACCGGCAACCGCATCGTCAAGGCGGCAGGGTTGAAGAAATTCAGCATGGAACTGGGCGGCAAGAGCCCCTTCGTGATCTTCGACGACGCGGACCTGGAGCGCGCGCTCGATGCCGCCGTGTTCATGATCTTCTCCAACAACGGCGAGCGCTGCACCGCGGGCAGCCGCATCCTGGTGCAGCAGAGCATCTACGCCGACTTCGTGCAGAAGTTCACCGAGCGCGCCAAGCGCATCACCGTGGGCGACCCGCAGGACGAGACAACCATCATCGGCCCCATGATCAGCCAGGCCCACCTGGCCAAGGTGCGCAGCTACATCGAACTCGGCCCCAAGGAAGGCGCCACACTGCTGTGCGGCGGGATCGATCGCCCGAGCTACGCACCGGAATTGCCGGCGCGTGTGAGCAAGGGCAACTACGTCTGGCCCACCGTCTTTGCCGACGTGGACAACCGCATGCGCATCGCGCAGGAAGAGATCTTCGGGCCCGTGGCCTGCCTGATTCCCTTCCAGGACGAGGCCGACGCGATCGCGAAAGCCAACGACATTCAATACGGCCTGTCCAGCTACGTCTGGAGCGAGAACATCGGCCGCGCGCACCGCGTGGCTGGCGCCATCGAGGCCGGCATGTGCTTCGTCAACAGCCAGAACGTACGGGACCTGCGCCAGCCCTTCGGCGGCACCAAGGCCAGCGGCACGGGCCGCGAGGGCGGCACCTGGAGCTACGAAGTGTTTCTCGAACCGAAGAACGTCGCTGTATCCATGGGATCACACCATATCCCGCACTGGGGAGTCTGACCATGGGAAAACTCGCGCTCGCCGCCAAAATCACCCACGTCCCCTCGATCTACCTCAGCGAGCTGCCCGGCCCGCGGCTGGGCACACGGCAGGACGCGATCGACGGCCACAAGGAGATCGGCCGGCGTTGCCGCGAACTCGGTGTGGACACCATCGTGGTGTTCGACACGCACTGGCTGGTCAACGCCAACTACCACGTGAACTGCGCGCCGCACTTCAAGGGCCTGTACACGAGCAACGAGCTGCCGCATTTCATCAGCAACCTGGCCTACGAATTCCCGGGCAACCCGGCGCTGGGCCAGCTGCTGGCGAAGGTCTGCAGCGAGCACGGCGTGGAGACCCTGGCCCACCCGGCCACCACACTGGCACCCGAGTACGGCACCCTGGTGCCCATGCGCTACATGAACCAGGACCAGCATTTCAAGGTGATCTCGGTCTCGGCCCTGTGCCAGGTGCACTACCTCAACGACAGCGCACGCCTGGGTTTTGCCATGCGCCGCGCGGTGGAAGAGCACTACGACGGCACCGTGGCCTTCTTTGCCAGTGGCTCGCTCAGCCATCGCTTCGCGCAGAACGGCCTGGCACCGGCATACGCACACAAGATCTGGAGCCCGCTGCTGGAGCACATGGATCGCGACGTCATTCGCATGTGGCAGGCCGGCGAATGGCCCACGTTTTGCGAGATGCTGCCCGAGTACGCCAGCAAAGGTCACGGCGAAGGCTTCATGCACGACACCGCCATGCTGCTGGGCGCGCTGGGCTGGTCCGAATACACGGGCCGGGCCGAGATCGTCACGCCCTACTTCGGTGCCTCTGGCACCGGCCAGCTCAATGCCGTGTTCCCGGTGCTGCCGGTGCAGGGCCGCGCCATCCCGGCAGCCCAGGCGTCCAGTGCCGAGGGCTATCGCGCCTTCCCTCGCCTCTGAAAGCACGCCATGCCCCACCTCGTCATCCTCTACACGAACAACCTCGAAAAGGAGACCGACATGACGGCCCTGTGCCGCAGCCTGGCCGACGTCATGCTGGTGCAGCACGACGAAAGCGACAAACCGGTCTTCCCCACGGGTGGCACGCGCGTGCTGGCCTACCCTGCCGCGCACTACGCGGTGGCCGATGGCGGCGACGCCGGCCGGGCCGCTGGCGGCAGCGGCGACTACGCCTTCGTCTACCTCAACCTGCGCATGGGCCGCGGCCGCTCCCCCGCCGTCCACAAGCGCGTGGGCGACGCCCTGCTGATGGCCACCAAGGCGCACTTCCAGCCTCTCTTCTCGCAGCGCCACATCGGCGTGACGCTGCAGATCGACGAAGGCCCGGAAGTCTTCGACGCCAAGCACAGCAACCTGCATCCGCTGTTCAACAAGAGCTAGTCATGTTCAGCGCCGAGCTCACGCAACAACTGGCCGCCGACCTGCAGCAGGCGCAGGACACGCGCACGCAACTGGGGCATTTCTCCAGGCGTTTTGCCGGCATGAGCATCGAGGACGGCTATCGCGTCAGCCGCGCCTGGGTCGCGCTGCAACTGGCACAGGGCCGCCGGGTCATCGGCCACAAGATCGGCCTGACCTCGCGCGCCATGCAGCAGTCCAGCCAGATCGATGAACCCGACTATGGCACCCTGCTCGACTCGATGCTGTTCACCTGCACGCCCGGGCAGGTGCTGGACATCCCGGCCGCGCGTTTCATCGCGCCGCGGGTGGAGGTGGAACTGGCCTTCGTGCTCAAGGCGTCGCTCAAGGGCCCGAACGTCACGCAGGAGCAGGTCATTGCCGCCACCGACTACGTGACCCCGGCCATCGAGATCATCGACGCGCGCATCGAGCAGTTCGACCGCCACACGAAAGTGATGCGCAAGGTCTACGACACCATCAGCGACAACGCGGCAAACGCCGGCATCGTGGTCGGCGCTGAGCGGGCCGACCCGAACAGCATCGACCTGCCCTGGGTCGGCGCCATCCTGCGCCAGAACGGCGTGGTGGAGGAAACCGGGCTAGCCGCCGGCGTGCAGGGCCACCCGGCCATCGGCATCGCCTGGCTGGCCAACAAGCTGGCGCCCTGGGGCGAACATCTCGAAGCCGGGCAGATCGTGCTGGCCGGCTCCTTCACGCGCCCGGTGCCGGGCAAGGCCGGCGACCTGTTCGAAGCCGACTACGGCCCTCTGGGCCAACTCAACTTCCGTTTTGTCTGAGGACTCCCCATGAAAACACCCGTCAACCCCTTCAAGCAGGCCATCGCCAAACAACAGGCGCAGATCGGCCTCTGGGTCAACCTGGGCCACCCCGTGAGTACCGAGATCTGCGCCGGCGCCGGTTTCGACTGGCTGCTGCTCGACGCCGAACACTCACCCACCACCCTGCCCACCTTGCTGTCGCAACTGCAGACCATTGCGGCCTATCCGGGCTCGCACCCCATCGGTCGGGTGCCGCTGGGCCACGGCGAGGCTGGCACAGCCACCATCAAGCAGTTCCTGGACCTGGGCTTCCAGACCCTGCTGGTGCCCATGGTGGACACGGCCGAACAGGCTGCCGCCCTGGTGCAGGCCATGCGCTACCCGCCCGAGGGTGTGCGCGGCATGGCGAGCACACGCGCCGCGCGCTGGGGCCGTTACCCCAACTACGGCAAGGAAGCCAACGAGCAGGTCTGCCTGCTGGTGCAGGCAGAGTCGCGCACCGCGCTGGACAATCTGGAGGCCATCGCCAACACGCCCGGCGTGGACGGCGTCTTCATCGGCCCGGCCGATCTCTCGGCCTCGCTGGGTTACATCGGCCAGGCCACCCATCCCGAGGTGCAGAAGGCCATCGACGACGCGATCCGCCGCATCGTGAAGTGCGGCAAGGCCGCGGGCATCCTGATCAGCGACGAGACGCTGGCACGCCACTACCTGGAGATCGGCGCCAGCTTCGTCGCCGTCGGCCTGGACACCCAGATCCTGGTGCGTCAGACCTCGGCCCTGGCCGCGCTGTACAAGGGCAACGTGAAGCCCCTCGCCGCCGGCGACAAGGTGTACTGAGCGATGACCGCCCCGCACCGCGTCTGCCTGATCACCGGCGCTGCCACCGGCATCGGCGCGGCCTGCGCGCGCGAGTTCGCGGCGCACGGCTGGCAACTCGCCCTGAGCTGGCTGGACGATGCGAACCACGTTGCGTTGCTGGATGTGGCCACCGAATGCGAGGCGCACGGCATCAGCCCCCTGCTGCAACAGCTCGATGTCAGCAGCGATGAAAGCTGCGCAGCCTTCGCCGCCGCGGCGCTGAAGCGCTTCGGCCGCATCGACGCGCTGATCAACTGCGCCGGCACCACACGTTTCATTGCGCACACCGACCTGGACGCGCTCGACCCGGCCGAGTTCCACCGCACTTTTGATGTCAACACCGTGGGCCTGTACCGCATGATCCGCGCCTGCGCCCCGGCTCTGAAGGCCTCCGGCCAGGGCAGCGTGGTCAACATCTCGTCCATCGGCGGTGTGATCGGGCGCGGCTCGTCCATGGCCTATGCCGCATCCAAGGGCGCGGTCAACACCCTCACGCTCTCGCTGGCGCGCGCGCTGGGGCCGCAAGTCCGCGTCAACGCCATCGCGCCGGGTTTTGTCGAGGGCGGCCTGCCCAGCCGCGTGCTGGATGCCGTGCGCCACGCCGAAGTGGTGCAGGTGCAGACCGAGAGTTCGCCGCTCAAGCGCGTCTCGCAACCGGAAGAGGTGGCGGCGCTGGCCTGTTTCCTCACCGAACGCGCGCCGGGCATGACGGGCACGGTGATCGCCATGGACAATGGCCTGCACCTGAACGCAGGATGAACGCATGACCGAGAAAAAGAAGTTCCGCTCCGCCACGCTCGTTGATGGCACCATCCGCGCCACCACGCGCAGCTTCCTGCACGCCCTGGGCCAGGACAAGGATGACATCGCGCGCCCGCACATCGGCGTCTTTCACACTGGCGGCGAGATGAGCCCCTGCAACCTGAACCTGCGCGATCAGGCCCAGCACGCCAAGACCGGCATCTACGCCGCGGGCGGCACGCCGCACGAGTGCCCGGTGGTCTCGGTCTCCGACGGCCTGACCATGGCGCATTCGGGCATGCGCTTCTCGCTGATCTCGCGCGAGTTGATCGCCGACAGCGTGGAGGCTTCGGTGCGTGGCCACCAGTGGGACGGCATCTTCGGCATCGGCGCCTGCGACAAAAACCTGCCCGGCCTGATGATGGGCATGGTGCGCTGCAACGTGCCCAGCGTCTTCGTGCACGGCGGCTCGGCGCTGCCGGGGCAGACGCCAGGCGTGGACGGGCGCGACCTCAACGTGGTCGACACCTACGAAACCATCGGCAAGGTGCTGGCCGGCGACGCCACGCTGGACGAGCTGGACGCCATCAGCCAGTCCTGCCTGCCCACGGCCGGCGCCTGCGCCGGGCAGTTCACGGCCAACACCATGGGCATGGTGTCCGAGGCCCTGGGCCTGGCGCCCATCGGCTCCAGCATGGTGCCGGCCGTTTTCAGCGAACGCGCGCCGCTGATGCGCCGCGCCGGCAAGCAGCTCATGAAAGCCGTGATGGCCAGTGTGGAAGGGGGTGGCCCGCTGCCGCGCGACATCGTCACCCGCCAGGCGCTGGAAAACGCCTGCGCCGTGGTCTCGGCCACCGGCGGCTCCACCAACGCGGCGTTGCACATCCCGGCCATCGCACACGAGGCTGGCATCAAGTTCCACCTCGACGACGTGGCCGAGGTCTTCGCCCGCACGCCGCTGATCGCCGACCTGCGCCCCGGCGGCAAGTACCTGGCACGCGACATGTATTACATCGGCGGCGCGGCCGTGGTGCTGCGTGAACTGCTACGCAGCGGCCACCTGCACGGCGACGCGCTCACCTGGACCGGCCGTACCCTGGCCGAGGAAATTGCGGATGCCAACGATCCCGACGGCCAGGTGGTACGTCGTTTCGAGAATGCCATCTCCAGGGACGGCGGGCTGGCCGTGCTCAAGGGCAATCTCTGCCCCGACGGTGCGCTGCTCAAGACCGCCGGCCTCAAGGCCCTGGTGCACCGTGGTCCGGCGCGGGTGTTCGAGTCCGAAGAAGAAGCGCAGGCCGCCGTGCAGGCCCTGCGTTACCAGCCGGGCGACGTGATCGTGATCCGCAACGAGGGCCCCAAGGGCAGCCCCGGCATGCGCGAGATGCTGGGCATCACCGCCCTGCTCTACGGCCAGGGCATGGGCGACAAGGTGGCCCTGCTGACCGACGGCCGCTTTTCCGGCGCCACGCGCGGCCTGTGCATCGGCTACGCCGGGCCGGAAGCGGCCGACCGGGGGCCGATCGCCGCGCTGCGCGACGGCGACATGATCGCCATCGACGCGCGGCCGCAGGCACGCAGCATCTCGGTCGAGCTGAATCCTGAAGAAATCAGCCATCGCCTAGCCGGACTGCAGGTAAACACGGGTATCGCCCGGGGCGGCCTGCTGGAAAAATATGCACTCACCGTACGCCCGAGCCACCAGGGCGCGGTCACCCATTCCGGGGCCGTCACCTGGTTGCGCGACGTTTCCTGAATTTTGCAAGCTCATCACAAGGAGACCCCCATGAGCATTTCCCGTCGTCACGTCATCCAGTCCGCCGGCGCCACCGCGCTGCTGGCCAGCCTGGGCCAGCAGGCCATGGCCCAGGCCCAGATCGACACCCTGAAGATCGTCACCGGCTTCGCCGCCGGCGGCACCTCGGACAACACCTGCCGTCGTGTCGGGACGCGCCTGACCGGCCCCTATGCCAAGACCGTGGTGGTCGAGAACAAGACCGGCGCGGGCGGCCAGATCGCCATCCAGTACATCAAGGGCCAGCCGGCCGACGGCACCTCGCTGCTGCAGTCGCCGACCTCGATGTTCACCATCTACCCGCACATCTTCAAGAAGCTACCCTACGACCCGGTGGCCGACGTCACGCCCGTCACTTTGGCCTGCGTGTTCGACTTCGGCTTTGCCGTCGGCCCCCTGGTGCCCGCCAATGTGAAGAACGTGGCCGACTTCATCGCCTGGGCCAAGGCCAATCCCACCCTGGCCAACTTCGGCTCGCCGGCCGCCGGCTCCACGCCGCATTTCGTGGGCGCCCTGCTGGGCAAGAGCGGCGGCATCGACCTCAAGCACGCTGCCTACCGCGGCACGCAACCGGCCATGCTGGACCTGCTGGGCGGCCAGATTGCCGCCGTCAGCGGCCCCATCGGCGACATCACGCAGCACCTGGCCACCGGCAAGGTGCGCATCCTGGCGACCTCGGGAGCCAAGCGCAACCGTTTCGCCCCCGACGTGCCGACCTACGCCGAGCAGGGCTTCAAGGAACTCACGCACAGCGAATGGTTCGCCTTCTTCCTGCCCCCGAAGGCCGACGCTGCGCTCGTGGCGCGCATGAACAGCGCGCTCAAGGCGGCGCTGGCCTCCAAGGACGTGGTCGACGGCCTGGCCACCTTCGGGCTGGAAGCCATGTCGAACTCGCCCGCCGAGCTGGCCGAGCTGCTCAAGCAGGACACGGCCAAGTGGGCACCCATCGTCAAGACCATCGGCTTCACCGCCGATGCCTGAAAGGCCCCCACGGTCGCGCACTGCGTGTCGCTCCCTGCCCCCCGAGGGGGCCGTGTTTCAGCTTGGGACGGCCCGACGCTGAAACCTCCGTTGCGCGACCGTCGGGATTATTCGACGCACTGATTGGACCCGGCCATGAATGCCCTCCTGAAATCGGCACCTCCCGTGCACATGCACCCGGAGGAATGGCAGGCGCGCCTGCAGCTGGCGGCCTGCTACCGTATCTTCGCGATGCTGGGCTGGACCGAGATGATCTACAACCACATCACGCTGCGCCTGCCGGCCAGCGTGAGCGGTGGCGAAAAGCATTTCCTGATCAACCCCTTCGGCCTGCACTACAGCGAAGTCACCGCCAGCAACCTGGTGAAGATCGACCTGCAGGGCCGCGTGCTCGACGGCTCCACGCATCCGGTCAACCCGGCCGGCTTCACCGTGCACTCGGCCATCCACGAGCACATCGCCGGGGCGCATTGCGTCATGCACACCCACACCACAGCCGGCGTGGCCGTGGCCTGCCAGCAGAACGGGCTGGCCCAGAACAACTTCTATTCCGCCCAGCTGCACGACATGGTGGCCTACCATGACTTCGAGGGCATCACCATCCACGCCGACGAGGCGCCGCGCCTCCTGCAGAGCATCGGTGCGAAACCGGCCGTGATCCTGCGCAACCACGGCCTGCTGGCCTGGGGCGCCACGCTGCCGCAGACCTTCGCCATCCTGTGGACGCTGCAGCGTGCCTGCGAGATCCAGCTGGCCACCCTGAGCATGGGCCCGGCCATTCCGGTGCCTGAGGCCATTGCCGCCAAGTGCACGCGCGACGCGCTACAGTTCAACCCCAACCACGGCGCCGGACAGGATGTGTTCGACGCGCTGGTGCGGCAGGTGGACCGACTGGACACCAGCTACAAGAACTGACCGGCTCACCGGTCCGACAGGGAGAGAGCATGAGCAACACGCCTTACGGCAAGGTTTGCATCTACGGTGCGGGCGCCATCGGCGCCTGGATGGGGGTGCGGCTGGCGCGTGCCGGCTGTCAGGTCAGCGTGGTCGCGCGCGGCGCCACGCTCAGCGCCCTGCAACAGCACGGCCTGCGTTGCCAGATCGACAAGGAACTGCTCAGCGTCCCGGTGCGCGCCAGCGCCAGCGCGGCCGAGCTGGGCGTGCAGGACCTGGTGATCCTGGCCGTCAAGGCGCCGGCCCTGCCCGAGGTAGCGCGCCAGATCGCCCCGCTGCTGGGCCCCGCCACTGTGGTGCTGACGGCCATGAACGGCGTGCCCTGGTGGTTCTTCCAGGGCTTCGGCGAGAAGTTCGCCAACACCCAGCTCAAGGCCATCGACCCCAAGGGCGAGATCGCCAGGGCCATCCCTGCGACGCACATCGTCGGCAGCGTGGTGCACGCCAGCTGCTCGATCCGGGAGCCGGGCTGCGCGCAGCACCATTTCGGCAACCGCCTCATCGTCGGCGAGCCCTCGGGCCAGAAGACCGAGCGCGTACAGCAACTCGTGCAACTGCTCAGCCAGGCCGGCTTCGAGACCGAGCTCTCGGCGCAGATCCAGAAGGACATCTGGTACAAGCTCTGGGGCAATATGACGGTCAACCCCGTCAGCGCGCTGACCGGCGCCACCACCGACAAGATCCTGGGCGACAAGCTGGTGCGCGACTTCATCTCGAAGGTGATGCTCGAGGCCAAGGAGATCGGCGCGCGCATCGGCATCCCGATCTTCCAGCAGCCCGAGGACCGGCACGCCGTCACGATGAAGCTGGGCGCCTTCAAGACCTCGATGCTGCAGGACGTGGAAGCCGGCCGACCGGTGGAGATCGACGCGCTGGTCACCGTGGTGCAGGAGCTGGGCGCGCTGACCGGCGTGGCCACCCCGTATACCGACGTGCTGCTGGGCCTGGCGCGCTTGCAGGCCCGCACGCGTGGTCTGTTATGACCCCCACGCTCGGCACTGGCGTGTCCTCGCTGCCCCCCGAGGGGGCTGAAGCCCGCGGCTCCAAGCCTGCCTGCGCAGGCTTGGACGGGCTGAAGAGACGCGCATGTCTCGTGCCGTCACGTCTCGCACCTTGGGGCGGCCCGGCGGTGCTCGATCTTCGGTCTTGCTAATGCCCTCCTCACTCCGCGCGCTCAATCGCGCCGCCTTCTTCACGCTGCTCTTCACCGCCTGCCTGTTCGGCGCCAACCATGTGGCCGCGCGCCTGGCCTTCAACCATGGTCTGGACGTGGCCACCGCTGTGCTGGTGCGCAGCTTCGTCACAGCCATCGTGGTCGGCGCCATCGTCTGGCAGCAAGGCGTGTCGCTCGTCGTCACGCCGCGCCAGCGTGGCTTCCTGCTGCTCATCAGTGCCCTGGTGGCCGTGCAGAGCCTGTGCCTGTACGCCGCCGTGGTGCGCCTGCCCGTGGCCCTGGCCCTGCTGACCTTCAACACCTACCCCCTCTGGACCGCCTTGTTCGCCTGGCTGCTCTACCGGCACCGGCCGGAACGCGCGGTGCTGCTGGCCATGCCGGTGCTGCTGTTCGGCCTGGCCCTGGCGCTCGACGCGCTGGGTGCAGCCTCGGGCCTGGGTACCGCCGGGCAATGGAGCCGCATCGGCGCCGGCGTGGCCTTTGCGATGGTGGCCGCCGCCGTGTTCGGCGCCGCCCTGGTGCTCACACAGCATGAGGCGGCCAGCGTGGACGGGCGCCTGCGCACGACCATCACCATGGTCCTGGTTGGCCTACTGGCGCTGGTGGCCGTGCCGTTGCAGGGCGGCCTGCACCTGCCGCAGTCGGCGGCGGGCTGGTGGGGCCTGGCCGGCCTCACGCTGTTCTACGGCACGGCCTTCACCATCATGTTCACCTTGCTGCCCCGGCTGGGCGTAGTGGGCAGTTCACCCATCATGAACGTGGAACCGGTGGCGGCGCTGGTGCTGGCCTGGGTCCTGCTGGGCCAGGCCATCGCGCCGGTGCAGGTGGCCGGCGCGCTCATCGTGGTGGGCACCGTCATGGCCCTGGGCCTGCGCAGGCGCTGAGAAAGCGGAGCCGACCATGCCGATCGAGGTGATGGCCGTGGTGCTCTTCTCGGCCCTGCTGCACGCAGGCTGGAACGCACTGGTGCGCGCCAGCCAGGACAAGTTTCTGGCCTCGCTGCACGTGGTCTGCGGCGCCGCTGCGCTGGCCCTGCTGATGTTGCCGGGCCTGCCCACACCGGCCACGGCCAGCTGGCCCTGGCTGCTGGCGTCGGGCCTGATCCACGTGGTCTATTTCTCGCTGGTGGCGCGCGCCTACCAGGGCACAGACCTCGGCTTCGCCTACCCATTGATGCGCGGCACGGCGCCGGTGCTCACTGCGCTCGCTTCGGCCCTGCTGCTGGCCGAAGCGCCTACACCGGGCGCCTGGCTGGGCATCGCACTGATCTGTGGCGGGGTGCTGGCGCTGGCGGGCCGGGCCGGTCGCGGCGGCGCGAGCCATCCGGGCGCGGTGCTGGCAGCGCTGGCCAATGCCGGCGTGATCGCGCTCTACACCCTGGTCGACGGCCTGGGCGTGCGCTTGGCCGGCCACGCCCTGAGCTACACCGCCTGGGTCTTCCTGCTGACGGCCCTCTTCATGCTGGCCACGGCCACCTGGCTGCGCGGGCGCGCACTGCTGCGACCACCCCCCGGCGCCTGGCGCGCGGCCCTGCTGGGCGGCACCGGCACACTCGCGGCCTACAGCCTGGTGCTGTGGGCCATGACACAGGCCCCGATCGCCACGGTGGCCGCGCTGCGCG
>Ga0208633_100407_pt1 | contig 11717 bp, 5 predicted proteins | sample LakWasMet63_LOW9_2_FD_183895 | JGI IMG/M metagenome (GOLD analysis project Ga0208633, IMG submission 183895) | Freshwater sediment methanotrophic microbial communities from Lake Washington under simulated oxygen tension - Sediment Metagenome... | ecosystem: Environmental > Aquatic > Freshwater >...
GGGCGACATCCACGAGCGCCGCAACGGCCAGCGACCATTTGAGTCCGAGCATGGGGATCAGCAGATGCACGGTGGCCAGCACGCCCAGGATCGCGCCCAGCGTGTTCACGCCATAGACCTGACCGATCTGCTTCTCCCCCTGCCCGCGGCTCAGTAGCATGGCCGTGATCAACGGAAGCGTCATGCCCGCGCAGAAGGCCGCGGGCATCATGACGGCCATGGAAAGAAGAATACTGGTCAGATTGAAGAAGGCGTAGCCTTCGTCGGTGCGCGCGAGGCCGCGCAGCGTGTACGCCATCGTTTCGAAGCTGCCGATGTACAGGGGTAGGGTGGCGATGGCCAGGATACCCATCGCGATCTGTACGTTGGCGAGCAGAATTTCCGGCCGGCGGCTGCTGTCGATGCGATTGCGGATCCACCATGCACCCAGCGCCAAGCCCAGGATGAAGGTCGACAGCATCAGCTCGAACGAGTGCGTCGCAGCCCCTAGGACCATGGTCAGCATGCGGATCCAGACCACCTCGTAGATGAAAGAAGAGAGCCCGGTCAGCATGGCGACGATCAGCAGGGGGCGCAGATTCATGCGGGTGGACGCTTGCGTTGCTTGAAGTTCCAGAGCTGGTATCGATGGGATGGTGGGCAGGTTGCGCCCGCGACCGACCCGGTACGCGGCCAGGCCGACCAGCGCGTTCAGGCAACCTGCCACTAGCAGCGTGCCGGGCAAGCCGAGCGAAGGGATCAACAGAAAACCCGAACTCAGCACGCCCAACGCGGCACCGGCGCTGTTGAGGAAATACAGGAGGCTCAATCCTCGTCCCGGATGGGCGCCCAGGCGCAAGACCCCCGCGCTCATGAGCGGAAAGGTCGTTCCAAGCAGGATGGATGGGGGGAGGATCAGCACTGCCGCAAGCAGCCAGCTGGCGGGGCAGAGCCCCTGATCCGAGCAAGCGACTGGCATGAAGCTGGTCACAGCCCATGCCGATATGCTTGTAAAAATGCCATGGAAAGCGAAGGAGATGAGCGCAACGGCTATCTCGGCTGCGGCATAAAGCAGAATGGGATTGCGCAGGCGCTCCGACAGTCGCCCGGTCAGCCAGGCACCTAACGCCAGGCCCCCCACAAAAACTACCAGAACGACGGCTTGTGCGTACGCTGCGTGCCCAAGTAGAAGCTTGAGGTAGTGGGACCAGATTGATTCATAGATCAGTCCACAGAAACCGGATACGAAGAAGATCGCATAGAGCGCGACAATGTTATTGCGGTTGCTGGGCACAGGCGACTCCGTTATGGTGGACAGGGACAGTGACACTTAATTCTCGGCGATCGGGAGCAGGGGGGCGATCCAGAGCTTCTCTCTCGGCAAAGACAAATCAGCCGCCATGATAATGGGCGCCGCTCGGTTGCTCGAAATGTTTCAGATTGCCTCCTTCGAGCTGGTAGACGTGGTTCAACCCGGTCTCCTGCATCGGCAGGGCGGCCTTTTCACAGCGTATGCCACCGGTGCAGAAACTCACCACGCTTTTGCCTTCGAGTTCGGCCTGGTGAACCCGCAGGGCCGCAGGGAAGTCGGAGAACTTGCCGATGTGCCAGTCGATGGCGCATTCGAAAGTGCCGTGGTCGGCTTCGAAGGCGTTACGCGTGTCCAGCGTCACCACCGGGCGACCGGCATCGCCATGCTCCTGGTCCAGCCAGCGCTGGACTGTCGTCGTCGCCACCGCCGGGGCCCTGCCGGATGGTCGGGCGTTTCCTGCCCTGATCAGGGCGGCGATGCCAGGGTCTGCGGATGCAGCTTGCTCACCAGAACGATCAGGTCTGCGAGCGCCTGGGGCCGGGCATAGAAATAACCCTGGAACAGCCGGCAACCCTGTTGCAGCAGGATGTCGCGCTGGGCTTCGGTTTCCACGCCTTCGGCGATCACCTCCAGCCCCAGGCTGCGGCCCAGCGCGATGATGGTCTGGGTGATGACCACGTCGTTGGGGTCGGTCTGCAGGTCGCGCACGAAGGAGGCGTCGATCTTGAGCTGCTGGATGGGCAGGCGTTTGAGGTAGCTCAGTGACGAGTAGCCGGTGCCGAAGTCGTCCAGCGCAAACTGCACGCCCAGCGTCACCAGGCGGCGCATCTTGCTGGTGGCGTCGTCGATGTTGTGCGCCAGCACGCTCTCGGTCAGTTCGAGCTGCAGCCGGCTGGCGTCTGCGCCGGTGGCCATCAGCACCGAGGTGACGCTTTCGACGAAGTTGGCCTGCAGCAGCTGGTGGGCGCAGAGGTTGACGGAGATCACCAGCTCGCCCAGCACCGGCTGGCCGCGCCAGCGCTCGATCTGCTGGCAGACCTGCTCCAGCACCCACTGGCCCAGCGGCAGGATCAGGCCGGTTTCCTCGGCCAGGGGGATGAAGTGTCCCGGCGTCACCAGGCCGCGTTGCGGGTGCAACCAGCGCACCAGGGCTTCGGCGCCGACCATGCGGCCCTCGCTGTCGAACTGCGGCTGGTAGAACACGCGGAACTGCTGCAGGGCCAGCGCCTGGTTCAGGTCTGCCTCCAGGGTCACGCGCTGGCTGAGCTGCACGGCGATGTCGTGGTCGAAGAAGCGGATGGCATTGCGTCCGCCGGCCTTGGCCTCGTACATGGCCATGTCGGCGCGCTTGATCAGTTCGTCGGCACCGGTTGCGGGGCCATCGAACAGCGCCACGCCGATGCTGACCGACATCTGGTGGTACTGGCTGTCGATGCCGAAGGGTTCGCGCATGCTGCTGCGCAGCTTCTCGGCCAGGCTGCGTGCCTGGGCACTGGCGCGCTCGGGGTCGGTATCGAGCTGCTCCAGCAGCACCGCGAATTCGTCGCCGCCGGTATGCGCCACCATGCCCTGCCCGCCGACGATGCGCTGCATGCGGCCGGCCACGGCCTGCAGCAGCGCGTCGCCGACCTTGTGGCCCAGCGTGTCGTTGAGCTGCTTGAAACGGTCCAGGTCCGAGAACAGCAAGGCACCGCGGCTGCTCCCGTTGCTGCGGCCCAGGCTTTCCTGCAGGCGCTCGAACAGCAGGCGGCGGTTGGGCAGGCCGGTGAGGGCGTCGTGGTAGGCCAGGTGGTAGACGTGTTCGCTGTGGGCCTTGCGCTCGGAGATGTCGGAGAACACGGTCACGATGCGTACGAAACGGTCCTTGCGCCGCACCGGCCGGCTGCTGATCTCGACGGGAAAAGTCTTGCCGCTGGCGCTCACGAAGGTGCTTTCTCCTTCGTAGGGCTGCTGCCAGCGTTGCGGATCGAGCAGGGGGGGGCTGATGCCGCCCGGGGAGGCGGGCTGGGGCGTGGGCGAGACGATCAGGGGCAGCAGTTGCCGGCCCAGCAAGGCCTCGCGCTGGTAACCGAGCAGGCGACAGGCGGCGCGGTTGATGTAGGTGACGATGCCCTGACGGTCCAGCACGAACATGCCTTCGCCCATGGCGTTGCTGAACGAGTCCATGCGCTGGCGCAGCAGCATCTCACGCAGTGCCATGACAACGATGACCAGCAGGGTCAGCAGCGCGCTGGCGACCAGCAGGCCGTACTGCTGCCAGATGTCACGCCAGGAGATGACCGGTGGTTTGTCGAAGGGCGGGGCGCGCAGCTCGCGCATCATGGCGCGCACCGGTTCGTAGTCGGCCGGCACGGTGAAGCCGTAGATGCCCATGCGCCGCGCCGCTTCGCCGCCGTGCGGCAGCGAAAGCAGGGCGCCGGCGATGCGCACCGAGAGATCTTCCGGCAGGTGCGACATGGCGACGACCGGCCATTCCGGGTAAAGCCGGGAGGACAGGGCGTAGGGATAACCGGGGTAGTTCTGCTGTCCCAGGACCTTGAGTTCCCCCGGCTTGAGCCGTCCCTCGCGCACCAGGGTTTCGAGCAGACCGGTGCGCACGAAGGCGACATCGGCCTCGTTGGCCAGCAGGGCATCGATGACGCGGTCTTGCGGCAAGCCGGTTTCCAGCAGGCGTCCGGGGCTGATCGACAGGCGCGCCAGCTCGGTGGCCTGGATCTGGTAGCCGCCGAAGGACAGGCGCGAGACGGTGGCGATGCGCTGGCCTTGCAGATCCTTCAGGTCGCGCAGGTCCTGGCGCTCGCTTCGGGACAGGATCACGCCGCCCATGGCACGTACCGGCTGGCGGTTCTCCAGATTGATCAGGGAGGCCAGGGGCGTGGAGAGACCGTTCTGGTGCACCATGCGCACGTACTCGCCGGGCTGGGTGATCACCAGGTCCACCGCCTGCTGGCGCACGGCCTCCTGCATGGGCCCGTATTCGTACACCCTGAGTTCGAAGTGGGCCGAGGGGACCGAACGGTTGAGGTAGTCCGTCAGGGGCTTCCACTGGGCCAGGGCAAGGGCTTCAGGACGGAACGACAGGACACCCACCACGATGGTTTCCTGGTTGGCCCACAAGGGCAAACCGGTCAGGGCCAGCAGCAGACCGGTCAGTGAGCGGAGCAGCGCGCGTTTCGTCATCATGCCTCAGTGGTGGGCAGGTAGGCGCTGCTGTAGAGCATTCTGGCGTCCACGGGTTGGCGGATGATGCCGGCCTGCAGCATGATGGAGGAAAGCTTGTTCGTGACGCGTTGCAGATCACCATCCTGTGCCGAGAGGTAGCGCTGGTTGCCGATCAGGTCGGGCAGCTCCAGTCCGCGCAGCGAGCCAATCATTTCTTCCGCGGTCACATTCAGGCGAGGGGCGGTCTGGTAGGCGGCGTCCCAGGGGTTCTGGCGCAGGTAGCCCAGGGCCTTGAAATAGCCGGCGATGGCGGTGCGCAGGATATGCCCATGCGACTCCAGGGCCGCGGGGTGTACCGCCAGCACATCGAAGATGGTGTCGGGCATCTCGCGCGTGCTGAGCAACTGGCGTGCGCCGTTTTTCTTGAGCCGTGTTGCCACTGGCTCATACGTGACCAGGGCATCGATGTCGCCCCGGGACCAGGCTGCTTCCTGTTCCTCCAGGAGAATGCGCTGCACATGCACGTCCTGGGCCTGCAGGCCGGCTTTTTCCAGCACCATGGACAGCATCAGGGAACCCAGGGCACTGTCCTCGGCGCCGATGCGCCGCCCCTTGAGGTCGGTCAGGCGTTGCAGTGTCGGGCGCGCCAGCAGGACGTCCGCGCCCTTGGAAACGTCGAAGACCAGCACGACTTGCAAGGGGGTGCCCTGATCCCGCAGCATGAGGATCTCATCGAGGGTCAGCATGGCGCCATCGGCCGTCCCTTGTTTGACCGCGTCGATCGAAGCCTGCACCGTGGGCGCTTCATGCAGACGGAGGCCTTCAGGCATGTACCCCAGCGTGCGGGCCAGGAACATGGACTCATAACCGGGCCAGGGATGGCCGGAGAGCACCAACGGCCGCCGGGGACTGCAGGCAGACATCGGCAGCAAGCAGGGCAGGACGGCGGCGGCCAGCAAGGCTCTGCGCCCTACGTTCGGTGGTGGACGACGGCTACAGGATGAGTTGGCAGACCGTTCTGGGCGCATGGGGTGGGCAAGCCATCGTCATGGAATGAGGGCGGGCTTGTGAACATGGTAATCGACCCCATGCCAGGACGAAAGGCTTTGCATGCGAGAACGGGATGGCGGGGGTGAAATAAGTCGCACCCGCGCCGTCCTAGTCGCGCCGGGCGCGCAGATCGGCCCCCAGGGCCTCGCGTTCGTCGAATACGAAGCATTCGCCTCTGAAGTGCGCGCCGCCGGCTTCCTCGAAATACTTGAGGATGCCGCCTTCAAGCTGGTAGACGTGTTCCAGCCCGCTCTCCTGCATGAGGATGGCCGCTTTTTCGCAGCGGATGCCGCCGGTACAAAAGCTCACCACGGTCTTGCCTTCCAGTTCGTCCCGGTGCGCCTGCAGCGCCTGCGGGAAATCAGAGAACTTGTGGATGCGCCAGTCGATGGCGCCTTCGAAGCTGCCGTGGTCGATCTCGAAGGCATTGCGCGTGTCCAGTGTCACCACTGGGCGGCCTTCGTCATCGTGACCCTGGTCGAGCCAACGCTTGACAGTCTGCGCTGCCACCGCTGGTGCGCGGCCCTCGGCAGGCCGGATGGTCGGATGGTTCATGCGGATGATCTCGCGCTTGACCTTGACCAGCATCTTGCGAAAGGGCTGGCGGGCCGACCAGCTTTCCTTTGGTGTCAGATCGGACAGGCGTGGATCTTCATGCAGTTGCGCCACGAAGGCGCGCACGGCTTCGCCCGGTCCCGCGAGAAACAGGTTGATGCCCTCTTCGGCCAGTAGCACCGTACCCTTGAGGTCGAGCGCCACCGCCTGTTCGTGCAGTTTTTCGCGCAGAGCATGGGCATCGGGGAGGGGGACGAATTTGTAGGCGGAGATGTTGAGGATTTCGTTCACGGGATTGATTTTAGGTATTCGCTCTCTGTCGAGGTGTTTTGGTGGTCGTGGCATTGTCGGGATGTGCGCCCGACAGCGCAGTAACTTTCTCTTGCTTGCCCAAGAGAAAGTCACCAAAGAGAAGGGCAGCCGAAGTCAGGGCCCCTGCGGGGTTCCTTGCGCTGCTCGCATCGGGCGGGGTCGGGCTAAATTCGCTGCGCTCAAACAACGCCCGCCCTGATCCGCCCGCTGCTGCGCTGCTCAGCCCTGCCACACGGCTTAGGGAACCGGACAGCCGAAAACCCAACAGCCGAACTCTACAAGGACGCGCCATGGCGCGTCCTTGTTGCCTTTCTTTGTATTCGGTCCCCCCGCCGTCATGAGGAGGCGAGTAGCGCAGGCAAGGGCGGGAAAAGAAGTGCAGATGTTTGAGCCCGTAGGGCGAGTTTCTGCACTTCCCGCCCTTGCCGAGCAACGCAGCTTGCCCGCAGCGCAGCGGAGGGACGACGAATCCGGCTCGCCTTCTCTTTGCTTACTTTCTCTTGGCGAAGCAAGAGAAAGTGAGTCGCCCGCCGGGGCGAGACCCGGCTTGCCACGCCAGCAACAACGCTGGCAGAGCAACGAGATCACTCATAAACGATGACCGCCTTGCCCTGATCCGCCTGCGCCATCCACCCCGCCAAGGCCGCATCACTGGGATAAAACTTCGCATCCTCCCCCAACTGCAGTTCAGCCGCAGCACCCAGCCCGGAGCCCTGGCGGCGCAAGGACAGGCGCACACCCAGGCCACGCACGAGCTCCCCTTGCTCGGTGATTTCCTTCTTGGGAGGATGCTCGGCCACCAGGCGTTGCACGTCGGGCGCACGGCCGTTGACGGCCACGCGCAGGTACTTGCCGAAGCGGCAGCGCGCCGCCTCCAGGCTCCAGACCTGGTTGATGTTGAGCTGCAGGCCGCCGGAAAAACGGTCGGGCATGACCTTGGCCATGACGATGATGAGTTCGTCGTCCTTGAGCAGGTTCCGGTTGGCGTTCATCAGCGCCTCGTCCACGCGGGCGTCGAGCACGGCCGTCTTGTCGTCGAGCTTGAAGAGCGCGAGCTTGCCGCGCTGGCCGTTGATGACGCGGAAATCGCTGACGATGCCGGCCAGCAGCTGCGGCTCGCGTGTGTCGATCAGGTCGGCCAGCTCGCGCTTGGCGAAACGCCGTACCTCCAGCGCCACTTCATCGAACAGGTGGCCCGACAGGTAGAACCCGACCGCCGTCTTCTCGTGCGTCAGGCGTTCCTTCACACCCCAGGGCAGCGCCTCCACCAGGTCCGGCTCCTGCGTGCTGGCGCCATGGCTGTCGTCGCCCAGGTCGAACAGGCCGCCCTGGTTGACGTTGGCCGCCGTGGCGTTGGCGAAGTCGAAGGCGCGGTCGACCGAGGCTACCAGTGAGGCCCGGTTGAGCTGCAGGGAGTCGAAAGCGCCGGCCTTGATCAGCGCCTCGATGCTGCGCTTGTTCAGACGGGTGCGGTCCACGCGCACGCAGAAGTCGTACAGGCTGGTGAAGGGGCCGCCTTCTTCGCGGGCTTTGACGATGGCCTCGATGGCCTGTTGGCCCGTGCCCTTGACGGCCCCCAGACCGTAGCGGATGGCCTTGTCGGAGATGGGCTCGAAGCGGTAATGGCCGCGGTTCACGTCCGGCGACTCGAAGCTCATGCCCATCTTGAGGGCATCCTCGAACAGCACCTTGAGCTTGTCGGTGTCGTCCATTTCCACGGTCATGTTCGCGCAGAAGAACTCGGCCGTGTAGTGCACCTTGAGCCAGGCCGTGTGATAGGCCAGCAGGGAGTAGGCGGCGGCGTGTGACTTGTTGAAACCGTAGCCGGCGAACTTCTCCATCAGGTCGAAGACCTCGTCGGCCTTGTCCTGGGGGATGTTGTGCGTCTTGAGCGCGCCGACGCGGAACTTCTCCCGGTGCTCGGCCATCTCCTCGGCCTTCTTCTTGCCCATGGCGCGGCGCAGCAGGTCGGCGCCCCCCAGCGAGTAGCCGCCCAGGATCTGCGCGGTCTGCATCACCTGCTCCTGGTAGACCATGATGCCGTAGGTCTCGCTGAGCATCTCGGCCACCGCCGGGTGCGGGTACTCGACTTCTTCCCTCCCATGCTTGCGTGCCACGAAACTCGGGATCAGGTCCATTGGGCCCGGGCGGTACAGGGCGTTCAGGGCAATCAGGTCTTCCAGTCGCGTGGGTTTGGCGTCGCGCAGCATGCCCTGCATGCCGCGGCTTTCAAACTGGAACACCGCTTCGGTCTTGCCTTCCTGGAACAGGTGGTAGGTGGGCTTGTCGTTGAGCGGGATGTTCTCGAAGGCGAAATTCTCCTGGCCCGGGTGGCGCGCCATGATGAACTCGCGCGCAATCTCCAGGATGGTCAGCGTGGCCAGGCCCAGGAAGTCGAACTTCACCAGGCCCACGGCCTCCACGTCGTCCTTGTCGTACTGGCTCACCGCCGCGTCGCTGCCGGGCTGCTGGTAGAGCGGGCAGAAATCGGTCAGCTTGCCCGGGGCGATCAGCACACCACCGGCGTGCATGCCGACGTTGCGCGTCAGCCCTTCGAGCTTCTGGGCCAGCGCCAGCAGGGTCTTGACTTCGTCTTCCTTGTCCAGCCGCTCGGCCAGGATGGGCTCGGCCTGGATGGCGTCGGCGATGGTGATGTGCTGGCCCGGCTTGTTGGGGATGAGCTTGGAGATGCCGTCGCAGAAGGTGTAGCTCATGTCCAGCACACGGCCCACGTCGCGGATGGCCGCGCGCGCGGCCATGGTGCCGAAGGTGGCGATCTGGCTCACCGCCTCCTTGCCGTACTTGTCCTTCACGTAGTCGATCACGCGGTCGCGGTTGGCCTGGCAGAAGTCGATATCGAAGTCCGGCATCGAGACGCGTTCCGGGTTCAGGAAGCGCTCGAACAGCAGCTTGTATTCCAGCGGGTCCAGATCCGTGATCTTCAGCGCATAGGCCACGAGGGAACCGGCGCCCGAGCCGCGGCCCGGGCCGACCGGACAGCCGTTGGCCTTGGCCCACTGGATGAAGTCACCCACGATGAGGAAATAACCCGGGAAACCCATCTTCAGGATGGTGTTGATCTCGAACTCCAGGCGTTCCACGTAGCGCGGCCGTTCGGCATCGCGCTTGGCTGCGTCGGGGTACAGATGCGCGAGGCGTTCTTCCAGGCCCTCAAACGAAACCTGGCGGAAGTATTCCTCGATGCTCAGGCCGCCGGGGATGGGAAAGTTGGGCAGTTGCGGCTTGCCCAGCACCAGGGTCAGGTTGCAGCGCTTGGCGATCTCCAGGGTGTTGGCCACGGCGCTGGGCAGGTCCGCGAACAGCGCCTGCATCTGCTGGGCGTTCTTGAAGTACTGCTCGCGCGTGAACTTGCGCACCCGGCGCGGGTTGCCCAGGATCTCGCCTTCGGAGATGCAGACGCGGGCCTCGTGTGCCTCGTAGTCGTCGGGCGTGGCGAACTGCACCGGGTGCGTGGCCACCACAGGCAGCTTCATGCGCGCGGCCAGCTGCACGGCGGCGGTCACATGGGCCTCGTCGTCCGTGCGGCCCGCGCGCTGCAGTTCCAGGTAATAACGATGCGGGAAGATGGTGGACAGCTGCAGCGCAGCCTCATGGGCGCGCTCGGCGTCACCCTGCACCAGGGCCTGGCCCACGGCACCACTTTGCGCACCGGAGAGGGCAATCAGCCCTTCATGCAACTCCCTGAGCCACGCCAGCTTGACCACCGCCTGGGCCTTCACCACATTGCCGGTCCAGGCGCGCGCCAGGATTTCGGAGAGGTTGAGGTAACCCTGCTTGTTCTGCACCAGCAGCAGCAGGCGCGAGGTGGCCAGCGGGTCCTGGCCCAGGCCCTCCAGCATGATCTCGACGCCGATCAAGGGCTTGACGCCCTTGCCACGCGCTTCCTTGTAGAACTTGATGGCCCCGAACAGATTGTTCAGGTCGGTGATGGCCAGCGCTGGCTGGCCATCCTTGGCTGCGGCCTTGACGATGTCCTCGATACGGACGGTGCCGTCGACGACGGAGAACTCGGTGTGCAGGCGCAGGTGGGTGAACATATGGGTTTGATTTTAGTAGGCTGGCGGTGTGCCTTTCTCAAGGTTTCCCCTCTTTGTCCTGGCGTTCTGGTGTTTGTGGCTAGCCGGGTCTCGCCCCGGCGGGCGACTCACTTTCTCTTGCTTCGCCAAGAGAAAGTAAGCAAAGAGAAGGCGAGCCGAAGTCAGGGCCCCTGCGGGGTACCTTGCGCTGCTCGCATCGTGCGGGGTCGGGCTAAACTCGCTGCGCTCAAACAACGCCCGCCCTGATCCGCCCGCTGCTGCGCTGCTCAGCCCTGCCACACGGCATAGGGATCAAACCCTGGAATCCAACAGCCGAACCCCACAAGGACGCGCCATGGCGCGTCCTTGTTGTTTTGGGTATTGGTATTCGGTGCCCCACCGCCGTGTGAGGAGGCGAGTAGCGCAGGGAGCGGCGGATCAAGAAGCGCAGATGTTTGAGGCGTTAGCCGAGTTTCTGCGCTTCCCGCCGGTCCCGAGCAACGCAGCGTGCCCGCAGCGCAGCGGAGGGCCGACGAATCCGGCTCGCCTTTCTTTTGGGTACTTTGCTTTGGCGAAGCAAAGAAAAGTACCTCGCCCGCCGGGGCGAGACCCGGCTAGCTTCGAAAGCAACAACTAACCGCAGAAAAAGCCCGCACGAAGCGGGCCTCTTCAAACTGAGCCTGAAGACAACAACTCAGATGTTGTCCGTAAAGCTCCGCAGCTTGTCCGAACGCGAGGGATGCTTGAGCTTGCGCAGTGCCTTGGCCTCGATCTGGCGGATGCGTTCGCGCGTCACGTCGAACTGCTTGCCCACCTCTTCCAGCGTGTGGTCACTGGTCATCTCGATGCCGAAGCGCATGCGCAGCACCTTGGCTTCGCGCGGCGTCAGGCTGTCCAGGATGTCCTTGACCACGTCGCGCAGGCCGGCCTGCATGGCGGCTTCCACCGGGGCGGTGTTGGCCGTGTCCTCGATGAAGTCACCCAGGTGGCTGTCGTCGTCGTCGCCGATGGGGGTTTCCATCGAGATCGGCTCCTTGGCGATCTTCATGATCTTGCGGATCTTGTCCTCGGGGATCTCCATCTTCTGCGCCAGCAGGCTGGCATCGGGCTCGAAGCCGAACTCCTGCAGGTGCTGGCGGCTGATGCGGTTCATCTTGTTGATGGTCTCGATCATGTGCACCGGGATGCGGATCGTGCGGGCCTGGTCCGCGATGGAGCGGGTGATGGCCTGGCGGATCCACCAGGTGGCGTAGGTCGAGAACTTGTAGCCGCGGCGGTATTCGAACTTGTCCACGGCCTTCATCAGGCCG
>Ga0208633_100409_pt1 | contig 11643 bp, 10 predicted proteins | sample LakWasMet63_LOW9_2_FD_183895 | JGI IMG/M metagenome (GOLD analysis project Ga0208633, IMG submission 183895) | Freshwater sediment methanotrophic microbial communities from Lake Washington under simulated oxygen tension - Sediment Metagenome... | ecosystem: Environmental > Aquatic > Freshwater >...
CTCGGGCGCCGGCGCGCTGCGCGTGAGCGGCGGTGCGGCGAAGGCCAGGTGCTGGCCGGCGCGGCGGATGCTGACCAGGCCCACGGCGCATTCCTGCACGATGAGGTCCTTGTTCTTCGGTGCGCCACCGGCCTCCAGCCAGGCATGGCAGCTGCCCAGTGTGGGGTGGCCGGCAAACGGCAGTTCACCACCCGGTGTGTAGATGCGAACGCGGTAGTCGGTGCCGGCCTGCGTGGGCGGCAGCACAAAGGTGGTCTCGGACAGATTGGTCCAGCGCGCGAAGCGCTGCATCTCGTCCTCGCTCAGGCCGCTGCCGTCCAGCACCACGGCCAGGGGATTGCCCCAGTAGGGTGTGGCGGTGAAGACGTCGACCTGCTTGTAGAGGCGCTGGTGCTGGGTCATTTCATCTGCTCCCGGATCACGGCGGCCAGGGCGCAGACGCCGCGCTCGATCTCCTCCGCGCTGGCCGTGACGAAGGACAGGCGCAGGGTGCGTGCATCGGGCGCGCCGGCGTAGAAGGCTGCGCCCGGCACATAGGCCACGCCACGCGCCACCGCTTTCGGCAGCAGTGCCGCAGCGTCCAGCCCCTCGGGCAGGCGGGCCCAGAGGAACATGCCGCCCACGGGCCGGTTCCAGCTCACCTCCCGGGGCATGTGATGCTCCAGCGCGGCCAGCATCACGTCGCGTTGCGACTTGTAGAGCGCGCGGATGCGCGGCACATGGCGGTCCAGGAAACCGTCCTTCATGACCTCGGCCACCACGCGCTGGTTGAAACCCGGGCTGTGCAGGTCGGCCGCCTGCTTGGCCTGCAGCAGCTTGGGGAACACTTCTTTGGGCGCGACCAGGTAGCCCAGGCGCAGGCTGGGCGCGAGCACCTTGGAGAAGGAGCCGAGGTAGACGCAGCCATCCGGGTTACGCGCGGTCAGCGGCGCGGGCGGCGCCTGGTCGAACCAGAGTTCGCCGTAGGGGTTGTCCTCGATCAGGGGCAGAGCCAGTTCGGTGGCCGTGCTGCTCAGTGCGGCGCGCCGGGCCTCGCTCATCATGCGGCCGGTGGGGTTCTGGAAGTTGGGCAGCACGTACATGAAACGCGCGGGTGTGCCGGCGGCCTGGGCGGCGCGCAGCGCGGCGATGTCCACGCCTTCGTCGTCGCTGGCCACGCTGTGCACCTGGGGTTCCATGGGCGCGAAGGCCTGCAGGGCGCCGAGGTAGGTGGGCGTTTCCACCAGGATGCGGCTGCCGGTGTCGATCAGCACCTTGGCGGCCAGGTCCAGGCCCTGCTGCGAGCCGGTGGTGATGAGCACCTGCGCCGGGTCGACTTTCCAGGGCAATCCGGCAGCCACCATCTCCCGCAACGGGCCATAGCCTTCGCTGGCCGCGTACTGCAGCGCGGCCTGGGCATCGTCGCGCAGCACACGCGCGCAGGCCTGCGCGAACTCCTCGACCGGGAAGGTCTTGGGCGAAGGCAGTCCACCGGCAAAGCTGATGATGCCCGGCTGCTCGGTGAGCTTGAGCAGTTCGCGCAGCACCGAGGGGTTCATCAGGGCGGCGCGCGAGGACAGCACCCACGGCGAGGTGGAGGGGGTGCTCGGTTTCATGGGGTGCTTCCTTGTGTTTCAGAGAGGCGGGCGCGGGCGCTGCCCACCGACATTTTGCGCCCGGCAAAGACGACGGCGATGACGGCCAGGCCGAAGCCCACCGTGACGGCGTCCAGTGTTTCGCCCAGCAGTGGAACGGCGAAGACCATGGAGACGAAGGGCTGCAGCAGCTGCAGCTGGCTCACGCGCACGGTGCCACCCCAGGCCAGCCCGCGGTACCACGCGAAAAACCCCAGCCACATGGAGAACACGGCCACGTAGGCAAAACCGCCCCAGGCCGCGGCCGAGACGGGCGTGGTGGGCCAGCTCCAGAGCGTGAGCGGCAAGGTCAGGGGCAGGGACAGCAGCAGGGCCCAGCAGATCACCTGCTCGGCCGGCATGTGCTGTGCCAGGCGCGCGCCATAACCGTAGCCCACGGCAGCGCAGAGCATGCCCAGCAGAAGCAGCAGGTCGGCCGGGTGCAGCGTGAGCCCCGCGCTGCCCGAGCGCAGCACGGCGTAGCTCACCACCAGCGCGGTGCCGGCCAGGGCGCAGAGCCAGAAGCCGGGCGAGGGCCGCTGGCGCTGCAAGGCGGCGCCCACGGCGGCGGTGGCCAGGGGCAGCACGCCCACGATCACGCTGGCGTGCACCGCCTCGACGTGGCGCATGGCGATGGAGGTGCAGATGGGAAAACCGAAGACCACGCCCCCGGCGACCAGCGCCAGGGGTGTCCAGTCGGCGCGGCGCGGCAAGGGCGCGCGCAGGGCCAGCAGGAAAAGCGCCGAGAGCACAGCCGCCACGACGGCGCGGCCTGCGGCGATGTACAGGCCCGGCAACTGCGGCGCTTCGGGCGTGCCGGTCGCCAGCCGTGTCATGGGCAGGGTCAGGGCGAAGATGAAGACGCCCAGCAGTCCGAGCCACAGGCCACGGCGCTGCAGCGAATCCAGGGAATGGTGGAGAGGCGGGGCGTGCATCGCACCGACTTTAACGCGCTGCGCCGGCTCAGTTCGACAGGGTGGCCAGTGCGTGCAGCAGGGCGCGGTTCACGTCTTCGGGGGTGTAGCCGTAGCTTTCGCAGAGCAGGCGCGTGGCGCGGGTGTCGGCCAGTTCGAGCGAGCGGGCCAGTTGCAGGGCCGGGTGGTAGGGGCCGCTGTGTTCCAGCAGGGCCTGCAGGATGCGCTGCGACAGCGGCAGGCGTTGCAGTACCGCGGCCAGAGGCTCGTCCAGCAGGCGGTCGAGCTGCGAGAACAGGCCGCAGAGCTGGACCTCGCGGCGCAAATCCTCTTCGTCACCGGCATCGAGCAGGTGTTCGAGCAAACGCGCACGCGCGACCATGCCCAGGCGCACGGGTTGCAGGTCAGGTTCGTTGCTTGCCTGCGGCAGCTGGCCCAGCAGCCAGGCCTGCACGTGCTTGAGGCCCCAGACCTGCAGGCCGTGCTGCAGGGTGTCGATCGCGCCGCGCAGCTGCGGCGCCGCGGTGTTGACGTGCTGCAGGAAGCGGTAGGCCAGCAGCGGGTCGGCGCTGAGCAGGGTTTCGATGCGGTCCAGGTCCGCGTCGTCGTCGATCGCGCGCACCACGCGGCTGATCGCCGTGCGGTCGGGTTGCCGGGCCTGGGCGCTCAGGCTGTGCAGCACATCCTCGACGGGCCAGCCGGCAACGGCCCAGGCGGCGTGCTGGTCGAGTGCGGCGTCGGTCTGCGCGCGGTGGCCGCTGCCCAGCACGATCTGACCCGGGGAAAGGGCCGCCTGCGCTTCGTCCGTGAGGTAGACGCCGGGGCGTGTGGCAATGGGGGCGGTCTCGGCGGGCAGGCGGCCCGGCCAAACCAGGGGCAGGCCGCGCGCCTGGGCCTGCAGTGCGCGCGGGCGCAGCACGGCATCGCTTTGCACTTCAGGCGGCAGCACCAGCCAGGGACCGTCGGCGCGACCGTGCGCCAGCAGGTCGAGCAGCAACAGGGGGTGGCCCACACGCAGCAGCAGCTGGGGCGCACGCGTGGGCCAGAGCTCGGCCAGCGTGGCCAGCAGGTGGCGCACATCGATGCCGCGGGTTTCGGGCAGGGGTTCGGCGTGCAGCTCGACCGCGGCGATCTCGCGCCGGTGGTTCCAGAGGAAGCGGTAGCCCAGGGTGAGCTGGTCCAGGACGGAGGCGCTCATGCCGTGCAGTGCAGGAGGTGCAAGAGGATGCGGGCGGCTCAGCCCAGGTAGTTGAACAGCGAGAGGCGCTGGATCTGGGCGTAGGTCTTGAGCGCCGCGTCGTAGCCGGTCTGCTGGTTCTGGAATTCGGAGATGCCCTTGATCATGTCCATGTCCTCGGCGCGCGAGCGGTCGGCGGCGAGCTGGATGCTCTTTTCCTCCTGCGTGCCTTCGATGATGTCGGCGCGCTTGAGCAGCTCGCCGGCCTGGCTGCGGGCCGACTGCACGCGCTCCATGCCGCTGTCGATCTGGGACAGCGCCAGCGAGAGGTCTTGCGCCAGCTGGTGGCCGTTGCCGGCGCCGCTGATGGCGGTGATGGCCTGGTCCAGCAGGGCGAAGAGGTCGTCGCGGGTGCTGGGGGTGATGTTGACGGTGTCGCCGTTGGCGGGCACGCCGCGGGCGACAAAGGTCAGGCCGTCGAAGGCGATGTCCTGACCGTCGGTGTAGGGCTGGGCCGTGAGGACGGGCGTTGTCGTGAAGGGCGGCACGACCAGGGTCATGGAGACGTCATAGGTGGTCACCGGTGGCACGGTGGCGCTGACGTTGAAGGTGACGGTGTAGTTGTTGCCGGTGAGCAGCGAGGGGTCGGCGATCTGGCCGACGTCGGTCCACAGCTCGCCGGTGTTGGTCCCGCCCAGTGCCATGTTGAACACACCGTTGCCGGTGGGCACGCTCATCCAGACGGCCTGGCCGTCCATGGTGCCGGGGATGGAGACCGCCGTGCTGGAGCGCGAGCCCGGGATGCCGTTGTAGACCACGCCGGCGGGCACGTCGACGAAAGGTTGCGAGGCGCTGCCCAGGCCGCTGAACAGCGGGATGCCGTTGGTGTCCTTCTTGTTGGCATAGGTGAAGAGCTGGTCGCGCAGGCCGGCCATTTCCTCGGCAATGCTGCGACGGTCCGACGGGTTGTAGGCCGCGTCGCCGGCGCTCACCATGAGCTGGCGGATGGTCTGCAGCAGCTCGATGCTGTTGCCCAGCGTGCCTTCGGCCATGGCCACCGAGTTGCGCTGCAGGTTCAGGGCCCGTACCTCCACATCCACCCGTGTGGAGCGCGTCAGCGCGCGTTCGGCCTGGGCCGCGCCGGTGGGGTCGTCGCTGGGGCGCACCACCTTCTTGCCGGCCGAGAGCTTCTCCTGCAGGTCGGCCAGGCCGGCCTGGCGGCTGGTGATGTTGGCCAGGGTGTTGTCGTAGGTATTGGCGGTGGCGAGTCTCATGGCTCAGTCCTTGCGGTGCGCGTCAGCGCGAGAAAGAGGCCAGCAGGGTGTCGAAGATGTTCTGCGCAATCTGCATCATCTTGCCGGCGGCCTGGTAGGCCTGCTGGTACTGGATCATGCGCGCGGCTTCCTCGTCCAGGTTGACGCCGGCCACGCTGGTGCGGTCTTTCTCGATGTTGGTCGCGATGTTGCCGGAGACGATGGAGGCCTGCTCGGCCCCCTGCACCTTGGTGCCGATCTCCGCGATCAGGCTGGCGTAGCCGTCGGTCAGCGGACCGCCATCGAACAGGGCCAGGTCGCGCAGGTCCAGCATGGCCTTGGCGTTGGCGCCGTCGAGCAGCGGGTAGGGGTTGGCGTCCACGGTGTAGGTGTCGCCGTTCTGCGGAATGCCCTTGAGCGTGAGCGACCAGCCCGTCAGCGGCGGCACAGCGGGGGTGGTGTATTCGATGGGCTGCCCCGGCACGTAGTTGTGCACGGTAGCACCGGTGTCCGAGCGCGTGTAGGTGCCCGGGCCGGTGAAGGTCAGGGTGACGGCCGGCGGGATCGGCACGGTGCGCACCGACAGGCCCTGCAGGGCCAGCGCGCCGGTGTTGGTGGTGCCGGCGCTGGCCGCGATGGGGCTGGCCATGGCCAGTTCCTTGGGGGAAGAAAAGGCGGTGGTGATGCTGCGCGAGGCGGTGGCGTAGGGCGTGATCACGAAGCGGTCGCCGGCCGCCGCGGCGGGTCCGCTGCGCAGGATCTCGAAGCCGTCGAGCAACACCGGGTTGGTGGCACCGAAGTCGAAGGCAGTCTGCACGCCGTCGGACAGGCGGGTGATGGTGCCGGTGGTGGCCGTGGCGAAGGAGAACTCGTAGTTGCTGGCCAGGAAGGAGGTCGTGCCCGAGGGGTTGGCCTGGATGCTGACGCCCAGCGTGGCACCGCCCGTGTTGGCTGAGGACGCGTAGCCGTTGGGGAGGGTCGACAGGTTGAACAGCGGGTTGCCGGGGTTGCCGTTGAGGTCCAGGCCCAGGGCCTGTTGCTCGTTCATCTTGGTGCCGATGGCCAGGGCCATGCGGCCCAGCAGGTTGGAGGCGTCGACCAGGTCTGTGTTCTGGAAGCGCAGCAGGCCGGCGACTTCGCCGCCGCCCAGCATGGACTCCTCGAGGATGCGGGGCACGCCGCCCACCGTGATGGCCAGCTTGACCTTGGCCGGATCGCCGAACTCGTCCTCGACGACGGACACCGGCGAGACCGTCTTGCCCAGCACCAGGGGCTGGCTGCCGGCCAGGAAGATGCTCAGGCTGCCGTCGTCGGCCTTGATGTTGGTGGTCTGGACATACTTGTTGAGGTCGCGGATCAGCTGGTCGCGCTGGTCCAGCAGGTCGTTGGGCGTGTGGCCGCTGCCTTGCGCAATTGCGATCTGCTCGTTGGTCTTGGCGATCTGGCCGGCCAGGTTGTTGATGGCCGTGGCGTCGATCTTGAGCTGGCTGGTGGTGCCCATGCGCAGTTCGTTGATCGCTTCGGCGGTCGAGCGGAAGCGGTGCGCCATCTCGTCGGCCCGCGCCAGCGCCACCGCGCGCGCGGTCAGGTCGGTCGGCGCATTGGTGATGTCGGAGTAGGCGTTGAGCATGTCGCTCACCGAGGCGCCCAGGCCGTTGGCGCCGCTCGGGAACAGGCTCTCGAGCTGTTGCATGTAGCTGTAGCGGGTGGCATCGCTGGAGGCCACGGCTTGCGAGGTGGCGGCCTGGCGCGTGAGGAACTCGTCGTACAGGCGCCGCACCGTCAGCGTTTCGACGCCCTTGCCGTAATACCCGCTGCCAGTGAACTGGCCCGGGACGTTGGACAACACCACGGCCTGGCGCGTGTAGCCGGGCGTGTTGACGTTGGCAATGTTGTTGCTGATCGTCTGCAGCGCGTTCTGGTTGGCGGTCAGCGCGGTCACGCCGATGTTGATGATGCCGCTCATGACAGGCTCCCGGCGTCAGAGGCACGCTGCAGCCGCAGCGTGGTGTTGATGGCACGGCTCAGCTTGGCCGCGTAGTCCGGGTCGGTGGCGTAACCTGCGTCCTGCAAGCCCTCGGCCCAGCCCTGCACCGAGCCGGTCTGCTGGCGCGCCTGCGCATAACGCGGGCTGTTGCCGATCAGGTTGGCGAAATCGCGGAAGGACTCGGCGTGCGAGTCATAGGCGCGAAAGCGCGCCACGGTCTTGTGCGGCACGCCGTCCGTGTATTCGGTGGTGGTGACCTCGGCCACCTTGCCCTTCCAGTCGCCACCGGCCTTGATGCCGAAGAGGTTGAACGACGGGCTGCCGTCCTTCATGAGGATCTCGCGCTGGCCCCAGCCGCTCTCATGGCCGGCCTGGCCCAGCATATAGCTGGCCGGCAGGCCGCTGCTGCGCTGCACCTCCTGGGCGGCAGCACCGTGCTGCTGCACGAAGCCGCGCGCGGCGGCGGGTGCCGGCACCGTTGTGGCGGCGGCAGCGGGCGCGGGCTGGGAGGCCTGGTCCTTCATGCCCATCTGCTGCATCAGTTGTTTGGCAATCACCTCGGCCAGGCCGCCGGGTTGGCCGGCCATCTGCACGGCGAACTGCTGGTCCAGCAGGTCGGCGCCCAGGTCGCCGCCGGGGCTGTCCATCATGCCGCTCTTCATGCTGGCGGTTGCGTCGCGCATGCTCTTGAGCAACTCGCGCATGAACAGGGACTCGAACTGCTTGGCCGTTTCCTTGACGGCCTCGGGCGTGGCCTGGCCGGCCTGGAATTTCAGGCGGTTCAGGCTGGCGCCGTCGGCGGCCAGGGACTGGGTCAGGGGATTGAGCGCGCCAGTTTGCATCTCAGATCACTTCCAGTTCGGCGTTGAGCGCGCCGGCGGCCTTGATGGCCTGCAGGATGGCCAGCAGGTCCTGCGGCGTGGCGCCCAGGGCATTGAGCGCGCGCACCACGTCGGCCAGCTTGGGCGCGGTGGGCAGCTGGATCAGGATGCCGGGTTCCTGGCGGATTTCGATGTTGGCCTTCTCGGCCACCACGGTCTGGCCGCTGGACAGCGGGCCGGGCTGGCTGATGATGGGCGTGGAGCTGATGCTGACCGAGAGGTTGCCGTGCGCGATGGCGCAGGGGCCCAGCGTCACGGCCTGGTTGAGCACGATGGAGCCGGTGCGCGAATTGATGACCACGCGCGCGGCCGGCACCGAGGACTCCAGGGGCAGCTCTTCCATCTCGGCGATGAAGCTGATGCGGTCGTTCGGTTCGGTCGGGGCGCGCACGTCGACCGTGCGGCCGTCCAGGGCACGGGCCACGCCGTCGCCGAAACGGGTGTTGATGGCGGCGGCCACCCGGCGCGCGGTCTGGAAGTCGCTGGCCTCCAGGCCGAGCCGGAAGCTGGTGCCTTCGAGCAGGGGCGTGGGCACGGCGCGTTCGATCTGCGCGCCGCCCGGGATGCGGCCTGCGCCCAGGTGGTTGATCTGCACGCGGCTGCCACCGGCGGCGGCACCGGCCCCGGCGATGATCAGGCTGCCCTGGGCCAGCGCATAGACCTGGCCGTCGGCACCGCGCAGCGGCGTAGAGATGAGGGTGCCGCCCTTGAGGGACTTGGCATTGCCCATCGAGGAGACGGTCACGTCCATGTTCTGGCCGGGCCGCGCGAAGGCCGGCAATTGCGCCGTGACCAGCACGGCCGCGACGTTCTTGAGCTGCAGGCGCGAGGCCAGCTCCGGCGAGAGGGCGATGCCCATCTGCTGCAGGTAGTTGCTCAGCGTCTGCGTGGTGTAGGGCATCTGCGTGGTCTGGTCGCCGGTGCCGTCCAGGCCGATCACCAGGCCGAAGCCGGTCAACTGGTTGCTGCGCACGCCTTCGATGGCGGCCACTTCCTTAATGCGACCGGCCAGCGCGGGCTGGGCGACGAGCAGGCACAAGCCCAGCAGCGCGGCGCCGCGGCGCAGTGCGGTGGACAGGGAAGGAAGGCGGCCGGTGTTCATGGTGCGGGGCTCAAGTTCTGGCAGAAAAAGTCGAAACAACCGATAGCTGATTCTGTAAGTGCTCAGAACGGCGAAATGTTGAAAAAGAACCGGGTTAACCAGCCAACTGTCTGCGCTTCATGCTGCGGACCGCGGCCCTTGGACTCGACGCGCACATTGGCCACGGCGCTGGAGTTGACGATACTGCCCGGCAGGATGGCCAAAGGGTCCACTGTGCCGGTGAAGCGCAGCACGTCCACGTTGTGGTTCAGGCCGATCTGCTTTTCCCCCGTGACGACCAGGTGCCCGTTGGGCAGCACCTCGGCCACGGTGGTCGTGATCGAACCCGAGAAGGTGTTGGCGGCTTCGGTGCCGCCCTTGCCCGAGAAGTCGGCCTCGCTGGCCGCGCCGATGCGGAAATTGTTCTCGGCGACGGTGCCCGGGAACTTCATGCCCGGCACGGCGGTGATGCTGCCGTCGATGCTGCTGGTGCGGTTGGCCGTGGAGCTGGACTTCTGGCTGGCCGTGACGTTCTCGACGATGCGCACGGTCAGCGTGTCGCCGACCTGGCGCGCGCGCCGGTCTTCGAAGCTGGGGCGGTAGCTGGCGTTCTGGAACAGGCTGCCGGTGGCCGGGCGCGCGGCCGGCTGCGTGGCCGCTTGCGGCACGCGGGGTTCGGCGAAGTCGACCAGCGCCGGCTTCGGCGTGGAGGCGCAGCCCGCCAGCAGCGCGGCGCCCAGGAGCAGGGTCAGGTGTTTCATCACAGTTGTCCCAGTTTCTGCAGCATCTGGTCCGAGGTCTGGATCGCCTTGGAGTTCATCTCGTAGGCGCGCTGGGTCTGGATCATGGTCACCAGCTCCTGCACCACGTTGACGTTGGAGGTCTCCAGGAAACCCTGCATCAGCTGGCCCAGGCCGTTGGCGCCCGGGGTGCCGGTGTTGGGCTGGCCCGAGGCGGTGGTCTCGGCGTAGAGGTTCTGGCCGCGCGGCTCCAGGCCGGCCGGGTTGATGAAGCTGGCCAGCGGAATGGTGCCGATGGGCTGCGGCGTGACGGTGCCCGGAATGGTGGCCGTGACGTTGCCGTCGGCCGAGATGCTCACGTTCGTTGCGTTGGCCGGCACCGTGATGCCGTTGGCCACCGGCAGGCCGTTGCTGGTGACGAGCTGGCCCTGGGAATTGACCTGGAAGGCGCCGTCGCGGGTGTAGTTGAGGGTGCCGTCGGGCATGGTGATCTGGAAGAAACCGTTGCCCTGGATGGCGATGTCCAGGTTGTTGCCCGACTGCTGCAGGCTGCCCTGCGTGAAGCTGCGGCTGGTGGAGACGGTACGCACCCCCAGGCCCACCTGCAGGCCGGTGGGCAGCTGCGACTGTTCGGAGGTGCTGGAGCCGGCCTGGCGCAGGTTCTGGTACATCAGGTCTTCGAACACGGCGTGCGCGCGCTTGAAGCCGTTGGTGGACGAGTTGGCCAGGTTGTTGGAGATGACGTCCAGCTGCATCTGCTGGGCTTCCATGCCGGTCTTGGCGATCCACAGGGAATTGAACATGGTGGTTTCCTAAAAGGGGGGTCAGCCTTGCAGGCTGAGCAGCTGGCCGGCGGAGCGGTCGTTGGATTCGGCGGTTTGCATCAGGCGCATCTGCACTTCGAACTGGCGCGCGGTCTGGATCATCCCGACCATGGTCTCCACCGCGTTCACGTTGGAGCCTTCGAGCACACCCACCAGCATGCGGGCGTTGGCGTCGTTGGGCAGCGGGTTGCCCGAAGCGGGGCGGAACAGGCCGTCGGTGCCGCGCTTGAGCGGGTCCTCGGGCGTGGGCGTGGCCAGCTTGAGGCGGCCCACGTTGGTCGAGGGCTGGTTGCCGGTCTTGGCGCTGATGGTGCCGTCGAAACCCAGGCTGATGACCGAGTCGTTGGGCACGGTGATCGGTGCGCCGCCATCGGACAGCACGGGCAGGCCGGTGCTGGTCATCACCACGCCCTGGGGCGAAACCTCGAAGCCGCCGCTGCGGGTGTAGGCCTCGGTACCGTCCAGGCCCTGCACGGCGAACCAGCTGTTGCCCTGGGGCATGGCATCCAGGTCGCGGCCGGTGCGCTGGGCCGGGCCCGGCGCATCACGGTGGCCGGCTGTGGCCTCGAGGGCGAACACGCGCGTGGTCGCGCCCTCGCCGCGTAAGGGTACGGCGCGGTAGGTCGATAGCTCGGCGCGAAAGCCGTTGGTCGAGACGTTGGCCAGGTTGTTGGAGAGCACGGACTGCCGGTGCGCGGCAGCGTTGGCTCCGGTCATGGCGGTGTAGATCAGGCGGTCCATGGTCTGTGGCTTTCAGGTGGCGTTTAGCGCAGGTTCACCAGGGTCTGCAGGACCTGGTCCTGCGTCTTGATGGTCTGGGCGTTGGCCTGGTAGGCGCGCTGCGCGGTCATCATGTTGACCAGCTCCTGCGTCAGGTCGACGTTGGAGTCTTCCAGCGCGCCGGCGCGCAACGAGCCGAACTTGCCTTCGGTCGGCGCGCCCTGGATGGGCTGGCCCGACTCCAGGGTCTCGATCCACTGGCCGTGGCCGGTGGGCGCCAGGCCCTGCACGTTGCGGAAATTCACCATGGCGAACTGGCCGGCGGCCTGGGTCTCGCCGTTGGAGTAGCGCGCCAGGATGACACCGTTCTCCTCGATCTTCACGCCCACCAGTTCGCCGGGCGGGTAGCCGTCCTGCGTCAGGTCCGAGACCGCGAAGCGCGCGCCGTACTGG
>Ga0208633_100410_pt1 | contig 11639 bp, 5 predicted proteins | sample LakWasMet63_LOW9_2_FD_183895 | JGI IMG/M metagenome (GOLD analysis project Ga0208633, IMG submission 183895) | Freshwater sediment methanotrophic microbial communities from Lake Washington under simulated oxygen tension - Sediment Metagenome... | ecosystem: Environmental > Aquatic > Freshwater >...
GCCGTCCAGACGCTGGCTGCCCATGCTGCTGGCCTTGGGCCTGGTCAACCTGCTCGTCAATCTGGGCACCGCGCCGGGCGCCTGGCGCTGGGCGCTGCAGACCTGCCTGGAGGCCGCGGCCTTCGTGCCGGGCAACGCTGCCGAGATGCTGCTGGCGGCCTTGCTGCTGCGCCACCTGGGCATGGACGCCGACGCCCTGCGCCAGCCCGGACATTTCGGTCGTGTTCTCGTCCTGGGCGCATTGCTGCCCACCTTCTGCAGCGCCTTTGCCGGGGCGGCCCTGGTCGCTGTGCCGGCACGCTCCTTTACCGAGGCCTGGACCCAGTGGTTTGCCGGCAGCCTGATCGGTACCGTGGCCGTGCTGCCGCTGGCCCTGGCGGTCTGGCTGCACGGCACGGCCGCCTTGCGCCGCTCACTGCGCCAGCCCCGCACGCTGGCTTATCTGACGCTCAGCACAGCCATCACCCTGCTGGCCATGACCACACTGCCGCGGCCCTTCGTGGTGATGAGCATCGGCCTGGTGCTGGTGGCCACACAGACCAGCTTCACCGTCACCACCCTGGCCACCCTGGTCAATGCCATCCTCTTGGCACTGCTGCACACGACGGGGGTGCTGGTCCCGCCGCCCGCCGACGCGTGGTGGGAGCCCGGTCTCTACCAGATTTCGATCATCGCCAGCCTGCTGCCCGGCCTGCTGCTGTCGAGCTCGATGGAAGGCCAGACGCAGGCCATGCGGCATCTGCTCGCCAGCGAACAGCGCTTTCGCTCGCTCTACACGCGCACACCGGCCCTGATGCATTCGATCGACCCGCAAGGTCGCATCCTCAGCGTCAGCGGGCTCTGGCTCCAGACCCTGGGGTACGAAGAGCATGAGGTGCTGGGCCACCACACGACTGAATTCATGACACCGGAAACGGCGCGTTACGCGCGCGATGTCGTGATCCCGCAGGCCAAGCGCAACGGCCGCTGCGACAACATCGAATACCAGATGCGCACGCGCGACGGCCGTGTGCTGGACGTGCTGCTCTCGGCCATCTGGCTCTACGACAAGGATGGCCAGCCCTTGCACAGCCTGGCGGTGCTGCAGGACGTGACCGAGAAAAAGCGCCTGCAAGCCCTGAGCTACTACGCAGCCCACGACCCGCTGACCGGACTGCCCAACCGCGTGTTGCTGCAGGACCGGCTGGAACGCAGCTGCGTGCAGCACGCGCGGCACGGCACGCGCTTTGCCATCGGCTTTCTGGATCTGGACCGCTTCAAGGCGGTCAACGACACCTATGGCCACGACGCGGGTGACCTGCTGCTCAAGCGCGTGGCGCGCCGCCTGCTGGCCGCGCTGCGCGCCTCGGACACGGTGTGCCGCCTGGCGGGCGACGAGTTCGTCCTGCTGTTCGCCGACGTCGAGCACAGTGAAGACCTGGCCCCGCTGGTGCAGAAGATCCTGGCCAGCGTGGCACAACCTTACCGTCTGGGAGATGGGCCGGAGTCCCCGGTCGTCAGCGTCGCCGCCAGCATGGGCCTGGCACTTTTCCCCGAGCACGGTCAGGATCCCCAGACCCTGATGGGCCATGCGGACAAGGCCATGTACGCGGTCAAGCGCGGCGGCCGCGGCCGTTACGAGTTCTACCGGCCTGACCATCCGCCCGCCTGAGCCGCGGCACCGGACCGGCGTCGTTCAGCGGGCCACGACCTTCACGTTCACCGCTTCAGCGCGTGCCATCACGCTGGCGGGCTCCGTGGTACTGGCCAGCTCCAGGCGCAGGGTGTAGTCATCGGCGGGCGGGTTCAGCCAGACTTCCGTCTGCCCCGCGGTGAAGTTCATCACCTCCGGTTTGCGGCCGGGGCGCTCCATCAGCAAGCGGAAATGCCCGGTGTCAGGCGCCTTGGCCCCGACGTGGGAGATGTTGTAGCCGCTGGCATGGAACTGGACCCGAAAGGGCGGGCGCACCGTCGCGCTGTCGGCCGGGCTCATGATCTCGATGCGCGCCGGGCCCAGCAGGCTGGCCGGCGTCACGCCCGCGTTCTGCTTGCCTATGGTCAGGGTCAGTGGCTTGCTGTAGACGAAAAAGGGAATGTGCCCCTGGTCGGCCAGCAGCATGCGCAGTTCGTACTTGCCCGGTGGCAGATTCAGCACCGCCTCCATCTGCCCCTTGCCGAAGTGGATGTATTTCTCGGTGAAGGGCAGAGGCTGCTTGAAGTCCAACGGTAGGGGCTGGTTCACCAGCAGATGGTGGTGCCCGGCACGGCCCGCCGTCTTGCCCGCCGGCACGATGCCGCGCATGGACAGGCCGAAGCGCACCACCAATGGCGCCTCCTTCACGTCCCCGTCCTTGAGGTTGGTGAAATAGGACTCGGCCGTGCGCGTGCTCGGCAAGGTCACCCAGGGATGCGGTACAAGTTCGGGGGCCTCGCTGGCCGGGGCCGCCCCTTGGGCTGCGACCGGATTCGCGAACAGCAGGGCCGCGAGGGCCGGGAACAACAGCAGGGACTTCTTGTTTTTCATGCGGCCTTCCAGCAATATGCCGGAAGAGGCTAACAGGAAGCGATGGCTGTCGTTATCGTAAGGACATAGGCTCCAGGATGGTGCGCTGGCGTTCGGCACACCTCATGTCATCAGCGTCGCGCCAGCACCGGCCCCAGCGCCTGCCCCGTGTGGGTGGCCAGCCGCACCACATCTTCCGGCGTGGCGGCAGCCACGATGCGCCCACCCTCCTTGCCGCCCTCGGGGCCGAGGTCCAGTATCCAGTCGGCCTCGGCGATCACGTCCAGGTCGTGTTCGATCACCACCACGCTATGCCCGCCATCCACCAGGCGGTGCAGCACACGGATGAGCTTGTCCACATCGGCCATGTGCAGACCCACCGTGGGCTCATCCAGCACGTAAAGCGTGTGCGGCGCCTTCTGGCCGCGCCGGCCCACCTCGTCGCGCACCTTGCTGAGCTCGGTCACGAGCTTGATGCGCTGCGCCTCACCACCGGAAAGTGTGGGCGAGGGCTGGCCCAGGGTCAGGTAGCCCAGACCCACATCTTTCAGCAACTGCAAGGGGTGCGCGATGCTCGGCATGGCGGCGAAGAAGTCCACGGCCTCGTCCACTTCCATCTGCAGCACGTCGCCGATGCTTTTTCCCCGCCAAGTGACCGCAAGCGTTTCCGGATTGAAACGCGCACCCTTGCAGCTCTCGCACAGCACCTTGACGTCGGGCAGGAAGCTCATCTCGATGGTGCGCACGCCCTGACCCTCACACGTCGGGCAGCGGCCTTCGCCGGTGTTGAAGCTGAAACGCCCGGCGGCGTAACCGCGCGCCTTGGCTTCGAGTGTTTCGGCAAACAGCTTGCGGATGGTGTCCCAGAAGCCGATGTAGGTAGCCGGGCAACTGCGCGGCGTCTTGCCGATCGGGGTCTGGTCCACTTCAAGCACGCGGTCCACGGCCTCAAAACCGCTGACGCCCTCGCAACCGCTCCAGTCCACACCCCTGACCAACGCGTCGCGCCCGGCCTTGGTGGCGCGCTTGGCCACAACAGCAGCCACATTGGCCAGCAGCACGTCACGCGCCAGCGTGGACTTGCCCGAGCCGCTGACGCCGGTCACGGCCACCAGGCGCTTGAGCGGCACTTTGGCCGTGACGTGCTGCAGGTTGTGCAGCTGCGCGCCATGCACAGTGAGCCACTGCAGATCCTGCGCCAACACATCGCGGCGCGGCTGCAGCGGGTGCTTCATGGCGTGCAGCAGGTAACGGCCGGTCTGCGAGTCGGTCGCATCGGTCACGTCCTTCACCGTGCCCTCAGCCACCAGCCGGCCGCCACGTTTACCGGCGCTGGGGCCGATGTCGATGATGTGATCGGCGCGGCGGATGGTGTCCTCGTCGTGCTCCACCACCACCAGGGTGTTGCCCTGGTCGCTCAGGCGCTGCAAGGCATTGAGCAGGATCTGGTTGTCGCGTGCGTGCAGGCCGATGGTGGGTTCGTCCAGCACGTAACACACGCCCTGCAGATTGCTGCCCAGCTGCGCGGCCAGGCGGATGCGCTGCGCCTCGCCGCCGCTGAGCGTGGGCGCGCCACGGTCCAGCGTGAGGTAACCCAGGCCCACCTGCTCCAGGAACTCCAGCCGGCTCTTGATCTCGGGAATCAGGTCGCGCGCGATATCGCCTTCGCGCTGGGTCAGACGACCGATCACCTGCAGGGTTTCGACCCAGGCCCGCACATCGCTCACGCTCAGGCGTGCAATCTCGGTGATGCCCACGCCGCTGAACTTCACGGCGCGTGCCGTGGCGTTCAGGCGTGTCCCCTCGCAGCTCGGGCAGGCTTGGTCGGCCACGTCTTCCACCTCGGGTTCGGCAAAGGTCTGCTCGCGGCCTTTCTCCTTGTCGTCGCGTACCGAGTCGTCCAGCAGCTTGCGCTGTTCCTTGCTGAGCTTGACGCCCGTGCCCACGCAATCCGGGCACCAGCCGTGTTTGCTGTTGTAGGAGAACAGGCGCGGATCGAGTTCGGCATAGGAGGTGGCGCAGACCGGGCAGGCGCGCCGGGTGGAGAACACTTGCAGCGTGCCGATGCCGGCCGTGGATGATCCGCTCTTCATGGCCTCGGCCAGGCCATCCAGGGAACTCAGCACATGCAGCACGCCCTTGCCGTGCTCCAGCGCCGTGGTCAACGCCAGGCGCAGCGCGGCCTCGTTCTCGGGCAAAACCATCAGGCTGGCGACCGGCAGCTCGATGGTGTGCTCCTTGAAACGATCGATGCGCGGGAAACCCGTGGTGGGCAGGAAGTTGCCGTCCACCCGCAGATGGGTATAACCCCTCGGGCGCGCCCACTCGGCCAGCTCGGTGTAGACGCCTTTGCGGTTCATGACCAGGGGCGCCAGCAGGCCGACTTCCTGCCCGCGAAACTGTTTCATGAGCTGGGCCAGGATGCTGTCGGGTGTCTGCGGCGCCACCGCAGCGCCGTCATGGATGCAATGCTGCACGCCCAGCTTCACGAACAGCAGGCGCAGGAAGTGCCAGACCTCGGTGGTGGTGCCGACCGTGGACTTGCGGCCACCACGCGAGAGGCGCTGCTCGATCGCCACCGTGGGCGGAATGCCGTAGACCGCGTCCACCTCGGGGCGGCCGGCCGGCTGCACGATGCTGCGTGCGTAGGCATTGAGCGACTCCAGGTAACGGCGTTGTCCTTCGTTGAACAGGATGTCGAAGGCCAGGGTGGACTTGCCCGAACCGCTGACGCCGGTGATCACATTGAACTTGCCGCGCGGGATGTTGACGCTCAAGGACTTGAGGTTGTGCTCCTTGGCGTTGACGATCTGGATCGCGTCCGGCGCTAGCGATTTCACCCGCACCGGCTTGTGCCCGGGCGTGAAGGCCTGCGGGATGAAACGCGCCGCGCCTTCGTGCGCCTCGTGCACCTCGCCCATGGCCAGCGCGTACTCGCGCAGCGCACGGCCCGTGTGGCTGCTGGGGTGCAGGCGCACTTCTTCGGGCGTTCCCACGGCCACCAGTTCACCGCCGGCGTCGCCGCCTTCGGGGCCGAGGTCGATCAGCCAATCGCTGGCGCGCATCACGTCCAGGTTGTGCTCGATGATCAGCAGGGAATGGCCGGCGTCGAGCAGCTTGCGCAGCGCGCGCATGAGCTTGGCGATGTCGTCGAAATGCAGGCCAGTGGTGGGTTCATCGAACAGGAAGAGCGTGCCCTTCTTGCCCACCACCTGCCGGCTGGCGGTGGCACTTTTGGCCGCCTCGGCCAGGAACCCGGCGAGCTTGAGGCGTTGCGCCTCGCCGCCACTGAGCGTGGGCACGGGCTGGCCCAGGCGCACATATTCCAGGCCCACGTCCACGATGGGCTGCAGCGCGCGGATCACGTCGCGGTCATTGGCGAACAGGCCCGCGGCCTCGCTGACGGTGAGCTCCAGCACGTCGGCCACGTTGAGCAGACGGCCACCGCGCTCGACGGTGATCTCCAGGATCTCGGGGCGGTAGCGCTTGCCATCGCAATCCGGGCAACGCAGGTAGACATCGCTGAGGAACTGCATCTCCACGTGCTCGAAACCCGAGCCGCCGCAGGTGGGGCAGCGGCCGTCGCCGCTGTTGGCGCTGAACTTGGCCGCGGTGTAGCCGCGCTGGCGCGACAGCGGCGCATTGGCGTAGATCTCGCGGATGGCGTCCCAGGCGCCCACATAACTCACGGGGTTGGAACGTGCCGTCTTGCCGATGGGCGACTGGTCGACAAACACCACGTCGGCCAACTGCTCGGCGCCCAGCAGGCGGTCATGCAGGCCAGGGGTCTCGGTGGCGCGGCCGAAGTGGCGCATCAGCGCCGGGGCCAGCACGTCCTGGATCAGGGTGGACTTGCCCGAACCCGAGACCCCGGTCACGCAGACCAGGCGGCCCAGCGGGATGTCGATGGAAATGTTCTTGAGGTTGTGTTCTCGCGCGCCTTCCAGGATGAGGCGCGGCGTGTTCTCGGCCACCATGCGCTTGAAGCCCATGCCGACCTGCTTGCGCGCGCCCAGGTAGGCGCCGGTCAGGGTGTCGGCGTTGCGCAGGTCATCGGTGCTGCCGTCGAAGACGATCTGGCCGCCGCGCTCGCCCGGGCCGGGGCCCATGTCGATCATGCGGTCGGCCGCGAACATCACGGCCGGGTCGTGCTCCACCACCACCAGGGTGTTGCCCGCATCGCGCAAGCGGTGCATGGCCTCGATGATGCGGTGCATGTCGCGCGGGTGCAGGCCGATGCTGGGCTCATCCAGCACGAACAGCGTGTTGACCAGCGAGGTGCCCAGCGCGGTGGTGAGGTTGATGCGCTGCACCTCCCCACCCGACAGCGTGCGGCTCTGGCGGTCCAGTGTGAGGTAGCCGATGCCCACGTCGCACAGGTACTTCAGGCGCGTGGTGATTTCCTCGAACAGCAGTTTCAACGCCTGGGCCTCGCCCTCGGCATGGGTCGAGGCGGTGATCTCGCTTTGCTGGAAGCCGTCAAAGAAGCGGCGCAGGCGGTCCAGCGGCAGCAGCATCAGGTCGTGCAGGCACAGGCCGGGCAGGGCCTCCAGCTGGGTACGGCTCCACTGGGTACCGGCCGGCAGAAAACGCTTCGCGGGTTCGAGCACGGCGTCGGCGTCGGCCTTGCTGCCGATGCGCCAGAGCAGGCTTTCGGTCTTGAGGCGCGCACCGTTGCAGGTCTCGCAAGGCGTGTAGCTGCGGTACTTCGACAGCAGCACCCGGATGTGCATCTTGTAGGACTTGGTTTCCAGGTACTCGAAGAAACGCTTGATGCCGTACCACTGCTGGTTCCACTTGCCTTTCCAGTTGGGCGAGCCGTAAATGACCCAGTCTTTCTGTTCTTGCGTCAGCTTGTACCAGGGGGTGTCACGCGGGATGCCGGCCGCCTCGGCATGGCGCATCAGGTCGTCCTGGCACTCGGCCCAGGCGGGGGTCTGGATGGTCTTGATGGCGCCGGCGCGCAGGGTGAGCTTGTCGTTCGGGATGACCAGGCCGTAGTCCACCCCGATCACGCGGCCGAAACCGCGGCAGACCTCGCAGGCGCCGACGGCCGAGTTGAAGGAGAACATGGAGGGGATGGGGTCGGCGTAGCGCAGGTCGCTGTCCGGGTTGTGCAGGCCGGTCGAGAAACGCCAGACCTCCGGTTCCCCTTCGTCCTGCAAACGATAGACGTTGAGCCGCCCGCTGCCGCGCTTGAGCGCCACCTCGATGGCCTCGATCACCCGGGCGCTTTCCGCGCTGGAGAGGCGGAAGCGGTCCGCCACGACGTCCAGAACTTTGACGGCCCCCACGCTCGGCGCTGACGCGTTCTCGCTGCCCCCCGAGGGGGCGCTCGCTTGCTTGGGGCGGCCCGGCGCGGCGCTGGTTCTCGGGCCGGCCGGCGTGACCACCTCGCGCTCGGCCTGCACCTTGGTGAAACCGCTGGCTGACAGCCATTGCTCGATCTCCTCGCGGCTGGTGTTGGCCGGCAGCTCAACCGGGAAGGTCAGCACCAGGCGCGGATCACCGGCGTCTGCAGCACGCTTCTGCAACTCGGCGTAGATGCTGTCGGCGCTGTCGTGCCGCACGGCCTGGGCGGTCTGGCGGTCAAAAAGCTGGGACGCACGCGCATACAGCAGCTTGAGGTGGTCGTTGAGCTCGGTCATCGTGCCCACCGTGGAGCGCGAGGAGCGCACCGGATTGGTCTGGTCGATGGCGATGGCAGGGGGCACGCCCTCCACCTTGTCCACCGCCGGCTTGTCCATCCGGTCCAGGAACTGGCGGGCGTAGGCGCTGAAGGTCTCGACGTAACGCCGCTGGCCCTCGGCGTAGAGCGTGTCGAACACCAGGCTGGATTTGCCGGAGCCGCTGGGCCCCGTCACCACCGTCAGCTCACCTGTACGAATGTCCAGATCGAGGTTCTTGAGGTTGTGCTGGCGCGCGCCGCGGATGCGGATGGTCCCCTGGGTCATGGCTGCTGTCTTTCGGTGTGGCCCAAGCATTCTAGGCAGGCCCTCTTACCCCAGCATGACCACAGGACTTGCCCCGGAACAGCCTCCTTCCGCTAGACTAGGCTCAATGATCCTCCAAAACTAGAAATCTACGGAGACAAGATGCGAAACTTCAAAGTATTGGGCACCGTTCTGCTCACCCTGGCGGCGGCGGCCAGCCAGGCCCAGATCCTCATCGGCCAGACGGCCGGTTTCACCGGCGCAGTGGCTGCCGGTGTGAAAGAAACCACCGACGGCGCCAAGCTCTACATCGATGCCATCAATGCCAAGGGGGGCGTCGCGGGCCAGAAGATCGAGCTGATCTCGCTGGACGACAAGTTCGATCCGAAGCTGGCGGCAGAGAACGCACGCAAGCTCATCGAGGAGCAGAACGTGGTGGCGCTGTTCCTCAACCGCGGCACGCCGCACTCCGAAGCCATCATCCCCCTGCTGGACAAGCACGGCATACCCCTGATCGCCCCCTCCACAGGCGCCATGAGCCTGCACCAGCCCGTCAAAAAGCACGTCTTCAACGTCCGCGCCACCTACCAGCGCGAAGCCGAGAAGGCCGTGACCCACCTAGCCACCATCGGCATCACCAAGATCGCCGTGGTGCACGTGGACGACAGCTTCGGCTTGGACGGCCTGGCCGGTGCGCAAAAGGGCCTGACCACGGCCAAGCTCACCCCGGTCGTGCTCGAAAAGTTCGACCGCAGCAAGCCGGACTTCAGCAAGATCGCCCCCGCCATCACCCAAGCGGGCGCGCAGGCCGTGCTGCTGATCGCGTCGGGCTCGGCCGTGGTCGATGGCATCAAGGCCATGCGCGCTGCCGGCAGCGCCGCCCAGGTGGTGACCCTGTCCAACAACGCCTCCGGCGGTTTCATCAAAAGCCTGGGCGAGAATGCGCGCGGCGTCATCGTCTCCCAGGTGTTCCCCCAGTCGATTTCCTACGGTCTGGTCAAGGAAGCGCAGGACATGGCCCGCGCCAAGGGGGCGGCTGACGTCAGCCCCGCCATGCTCGAAGGTTATGCCGCGGCCAAGGTGCTGGTGGAAGCCCTGCGACGCGCCGGTCCCAAACCCAGCCGCGAACGCATCCAGGCGGCCCTGGAGGGGTTGGGCAAATTCGACATCGGCGGACTGGAAGTGAACTTCAGCCCGCAGGACCATACGGGCCTGGACTTCGCAGACCTGTCGATCATCACGTCCGACGGCCGCTTCCGGCGGTAAGGCTGCGCTGAACAAGTCCTGGCGATGGGCTGCGCCCGGCATCGGGATGGGATGCAAGGCGCAAACCACAGCCATAGCCCCAGCTATGGCGAGGATTTGCAACGCCGCAGACCGCCCGCTGCCGGGATGCAGCACGCGGCGGGGACTTGTTCAGCGTAGCCCTAAGCCAGCAGGGCCCGCTCCAGCGGCCGGCAGGCCTCATGACCCACGGCGGCCTGGATCTTCGGAAGCAGCGCCAGCAAATCCTCGTACCCCGAGGCACTCTCGACCGCCAGGTTCAGCTTGAAGCCCCGCAGGCCCAGCGAAGCCGTCAGCTGGGTGGCCAGCGGATAGGCCTCGGCATACCGTTCCTGTGGGGTACGCGCGCTGCGGGCCGTGGCAGCAGCGGTGGCCGCTTCAGCCGCGGCGACCGCTGCCGCATCCGCCACCAGGAAACCTTGCGCCACCATGTGCGCCACATCGGCCGGCGTCACGCCGAGGCCGGCCGTGGCCGCCAGCACCTGCTCCAGCGTCTTGACCCCATCAAACAGGATGAAGGCCGAGCGCTGCCGAGCCGACAGCGCCGGCGAGCGCTCCTTGAAGGCTTGCTGCCCAAGGTCTGTTTTTGAGTAGTTCATGTTCTTGCGTGGCTATGCATGCCACTTTGTCTCCTCAACGGATTGCCCTTACTTGGCGGCGCTGGCTGCCGGCGCGGGCGCCGATGCAGCTGCGGCCGAGGCCGAGGCCGGAGCCTCCGGGGCGTGCACGGCGTCTGCACCATGCTTCTCGCCACCCATGTCGAGCTGGTCACCGCCCTTGATGATGACGAACAGGGCCAGGGCGGCGAAGACGATGAAACCGATGATGATTTTCCACATGATGTGTGTCCTTGAAAGAAAAGGCCCTCGCCAGATGGGAGGGCCGCTGTGTCCACCCCGCCTGGCCGGCCAGGTCGGGAGGGACGCGAAGCACGCTGGCTTCAGTCGTTGGCGTAGATGTCCACGTCCTTGGTTTCCTTGACGAACAGCATGCCGATGACGAAGGTCATGCCGGCGATGATGATCGGATACCAGAGGCCGTTGTACATATTGCCGGTCTGCGCCACGATGGCGAAGGCCGTGGTGGGCAGCAGACCGCCGAACCAGCCATTGCCGATGTGATACGGCAGCGACATGGAGGTGTAGCGGATGCGGGTCGGGAACATTTCCACCAGCATGGCGGCGATCGGGCCGTAAACCATGGTGACCAGGATCACCAGGTAGGTCAGGATGGCGATGACCATGACCTTGTCGACCTTGGCCATGTCGGCCTTGGCCGGATAGCCGTGCTCCTTGAGCGCGTCCGCCACGGCCTTCTTGAACTCGGCGTCCTTGGCCTTGGCTTCGTCGGCCGGAATGCCCTTGGCGGTGTAGCCGGTGATGACGGTCTCACCGATCTTGATGGAAGCCGGCGTACCAGCAGCACCCACGGCATTCTCGTAGCTCACCGAAGCGCCGGCCAGCACCTGCTTGGCGATGTCGCACGAGCTGGTGAATTTGACGGTGCCGGTCGGGTTGAACTGGAACGAGCACTCGTTCGGGTCAGCCGTCACGACGACCTTGCTCGACTGCTGAGCCTTGTACAGGTCGGGGTTGGCGGCCTTGGTCAGCGCCTCGAAGACCGGGAAGTAGGTCACGACGGCCAGCAGGCAGCCGGCCATGATGATGGGCTTGCGGCCGATCTTGTCGGACAGGGAGCCGAACAGGATGAAGAAGGGCGTGCCGATCAGCAGCGAAACAGCCACATAGATGTTGGCGGCAGCGCCGTCCACCTTGAGCGCCTGGGTCAGGAAGAACAGGGCGTAGAACTGGCCGGAGTACCAGACCACGGCCTGGCCGGCGGTCAGGCCGATCAGCGCCAGGATCACGATCTTCAGGTTCTTCCACTGGCCGAAGGACTCGGACAGGGGTGCCTTGGAGGTCTTGCCTTCAGCCTTCATC
>Ga0208633_100417_pt1 | contig 11585 bp, 11 predicted proteins | sample LakWasMet63_LOW9_2_FD_183895 | JGI IMG/M metagenome (GOLD analysis project Ga0208633, IMG submission 183895) | Freshwater sediment methanotrophic microbial communities from Lake Washington under simulated oxygen tension - Sediment Metagenome... | ecosystem: Environmental > Aquatic > Freshwater >...
GCAGGTGGCAACCTCGCGGCTCCAGTCGATGGCCAGGCCCATGGCCTGCATCTGGCCCTTCATGTAGGCGATGTTCTCGTAGGTCCACTTGGCCGGCGGCACGCCGTTCTTGAGCGCCGCGTTCTCGGCCGGCAGGCCGAAGGCGTCCCAGCCCATGGGCATCAGGACGTTGTAGCCGTTCATGCGCAGGTAGCGCGTGAGCATGTCGTTGATGGTGTAGTTGCGCACGTGGCCCATGTGCAGCTTGCCGCTGGGGTAGGGCAGCATGGAGCAGGCGTAGAACTTCTTCTTGCCCGCATCTTCCGTCACGCGGTAGGCATCACGCGCCACCCAGTGACTGTGGGCGGCCTTCTCGACCTCGAGGTGTTGGTATTTGTCTTGCATGGCTGACAGATTCAGTTCACTTGAGCCCGAGCACGTCGAACATGTCGTACAGGCCGCTCTGGCGCCCGGCCAGGAAGCGCACGGCGCGCAAGCTGCCCTGGGCATAGGTCACGCGGCTGGCCGACTTGTGCGTGATCTCGATGCGCTCGCCGATGCCGGCGAAGAGCACGGTGTGGTCGCCCACGATGTCGCCGCCGCGGATGGTGGCGAAACCGATGCTGGACGGATCGCGCTCGCCAGTGTGGCCATAGCGCTCGTAGACGGCACAGTCTTTCAGGTCACGGCCCAGCGCGCCGGCGATCACCTCGCCCATCTTGAGCGCCGTGCCCGAGGGGGCGTCGACCTTGTGGCGGTGATGCGCCTCGACAATCTCGATGTCATAACCCGTGGACAGGGCCTTGGCCGCCATCTCCAGCAGCTTGAGCGTGACGTTCACGCCCACGCTCATGTTGGGCGACAGCATGATGGCGATGTCCTTGGCGGCGGCGGCGATCTCGGCCTTCTGCGCCTCGGTGAAACCGGTGGTGCCGATCACCATGGCCACGCCGAGCTCGCGGCAGGCCTTGAGGTGGGCCATGGTGCCTTCGGGCCGCGTGAAGTCGATCAGGGTGCGGGCATTCTGCAGACCAGCCTTCAGGTCGGCCGTGATGTGCACGCCGCTGGCGTGGCCCAGGAAGGCGGTGGCATCGCTGCCGATGGCAGGACTGGCCGCCACATCCAGGGCACCGGCGAGCCGGCAGTCGTCGGCCGCGTGCACGGCTTCGATCAGCATGCGGCCCATGCGGCCGGAAGCGCCGGCGATCGCGATCGGGTGGGGCGTGTGTGCGTTCATGGTGGGGTCCATCTCAGCGGGTGGGCTCCAGCGGCGGGTAGCTGGCAGGCAGGGGCGGCAAGGGCTTGGCTTCGGGCGCCGGGATCGGGGCCGGGAATTCCTGCAGTTTTTCGGGCGTGGCCTCGAGCACCGGCACCTTGGGCGGCTCCCCGCTGCCCAGGGTGGAGACGAACTCGGTCTCGCTGGGCAGGGCATCGGCCTCGAAGCGCTCGAGCGTCTCGCCCTGGAAATAGACGGTGACACGACGCGCCTGCGGCTCGGTGCCCTGGCGCTGGAGGGTGAAGACGTAGTCCCAGCGGTTGGCGTGGAAGACACTGGCCAGCAGCGGCGTGCCGAGGATGTCGCGCACCTGGATGCGGCTCATGCCCGGACGCAAGGCCCCCACCTGCTCACGCGTGACGACATTGCCCTGCACCACCGGGACACGGTAGGGCTGCAGGAAACTGCAGGCCGAGAGGGCGGCGCCCAAGAGCAGGGCCAGCCCCAGACGGCCAAGGGCACGATGGAAAATGAACATGAAACTGGCGCTAGCGATATGATCGGCCCATTGTAGCGGCTGGACCTGCTGCCGCCCGGCCCTGTCCCCTCTGGAAATACGCCCATGAACACCATCGACGAACTCAAGAGCACCGGCCTGAAAGCCACGCTGCCCCGCCTGAAGGTGCTGGAAATCTTCCAGAAGGGCGCCCAGCGCCACATGAGCGCAGAGGACGTATTCCGTGTGCTGCTGGAAGATCGTTCCGACGTGGGCTTGGCCACGGTCTACCGCGTGCTGACCCAGTTCGAGCAGGCCGGCATCCTGACGCGCAGCAACTTCGAAGGCGGCAAGGCCGTCTTCGAACTCAACGAAGGCCAGCACCATGACCACCTGGTCTGCCTGGACTGCGGCAAGGTCGAGGAATTTTTCGATGCCGAGATCGAGAGCCGGCAGAACGCCGTGGCCAAGACACGCGGCTTCGAGCTGGCCGAACACGCACTCAGCCTCTACGCCCACTGCACCAAGGACAAGTGCCCGAACCGCACGAAATAGCGCCCCCACGCTTGCTCACTGCGTGTAGCCGCTGCCCCCCGAGGGGGCCGTCGTCGCCTTGGGACGGCCCGGCGGCAACGGCGGGCGCAGCGCGCAGCAGCCACTGAACCGGGGCGTCGGCCTCAGCTCTCGCCCATCGCCTTGCGGTGGCGCTCCACGAATTCCTGGTAGGTATCGATCCCGCGCAGCTGCAGGATGGTGTTGCGCACGGCGGCCTCCACCAGCACGGCCAGGTTGCGGCCGGCCACCACCTGGATCACCGCCTTGCGCACCGGGATGCCCAGCACGTCCTGCGTGAGTGGCTCGTAGGGGATGCGCTCGTAGTCGCGCTCCAGCGTCTCGCGCCGCACCAGGTGCACGATGAGCTTGAGGCGCATCTTGCGCCGTACGGCGGTCTCGCCGAAGATGGCCTTGATGTCGAGCAGGCCGATGCCGCGCACCTCCAGCAGGTTGCGCAGCAGTTCGGGGCAGCGGCCCTCGATGGTGTCCTGGTTCACGCGGTAAAGATCGACCGCGTCGTCGGCCACCAGGCCGTGGCCGCGGGAGATCAGCTCCAGACCCAGCTCGCTCTTGCCCAGGCCCGACTCGCCGGTGATCAGCACGCCCAGGCCCAGGATGTCCATCAGCACGCCGTGCATGGAGGCCCGGTCAGCGAAGTGGCGCGAGAGATAACTGCGCAGCACGTCGATCACGTAAGCCGAGGACTCCGGCGAGGCGAACATGGGAATGTTGGCGCCCTCGCACATGGCCTGCAGGGCCGGCGGCACCTTTTGCGCGTCGGCCAGCACCAGCACCGGGGGCTCCAGCGTGGTGATGCGCGAGATCCGGCGTTCGCAGTCTTCCGGCGTGGCGCTGGTCAGATAGGCGATTTCGCGCTCGCCCAGCACCTGCACGCGGTAAGGATGGATGTAATTCAGGTAGCCCACCAGGTCGGCGCCCGAGCGGGCGGCGCGCACGGCCACCTCGTCGAAGCGGCGCTCGGAAGCCCCCAGGCCGGCGACCCACTCCCACTTGAGCTTGCCGCGGAACTCCTCGAACAGGACCTCGGCACTGACGACGGTGGGTCTCATGTCGGGCGAGCGGCCGGGCTCAGGCCGGCTGGGCCGAACGCCAGCTGGCGATCAGCGCGTGCAGTTCGGTAGAGGTGGCGCTGCTGTTGAGCTTGGCGCGCAGCGCGGTGTCGCTCAACAGCTCGGCAATCTCGGACAGGATTTCCAGATGCTTCTGCGTGGCCGCCTCGGGCACCAGCAGGAAGATCAACAGGCTGACCGGCAACTCGTCCGGCGCGTCGAAGCCGATGGGCTGGGCCAGCTGCAGCACGGCAGCCATCGGCGCCTTCAGGCCCTTGATGCGTCCATGCGGAATGGCCACGCCGTGGCCCAGGCCGGTGGAGCCCAGGCGCTCACGCGCAAACAGGCTGTCGGTCACCAGGGCACGATTGAGGCCATGCAGGTTCTCGAACAGCAGACCCACTTCCTCGAAAGCGCGTTTTTTGCTCGTGGCATCGACGTGCACAAGCACTTGTGCGGTCGGCAGGATGGACGCTAGACGATTCATGATGTTCGAGTGGGCAGATTATGCACACAAAACGTCTCCCACGCCCCCTCCGCCGACGCGGGTCGCCCCCGAGCAGCCCGGGATGGCGCGGGAACAAAAAAGCCACGGGGTCTCCGCGGCTGCTTTGGGCAGGACGGGCACGCAGCCCGCCCCTCTAGCCGTCCGGCTATTGCATCAGGCGCTTGGCAGCGTCGTGATGATGGTCCTGGAGGCGGTCCTTGTGGCGCACCACCTGGCGGTCGAGCTTGTCGACCAGTTCATCCACGGCAGCGTACAGGTCCTCATGGGAGCTTTCCGCAAACAGGTCGTTGCCCTTGACGTGGATATTGCATTCGGCGCGTTGCCGTCGTTCCTTTTCCTTCTGTTTTTCAACGGTGAGTAGCACCTTGACATCGACAACCTGGTCAAAGTGCCGGGTGATTCGATCAAGCTTGGTCGTGACATAACTGCGCAGGGCTGGGGTGACTTCGAGGTGATGACCGCTGATCGTCAGGTTCATGAGTAGCCTCCTGTTGCTCTCGGATTTGAACGTCCGCCCGCACCTGCGAAGCCCAACGACGACTTCGGACTTCGCTGCTGCAGGCAAATTCACTATGCGCCCGGCCCGCTCGAAATGCAATCCCTTTTCCTTGATGCCGCACAAGTTTTTTTGCGGACTTCGCCCCTTGAACCCCGCCCGTCGCGCAGGGGCTTGCCAGCCTGCAGACACCGGTGCAGAATGCCTGGATTGCAGCGTCTTCTCGTACCCTTCGCGAGCCCGGGCCCCGGCCCTGCGGACCTGCAAATCCCCCTCTTGCGCAAGCCGGCACAGTGCCATAATTGCGCCTGTCGTCACTCCGGAGATCGCTCCTTGGAAACCTGCCCTAGTCGGTAGCTTTCGACTCCCGGCATCGGGGGTTGGAAGCCACGCCCCACCCCCACCCGCCCGATGCCCCAACCAAGAGGGAGTGAGCCATGCTCAACATCTTCACGCTCGCCAACGGCCGGCTCTTCCAGGAAGAGATCGAGTCGCTGGAAGAGCTCTCCAAGTTCCACCCCATCTGGGTCGACCTCGAATCGCCCACGCTCGAAGAGAAGCGCTGGGTCAAGCAGTATTACGGCCTGTCCATCCCGGAAGACGCGATGGACGAGGACATCGAGGAATCCGCCCGTTTCTATGAAGAAGACAACGGCGAGCTGCACATCCGCAGCGACTTCCTGATCGCCGACGACGCCGAACCGCGCACCGTGCGCGTGGCCTTCATCCTGAACCAGCACAACACCGGGCTGCGCAGCCGCGGCGTGCTGTTCTCCATCCACGACGAGGACGTGCCTGTGTTCCGCCTGCTGCGCATGCGCGCGCGCCGCGCCCCCGGCCTGATCGAGGACGCCAAGGAAGTGCTGCTCAAGCTCTTCGACGCCGACGCCGAGTACTCGGCCGACACGCTCGAGGGGATCTACGACGAACTGGAGAAGGCCGGCAAGCTGGTGCTCTCGGGCGACGTGACCGACGCCCTGGCCGGCGAGGTGCTGGGCGCCATCGCGCGCCAGGAAGACCTGAACGGCCGCATCCGGCGCAACGTCATGGACACGCGCCGCGCGGTCAGCTTCATGATGCGCAGCAAGATGCTCAATTCCGAGCAGTTCGAGGAGGCGCGCCAGATCCTGCGCGACATCGACTCGCTGGATTCGCATACGGCCTTCCTGTTCGACAAGATCAACTTCCTGATGGATGCAACTGTCGGTTTCATCAACATCAACCAGAACAAGATCATCAAGATCTTCTCGGTGGCCAGCGTCGCCCTGCTGCCGCCCACGCTGATCGCCAGCCTCTACGGCATGAACTTCCAGTACATGCCCGAGCTGTCGCAGACCTGGGGCTACCCCTATGCGCTGGCGCTCATGGTGGCCAGCGCGCTGGTGCCCATGTGGTACTTCCGGCGTCGCGGCTGGTTGAAGTGAAGCACCCCTGAGTCGGCTGTCGCCGCCTTCCCCTCAAGGGGACAACGCCAGTGGCCCGGCGGAGCCGGTTCCACGGCGTTCCCGCATCAACCCTCTCAGGCGATGCGCTTATGACTCAGCGATCGCACGAACTCGTCGATGATCGCCAGCGCGTAGCGGCTGGCGACTTCGGTGACGAACTTGGGGAAATCGACGTGCGCGCTGTCGTCGGCGCGGTCGGAGATGGTGCGCACGGCGGCGAAGGGGATGCCGTAGTCGTGGCAGACCTGGGCCACGGCGGCGCCTTCCATCTCCACGGCCAGCGGGGCATGGCCGGCTGCGCTGAGTGCGGCATGTAGGGCGCGCGCTTCCTCGGCGGCCGAGACAAACCGGTCGCCGCTGGCGATCAGGCCGTGGTGCACCGTGGCGGGCAAGGCGAGGCCCTCGAGGCCGGCACGGCTTGCTGCCAGCAGCGCGTCGCCCAGGGCGATGTCGCATGCGAAACGCTCGCGGTCGTAGAGGGGGATCTGGTAACGCGGAAACAGGGGCGAGGCGTCCATGTCGTGCTGCACAAACTCGCGGGCCACCACCACGTCACCCACCTGAACGCCGGGGCCGATGCCACCGGCCACGCCGGTGAACACCAGGCGCTGGGCACCGAAGGCTTCGATGAGCGTCGTGGCGGTGGTCGCTGCGGCCACCTTGCCGATGCGCGAGAGCGCCAGCACGACGGGGGTGCCGTGCAACTCGCCCGACCAAAACTCGCGCCCGGCGCGCATCACGCGCTGCGGGCGCTGCAGCCGCTCCAGCAGGCCATGCTGCTCCTCGGCCAGGGCGCTGAGGATGGCCGTGGTTTCAGGACGCACGGCCACGCAGCGCCACCTTACTTGCTATCGCGGAGCTCGCGGCGCAGGATCTTGCCGACCGGGGTCTTGGGCAGGTCGGTGCGGAACTCGATCACCTTGGGCTGCTTGTAGCCGGTCAGGTTTTCCTTGCAGTAGGCGCGCACCGCCTCTTCGGTCAGCGTGGGATCCTTCTTGACGATCACGAGCTTGACGGCCTCGCTGGTCTTCTCGTCGGCCACCCCCACGCAGGCGCATTCCAGCACACCTGCGAGCTTGGCCACCACGTCCTCGATCTCGTTCGGATAGACGTTGAAGCCGCTGACCAGAATCATGTCCTTCTTGCGGTCGACGATGCGGAAGAAACCGCGCTCGTCCATGATGCCCACGTCACCGCTCTTGAACCAGCCGTCCGGCGTCATGACCTTGGCAGTCTCGTCCGGGCGCTGCCAGTAGCCAGCCATGACCTGCGGACCCTTGATGGCGATCTCGCCGGGCTGGCCCTGGGGCACGTCGCGGCCGTCGTCGTCGATGATCTTCATCCAGGTGCCGGGGATCGGCACGCCGATGGTGCCGGTGTATTCGGTCGCCGTCACCGGATTGCAGCTGGCCGAGGGGCTGGTCTCCGACAGGCCATAGCCCTCGCAGATCGGGCAACCGGTCTTCTCGAACCACTTCTGCGCCACCGCGCCCTGCACGGCCATGCCGCCGCCGACCGAGACCTTGAGGTTGCTCCAGTCCACCTTGTTGAAGTCAGGGTGGTTGGCCAAGCCGTTGAACAGGGTGTTGACCGCCGGGAAGGTGTGGAAGACGTGCTTGGACAGTTCCTTGAGCACGGCCGGCAGGTCGCGCGGATTGGGGATCAGCACCAGCTTGGCGCCCATGCGCATGGACAGCATCATGCCCACTGTGAAGGCGAAGATGTGGTACAGCGGCAGGGCGCAGATACCCGTGGACTGCTGGCCGGCCGGGATCTTCTTCATGGCCGGCTCGTTCCAGAGCTGGGACTGCAACACGTTGGCAATGACGTTGCGATGCAGCAGCACCGCGCCCTTGGAGACGCCGGTGGTGCCGCCGGTGTACTGCAGCACGGCCACGTCGTCAGGCTTGATCGCGGGCTGGCGCAGCGTGCCACGCTCACCCTTGGCGATGGCATCGTTGAAACGCACGGCGCCGGGCAGGTTGAAAGGCGGCACCAGCTTCTTGACCTTGCGCACCACGAAATTGACCAGCGCGCCCTTGAGCAGGCCCAGGCGGTCGCCCATGGCGCACAGCACCACGTGCTTGACCGGCGTGGCGGCGATGCACTTCTCCAGCGTATGGGCGAAGTTCTCGATGATGACGATGGCCTTGGAACCCGAGTCCTTGAGCTGGTGCTCCAGCTCGCGCGCCGTGTACAGCGGGTTGACGTTGACCACCACGTAACCAGCGCGCAGGATGGCCGCCACCACCACCGGGTACTGCGGCACATTGGGCATCATGATGGCCACGCGGTCGCCCTGGGCCAGGCCCAGGCCCTGCAGGTAGGCGGCGAAGGCACGGCTGAGGCGGTCGGTCTCGCCGAAGCTCATCTCCTTGCCCATGAAGCTGTAGGCCGGGCGGTCAGCGTACTGGCGGAAGCTTTCTTCCATCAGGGCCACCAGCGAGGGGTAGGGCGAGGGCGGCAGATCGGCCGGCACCCCTTCAGGGTAGCTCTTGAGCCAGAGTCGGTCGGTCATGGTCGGATCTCCTAATAGTTTTGTGGCGTTGCGGCGAAAAAAAACCGTGCCGGGCATCACCCGGCACGGTCGTGCTTTTTTGGACGGGCAGGAAATTATGCCTCGTCAGGCCTTGAGTGCGCCCAGGACCTCATCGAGCATCTTCTTGGCATCGCCGAACAGCATGCGGTTGTTCTCTTTGTAGAACAGCGGGTTGTCCACGCCGGCATATCCCGAGGCCATGGACCGCTTCATGACGATGGAGGTCTTGGCCTTCCAGACTTCCAGCACCGGCATGCCGGCGATGGGGCTGGCCGGGTCGTCCTGCGCGGCCGGGTTGACGATGTCGTTGGCGCCGATGACCATGGCCACGTCGGTCTCCGGGAAATCCTCGTTGATCTCGTCCATCTCCATCACGATGTCGTAGGGCACCTTGGCCTCGGCCAGCAGCACGTTCATGTGGCCCGGCATGCGGCCGGCCACGGGGTGGATGGCAAAACGCACCTTGACGCCCTTTTCACGCAGGGTCTTGGTGATCTCGTACACCGTGTGCTGGGCCTGCGCCACCGCCATGCCGTAACCCGGCACGATGATCACGCTCTTGGCTTCGCGCAGCAGCTCGGCAGTGTCGGCCGCGTTGACGGGCACGACCTCACCTTGCGGCTGGGCGGCCTCACCCGACTTGGCCGGGGTCGCACCGCCGCCGGAGCCGAAGCCGCCGGCGATCACGCTGATGAAATTGCGGTTCATCGCGTTGCACATGATGTAGGACAGGATGGCACCGCTGGAGCCCACCAGCGCGCCGGTCACGATCAGCAAGTCGTTGGACAGCATGAAACCGGTGGCCGCAGCGGCCCAGCCCGAGTAGCTGTTGAGCATGGACACCACCACCGGCATGTCGGCGCCGCCGATGGCCATCACCATGTGCACGCCGAACAGCAGCGCGATGACGGTCATCACGATCAGCGGCGTCATGCCTTCGGCCACCGTCTTGGCCTGGATGAACTCGCGCCCGAACCAGATCACCACCAGCAGGCCGGCCAGGTTGAGCCAGTGGCGGGCCGGCAGCAGCAGCGGCTTGCCGCCGATCTTGCCGTTGAGCTTGCCGAAGGCGATCAACGAGCCGGAGAAGGTGACCGCACCGATCAGGATGCCGATGTAGATCTCCACTTCGTGGATGACTTTTTCGACGCCCTGGTACTGGATCGAGGTGTCGACGTAGCTGGCAAAACCGACCAGGCAGGCGGCCAGGCCGACCAGGCTGTGCATCAGCGCGACCAGCTCGGGCATCTGCGTCATCTTCACCACCTTGGCGGCGTAGAGACCGATGCTGCCGCCGACCACCAGCGCAGCGATGATCCAGGGAATGCCGGCCGGGCTGACCCGCGGGCCGAACACCGTGGCCAGCACGGCCAGGGCCATGCCGACCATGCCGAACAGGTTGCCGCGGCGCGAGGTTTCAGGGTTGGACAGGCCACCCAGGCTCAGGATGAAAAGAATGGCGGCGCCCAGGTAGGCCACCGTAGCGAGACTTTGGGACATGATCGTCTTTCTTCTCTTTTTATTTACGGAACATGGCGAGCATGCGGCGGGTCACGGAGAAGCCACCGAACATGTTGACGGCCGTCAGGATGATGCCGGCAAAGGCCAGCCAGCGGATCAGCGCGTCAGGGCGACCGCCCGTGCCGGCTTCCGGCGGCAGAATCTGCACCAGCGCGCCAATCGCGATGATGCTGGAGATGGCATTGGTCACGCTCATCAGCGGCGTGTGCAGGGCCGGGGTCACGTTCCACACCACCATGTAGCCGATGAAACAGGCCAGCACGAAGACGGTGAAGTGGCCCAGGAAGGCCGCCGGCGCATAGGCGCCGATGAACCAGAAGGCCAGCGCGGCCACGGCGAAGATGATGGCCAGCGTCTTGGCCGGCAGCGGGGCGCTGCTGCCGTGGCCATGGCCACCCTTCTTCTCGGCCACCGGCGCAGCGGCGGGCTTCGGCGCGGGCGCGGCCGCCGGCTTGAGGGGCGGGGCCGGCCAGGTGATCTCACCGCTCTTGACGACGGTCAGGCCGCGGATGGCATCGTCTTCCATGTTGACGTTGATGACGCCGTCCTTGGTCTTGCACAGTTCTTCGGTAAGACGGAACAGGTTGGTGGCGTACAGAGTCGAGGACTGCTTGGCCAGGCGCGAGTTCAGGTCGGCGTAACCGATGATGGTCACGCCGTGTTTCACCACGGCCTGGCCGGGCTCGGTCAGCTCGCAGTTGCCACCACGCTCGGCCGCCATGTCCACGATCACGCTGCCCGGCTTCATGGACTTCACCATCTCGGCGGTGATGAGCTTGGGCGCCGGCTTGCCCGGGATCAGGGCAGTGGTGATGATGATGTCCACCTCGCGGGCCTGCTGGGCGTACATCTCGCGCTGGGCCTGCTGGAAGCCCTCGCTCATGACCTTGGCGTAACCGCCGCCGCCCGAGCCCTCTTCCTCGTAGTCGACCTTGACGAACTCGCCGCCCAGCGACTTGACCTGATCGGCCACTTCGGCGCGGGTGTCATTGGCGCGCACGATGGCACCCAGACCCGCGGCGGTGCCGATCGCGGCCAGACCGGCCACGCCGGCGCCGGCGATGAAGACCTTGGCCGGCGGCACCTTGCCTGCGGCCGTGATCTGGCCGTTGAAAAAGCGGCCGAAGGCATTGGCGGCCTCGATGACGGCCCGGTAGCCGGCGACGCCGGCCTGCGAGGTCAGCGCATCCATCTTCTGGGCGCGGGAGAGCTGACGCGGCAGTGCATCAATGGCCAGCACGGTCACCTTCTTCGCCGCCAGTTGCTGCATCAGTTCCGGATTTTGCGCGGGCCAGATGAAACCGATCAAGGTGCTGCCTTCGCGCAGCAACCCAACCTCGGCGCTCGTCGGGACGGCCACCTTGAACACGATGTCAGCGCCCGCCCACAGGGCCGCCGCGCCCTGGATGATCTCGGCGCCCACCGCGCGGTAGGCCTCGTCGCTGAAATTGGCGGCGTCACCAGCGCCGGATTCGACGGCCACCGTGAAGCCGAGTTTGATGAGCTTCTCCACCACCTCAGGCACCGTGGCCACACGTTTTTCACCCGGGAAAATCTCCCGCGGCACGCCGATGCGCTGCGCCGGTTTAGCTGTGCCAGCTTGCATAAATCATCTCCTGAACACGATTTTCATGACGGTCAAGCAGGCCCTACCCCAGGGCGCCGCCCGCACATCACGAAAGCTTAACTGAGAAATCCATTCCGTCCAGGAATAAGCCGTATAACTATTTGGGGCCCGATTCATAATGCATGCATATGAA
>Ga0208633_100418_pt1 | contig 11568 bp, 20 predicted proteins | sample LakWasMet63_LOW9_2_FD_183895 | JGI IMG/M metagenome (GOLD analysis project Ga0208633, IMG submission 183895) | Freshwater sediment methanotrophic microbial communities from Lake Washington under simulated oxygen tension - Sediment Metagenome... | ecosystem: Environmental > Aquatic > Freshwater >...
CCACGGTAGCCGCCGTGGTCGCCGTCTCGGCGCCACAGCCCGCCAGCATGAGCACAGTCAGGGTGATGATGATTGCTTGGGGCATGGGCGTTTCTCCTGCATGATGCCGACGACGGAAAAACGCATTTTGTCCCCTGTGCCACCTGGATGGAACGGATTTTTATGCAATAATTGAGGTCTGGGTTCTTAGCTCAGTTGGTAGAGCAGCGGACTCTTAATCCGTAGGTCGAGTGTTCGAGTCACTCAGGACCCACCAGATCAAAAGGGATCTGATCGCAAGATCAGATCCCTTTTTCTTTGTGCCTCAAAACACTGCACAACAACAAAAAAGGCCTTGCATTGCTGCAAGGCCTTTTTGATTTGGCTCCTCGACCTGGGCTCGAACCAGGGACCTACGGATTAACAGGCCCGTCCCGGACCCCACTGGGCACAAATATACACCAAATGTCACTAAAACATTGTTTTACACCCCCGCCCCCTATTGGGCGCAGTTGCGCCCCTGGGGAGTTGACACACGCCATGGCTAGGGCAATGATTTGGCGCCCACTCACCGGGCGATAAAGGGGGTAACCATGGCTGATGATCCAAAAAAGCGGGGCCAAGACAGCAAACTGGTCTCGCAGCAGCAACATGAGGTCGACTACTTGGTCAAGACGACCGGCAAGTCGCGCGCAGAGGTGGAGCGCGCGATTAAAGACGTGGGGCCATCCCGCGAGAAGGTGCTCAAGAAGCTAAAAGGCGGTTAATTGTCGACTAACCCGCCAATTTCAACTGTTGCCAAGCCAGCCACCGGCACGCCCGATGTGTTGACGAGCTGTATCGATGGTCCCAGCACGGGGTGCAGGTCCAGGATGCGGGGATAGGCGGCGGCGGCGCCGTCTGCGATGGGGATGATCTGCAGGGTGTTGATTTGCACCCAGCCGCTATAGGCCGGGCTGCCATTCGCCGCCTGCAGGCGGATGCCATCTGCCGGCATGGCAACGCTGCCGAAGCTCTGGCAGCACCGCGTCCATGGTGAAGCAGGCGGTGAGCGCGTCTATGGCGCCTTGGGTGCTGCCACCTGCGATGCTGACGCGGAACTTGATGCCCTGTTCACGCATGACGCTGAGCGCACTGGGCCAGGCAGTGCAGGCGTGATCCCAAATGGGCCTCACATTCATTATAAATCAACAACTTACGAGAATATTGTCTAAGAAACTTGGGCTTGGTCAAGCATTGTTTCGCGAGGGAATGGCCCTGGGCTCTTAGACAGGTATTTGGGCAGCGTTGTGCTCAACCCCGGAACAGACTGCGGCAAGCGGCCGTACACCGACAAATCCTGCCCAGCAGCCCAATCTCTGTGCACACGTCTGCACTTTTGCGGCAAAAACCCCGAAAAGAAGGGGCAAACCCCTACAGCTTTGCCTTGTTCCCGCCGATTTTGTATATACAATTTAGCGCATGCAGCACTTCATCATCTCCGCTGGAGTTCTTGAGAAGCTAAGAACGAAGCACCAGATTACAGCAAGGGAAGTTGAACAGTGTTTCGAAAACAAGTGCGGACTTTACGTTGAAGACGAGCGTGAAGAAAACAAGACAGACCCACCAACTATGGCCTTTATTGCGCCGACGAATCAAGGTCGACTTCTAAAAGTGGCGTTTATTTTTCTCGATGGCAACGTCCATATCAAAACAGCGTTCGAGCCCAATGGTGATGACATTGCACACTACGAACGAAATGGGAAGTAATTTAACAGGAGTGGAGAAATGAGCAAGAAAGCAAGCGTTCCAGGAACAGCCGAAGCATGGGAATCTGGGGAGCTTGGGAGGTCAGATGCGCATACACGCAAGACCGCAAAGGAAGTGGAAGCACAAATCGACGAAGCGCTGGGCCTCCAAGCCATCTCAATTCGGCTGCCAAAATCGACGATTCAGACGTATAAGCAGCTGGCAGAAATGCATGGGGTTGGCTACCAGCCGTTGATGCGCGACGCAATCTGCCGCTGGGCTGACAGCGAACTTAAAGCTTTGCTGACTGGCGCGATACAAAGCCAGCGCGCCATGGTGAAGAACAAAGACAGCAAAGAGCCGGAAGCTCCCAAACCCGCTCCGGAGATGAAAAAGGCGGCATAAGCATGGCTTAGCTCACCCAATAAAAAACCCGCTTCGGCGGGTTTTTTATTGCTGAATAAACGAGTCAAACGGAATTTGAGACGTTTCTTAGACAGTCTTAGACAATCGCTACAAAAAATATAGCGGCATCTCTAGTGTTTATGGTCGGGGCGATACGATTCGAACGTACGACCCTCTGCTCCGGTAGCACCAGCCCAGGCCCAGACCCATGCCGGGCAGTCGCTGGCGTTGATCAAAGGGGCTGCGCCAGGTTCAAACCTGTGCTTTGCATTCCGAATGCTTTTGGACCGGGGCGACCTCGATTCTTATGCGTGAGGTCGGGATTGATTTCACCAGCACAGCGCAACATGATCCCATCGCGCGTCAACTCGGCAAGCATCAGGCGACCACCTATCGGAATGCTTTGATCGTCGCGCATCGCGCTCCCGACTTGCTCGGCCGCTAAGCGCATCATTGCCTCGGTGGAATCAAGAACAGGGAAACCACGCCCCAGCCATGGAGCAACACCGCCAGCCAGGTCTTCCTCAAGTACGAAGTCACGCGCCTCCTGTTGCTTCGCAAACCGCATGGCCGACATTTCTCCGAGCCGATCAGACCAGCCAAATACGTAGATCTCTTGCACAGACAGTTTCGGACGCTCTAATCGGCCGAGGCTCAAGACGTAATAGACCATCACTTCCGTACGAACCTCCTGCAGTATTTTGGGAAGCTCGCGGGGAAGGACTTCTCGTGCCTCATCAAAACACGACAATAGGCTGCACGCATTAAACACCTTGGCTATGAAGGCCATGTTGCCCCGTCCGCACAGCAGCATCCTGGCATGAGGAACAGGGAACAGCTTATTTACGTGCTGATGCAGTTTCGATGTGCCGCCGATTGAATCGACAGCCACCAATATGCGGTCCGACTTGACTTGAAAATTAACTAGACTCATTGCCGCCTCTCCCCTTGCGACGAACAACCGCCTCGCCCACAGCCGGCATCGCCAGCGCTATCGCAAATGTGTACTGGGGAAAGGCGATGGATAACGCCACGCCCACCAACTGGATGAAATCAGCTATACCAGCGAACGCAGGTCCGCAGATCGCAAAGAGGCCCAGGCCGAATGCGATGCGGCTGATAGTTCGAGATTTATTCATCTTCATAGAAGCACCTCATGGGTTTGGGTGGTAGGGGGAGACTCACACGTCCAGCTCGAACAAGCTAGGCGTTATCCGGTAGCACCAGCCCAGGCTCATGCCTGGCAGTCGCTGGCGTGTGTCGGTCTTGTCTTCGGCAGTGAGTCGGATCCGGGCTTGGTAGTCAGCCATTTGAGGGCCTCTTCATAAGATTCGAGTACAGATGCGTGAATTCGTGATGGCCTCGTAAGACGTGCGGTGACACGTCCGCCCGGAGAGGCCTCCACACCCAGAGACACCGCCCTGAATGCGCCGGTCAGCACCCATGTTTCCCCCGCCATCCTCCGCTGCGGAACAACACGCTGCGGAGGAAGACCAAGCGCCCTATGAGTGCTGTCTCTCGGGCGCCAGATTCCGTTTTCATCTCACAAAGGGGCCACGGCCAAACGTCCGGTGGTCAGGCTTCGACTCTTCACCCATGACACGCACGAAGGGCGGGCGGGGATCGCTCGTCGGCATGCCGGATCTATTCCAATTGACCAGCGCGTCCACCAGCACGCTCGGGGGCTGTTTCGAGAGAAACTCTTTCAGGCTCTTGAGGTACGCCAATCCGGCATCGTCCAGTTGTGCGCGTGCGAGGAACATCAGGCCGCCGATCTCCTTGACGAGGTTTTTCCCGGTGCTCATGCTGCCGCCTCGTCGTCACGGATATCGATGATGATCCCTGCCTCCTGTGCCGAGGTGCGCAGCTCGGCCAGCTCTTTTTCAAGAGCCGAGATATTTGCGTCCAATTCGGCAATACGCTTGCGGCGCTCGGCCCAGGGCAAGCCGGCCTTGGACCAATCGAGCGCCTCCAGCTCGGCAGTCAGCGCGCGCAGGATCTGGTCTCCAAGCACCACAGCCAAACCGTTCTCCAGCGCCTGGTAGGGCGCAGTTGAATAGTTTTCCGCGGCCAGCGCGAGAAGAGAGTTGTTGCCCAGCGGCAGCGGAGCGGCAATCTGGCCGGGTTGCCCGTGAAAATAGTTAATCTTCCTGGCAAAGCCGCTGCGGAATGAGGCGCGCCGTGCATCCAGTTCGCGCGCATAGGCGCCCACAACGTCCTGGAGCGCCGGCGGCGCGGTCGCGATGTCTTCGCGCTGGCGCTTCAGCTGCTCGACCTGGCGGCCGAGGCTTTTGATCTGCCCCGCGAAAGCGGTGACGGATTTTTTGAGAGAGAGGAAATCCAGAAAGGCCATATTCAGCTCCCGCTCAGATAAGATGCCCGCGTATGGCGGCTGAGGCCACGTGCAGGACGAGAGATGCGCACCTGGCCTGCATCGTCGGCCCGACAAAAGGCGAGGTAGGTGGCGAAGTTGTCGCCGAACTCGGCGCGCATCTTGGCGTCCTTGTCCCACGCAACCTTGGCACGCTGCTCGACGGGTTGGATCGCATGCTGATCTGCGCCAGTAGCGGTCGCGGCGATAGCGCGCTGCTTTTCGTCATAGGCAGCAGCACCAAGTGCGGCCAAGGCAACGGAAGCGGATGGCTGACCGATGGACTCCTGGACGCCGTCCACAAGGTTATCGCGCATCCCCTTGACCACGCTGTCTTCCGTATCGTCCATTTTCGGAGAGTGCGCCAGCCGGGAGACCTTCAGCAGCCACACGTTCATGTTATTGCCTAAAGCGGCGCGCAGCGAAGCATCAGAACGCCACAGATTGCCAGCCGCCAGTCGCAGCGATGCGAGCGAGAAATTCATGATTCGATCCTTTCGTTCCGCCTCGATCGGCGTGTATTCATCTTCGGAGAATCTCACCGACATTTCCTCTCGAAAATATGTCCAACGCAGCGGCTCACGTGCCGTGATGTGAGCGACTTGCCGTCGTTCGCCTTGGCCACATGCCACAGTGCCGTGCGCAGCTGGCTCGCTCCCTCGGGCGGCGCGTCCAGGTCTTTCCATGTGCGCCACGCACCGCGGGACAGGAAGTCGTCCAACTCTGCAGCCAGGGCCACCGAGACGCCCCAGGAGTTGGAGCCGCCCAGGGTGCGCGCCGCTTCGATCAGCCAATAGTTCCGCCTGGCCAGGCGTGCCTTGCGTGGGGTGCTGGGCAGGTGCAGGCACCGCTCCAGCGGCACGGCGCCGCTCCCCCGCACCCAGGCGGCAAACCCGTCCCTGAGCCACTTGTGGGCCTCCGAGTCAAGGGCGCCGGCGGCCACCTCTGCCGCCAGGTCCAGCGCGCCACGCGTGCTCGAAGACGGCTCTTCGCTCATGAGCCACCTTTGGCCGGCGCCCCGATTTTTTCGCGGAAGCTTTGCACCAGCTGCGACAGCACGATGCGGTGCTCGCGGTCAATCACCGACTCGCACCCCTCGGCCGTCGAGACGCTGGCCACCTCTGCCGCGATTCGCCTGGCGCACGCCGTCAGGCGGTCGCGCACCTCGCGCCCGATCTCGAACATGGCTCGGTCCACATCGTCGCGCATAAGCATGGTGCCGCGCATCTTGGCGGCGTTCATCTCCGCGATCTGTGCGTCAGCCTCTTCACGCCGGGCCCGAAACTGCATGTAGCCCGGGTCCGCCGCCGGCCGCTCCGGCGCATCACCTGCTGGCCCGGCGCCAGCAGGCACCGTGCATGCGTCTGCACCAGGGCTCACAGCCCCAACACGGGCGCGGGTGTTGCGCTGCCATTGCGAGTCGGCCAGCCCCTGGTCAATGCGCTTGTCGGGGCCGAAGGCGCTGATTCGCTCCTCCTTGACCGCCTTGCGCACAGCCTCCCTGGACCCGCCTGGCAGTCCGCGCTCCCGCCTCGATCGAGCGTACTGCGCCTGAGTCAACAAGTTCGCGTCACTTTTGGCCATCGGTCAACCTGTCTGTCAATGTTTTCCAACCCCACCCGCTAGCGCGACGACGGGCTTCGAATTACCCACGTTCGAAAGACCGCTGGAAGGACCCATAAGGGGGGTGGGGATCACAGCTGGCCAGGTCGGCATGGCTTGCTCTCGCCGATCCATCCAACTCCATAGCTTCTTCACTCTCTTCTCTCTTTTCAAAATAAAAGAATGTGAGTTACGCGGTTACAGGCGCGCGTAACCACAACACCCGCGCCACGCCTAGCGAGTTACGCGATTACGCGGTTACGAATCACGCACGCACACATGCGTGCGCGCGCAGGCACGCACGCGCACCCGCGCGCACATGTGTATAGGAGGATTCGTAACCGCGTAACCGCGTAACTCTCCGCGCCGGCATTGGGTTTGCGAGTTACGCATTCTTGTAACCGCGTAACTGTCAGCGGTCTTTTTCATTCGGTGCGTCCATTTGCATTCACAAGGGGGGAGCGGGGTCGCTTATTGCTGACGTATCTGCGCAACTCTTTTTCAAAAATCGTGCTGGACTCGGTTGCCCAGGCGCCCTGCCCGCGATCCGGTGGCTTCACCGTTAACAGCATTCGCTCCGTCTTTTTTATGCCGTGCCGATCCGCCAGCTTCATCACCTTTGTCTGGCATGCACAGCCCTGGTCATGGCTGATGCGCAGCACCATGCGCGTGAATTGGTCCTGCACAAGTGGAGATGGGTCTGCCATGCGCCGGCACCACGTGAGGTAGGCCCGATACGCCTGGTTCACGGTGCAGGGCCAATACGGCAGGTTGATTTGCCCCGATTTCCAAGCCACCCAGAATCGTTCCGCGCTCCCCCGTTTGTGATCGGCCTGGCGCCCGTTTGCAGCCCCTTGGCGGGGCCGCGGCGAAGACGTCGAGAGGGAGAGGGGTAGCAAGGCTTCAAAGGCCGTATCGCCATGGCTCTGGTCGCTGCCGGCCAGTGCCCGATACGGATCGAGATCCTCCGGCCGCGCAACGCAGATGACCAAGCAGCGCAGGCGCCTGTCTGAGCGGCTCTTGGCGGGTTTGGGCTTAGTCACCCCCCCGGCCCCCACATCGGGCGCATTCACGCCCACCAAGGCAGTGGGGGCCGCCTTGCTAGCACCCCCTCCAGCAAGGCTCAAGAAAGAATAGCCTCGGGCAGCGAATCGCTTGAGCCAAGAGCTTGCAACTTTTGGTTCAGTCACGATGGCCGCGCCTGGCAAACTCCTCGATCGCCGCCTGACGGGCCACCTGAGCGAACCGCTCAGGGTGCACCATGAGGCGGCCTAGCGGGAGAGCCACGGCCTGGGCCTTGGCCAGCTGCTCCCGGAGCTGGCGCAGATGCCAGCGGGCCGAGGCTTCGCTCGGGTAGATGGCGCCCTCGCCCTCCCAAAGCGTATTTAAGGGCCGAAACTCGGGCAGGAAAGGCACCAGAGGCACCTCTGCGGGCTTGGCTTCGATGGTCGTCATAGTTCACTCCTGATTTGCCAGCGTCACGTGGCGTAAGCCACGGCTCTCAGACGCCGTAATGCGCTAACTTGCGCATCAGAGTGATTGGAAAATATTCCGGTTGTCTCATCTAGGGCAAATTGCGACAACTCGATGTTTCCAGGCGCTTTGATGCGCGTTCATGCGCTTCAAGGAGGGATTCTCAAGAAGCAGGCTGTCTCAAACTAGGGCAAACATGAGACGACTTGGGGGTTCCAGGGATTCCGGCATAACATCGCGCCCAGGGAGAATTCAATGAGCAAACCGATGAAACTTTCAGTCGCGGCCGGCATGCTTCTGATGTTGGTCCTGCTGGCTTTGTGCCCGCCCAAGTCAAGTGCTGACGTAGCGGCCTGGGTGCAGGCGTTCGGATCAATCGCGGCGGTTGGAGCGGCCATCTGGATCACCCAAGCCAACGAGCGCGATTACAGGCATAGAGCCTGGAAAATGTCCACCATCTTCACCGCGCAGCTCCTAGGCTACTGCGCTGAGCTGCGCGACACCTCCAAACGCGGAGATACGGGCCAAATCAGGCGTGCAGCAGACCGACTCGTGGAGCTGATTGCTTGGGGCCGAGACATCGAAGTACACATGCTTCCCGAACAGCAAATACAGGCCTTTTTTGAGATCCGTGCCACCGCAGCCGCCACCTTGGGCCGCGCACGTGAAATCAATTCATTGCTCTATGACTATGAAAAAGCGGGCGTTTTCTTCGAAGATCAACGCGCTCTTGTTCACGATCTATCTATCAAGGGCTTTTGGATCCCGCCAGAAGGGCAGGCCCCGGTGTCATGATCACACTCACCTGGTGAGGTCGACCGGTTCCCCGCCTCCATAGCTGCGCGCGCGATCCTCTAGCGACAACTTCTCCCACTCCAGACGCGTCGCAACTTGGTCAGCTAGCGCGCTACCAATTTTTAAAGCCTCCAGCTTCGCGATACGCAGTCTCGCCAACTGGATGGAGTGCTCAGAGAAGCTGATCACGGAGCGCATCGATTTGATTTCATTGGAGATCAGTTCTCGCTGCAGCCGTAGCATGTAGCCTCGCAATAAAAAATTGCTGATCCGCGGCACCGATTTTGGCGTGCGACCCGCCCTCCTCTCCTGAACCACTCTTTCACTCGCTGCGCTGGGCAGCCGAACCACATTTGCTGCAGTCATTTGATGTCCCCCAGTGATGCGGCCATGGCACTGGCCTTGGTTTGCGTGGTGAGGTGCGAATAGCGCCGCGTCATGTCCAGCTTGCGGTGGCCCAGCACCTCAGCAATCACATTCAATGGCACGCCGGCCTGCGCCATGTAGCTGGCGCAGCAGTGGCGCAGATCATGGAATTTGAAGTTCTTGATTTTGGCGCGCTCCACGGCGTCACGCCAGGCGGAATCGATGCTGGTGGGCACCTGGTACTTGCTGCGCACGCTGCCGAAGACGTAGCGATCCAGGTCGCTCGACTTGAAGGGGCGTAGCGCCTCCACCACATCGGGCAGCAGCACCAGAGTGCGGCGGTCTCCGTTCTTGGTCTTGGCCAGGCGCGCAATGCCGGCGTCCAGATCGATATCGCGCCAGGTTAGCGCCAGCAGCTCCCCGCGCCTGGCTCCGGTCTTCATGGCCATCAGTGCCATGGCGTGCAGGCGCGGGTACTGCGAGGCCCTGCAGGCCTCGAACAGGCGCGCACGCTCGGCCGCATCGAGGAAGCGCACGCGGCCGTCGTTCTCGGGCAGGCGCTTGATGCCACGGCAGGGATGCACCCAGCCCTTGGGCGCAAGGCGCTGCTCGATGGCCCAGGTGAAGACCGCGGCGATGGCCACCATGTAGCGATTGAGGGTGGCGGTGGATTTGGTCTTCGCGCGCCCCTTGGCCAGGAACACCTGCCTGCCCTCGTGATCGCGGCCGACGAACACCAGGGGCGGCTTGGTCTGCAGCTCAGCGCGGCCGGCGTGCATCAGGTCGGAATCCACCTGCTCAAGCATGAAATCCCCGACCATGGCCAGCCATGCGGAGAGTCTTTGCCCACGGGTGGAGTCACGGCCCGCGTACTGGGCCATATAGCGCTCGATCAGCTCGCGCACGGTCAGTGCATGAGGTCGCTGCGCCAGCGCCTGCAGGCGCTGTGTCATCGTCGTTTGTGGGCTTGCGCTGAGAGACGCTTGCCCACCACTTTCCGTCATTGAAGTCATGTCTTAGCTCCATTTAGTGCCGGAAACCGGCGGACTAGTGGAGTCCGAGAATGACGCTGACAAATCAAGGCATCAGCATAGCCAGAAATACGAACCGGATCAACAACTTAGCTTTCGCTGCGTCATTGATCCGGGCGTTTTTTGGCTCCTCGACCTGGGCTCGAACCAGGGACCTACGGATTAACAGACGACCCGACGATCGAGCCCGCAGGCCGCATGTAGACTGGATTTACGGCCGAGACCTTTCCAATATTTTCACCGTGCATGCGCGTGCACAGCCCAACAGCAATGCGAGTTGCGGGTCTGCTGGTACTGGATATTGGATCGCCTGGAAACGAAAAAAAGCCCACCACCTCGCAAGAGGTGGTGGGCTTGAAGCCGGGCCAATCATGGAAACCCCGGAGGAGACAACTTCTATCAAGCGGGCGGCCGCTGGGCCTGCCTGGCCAGACGTATGCACCTGGCCACGGTACGGGCCTCGATCAGCTTGCCGGCGGCGCGCAGGCGGGCCTGATAGGCCTGCAGCTGGGCGATCAGCGGGCTGTCTGCTGCTGGCGCGCCCATTCCTGGAAGCCTCTCAGACGTTCTGCGGTTTCAAGGCAGGCCCCGTAATTGGCGGCGACGGTATTGGCAGCGTCTTGAGCGCTGGCGGGGGCTGCATGAGCGAGGGCGGCGGGGTCGGGAACTTGGCCGCGGGCAGCGGCGTCGTGCAGCAGCCGCCAGCCAGCAGGCAGATCGGGAGCATCAAGCGGAACATAAACGGGCACCTCCTGGATGATGGTTTCGGTGACGACCTGGATGTCTTTCACGGTCTTGACCACTTCGCGCTCCACCACCTGGGTGATGACCTCGCGCTTGGCGTCTGCGGTCTGGGCCTGCCGGGCGTACTGCGCGCGCACCTCGGCACGGCCGGTCTCGCGCTGGTGCTCGGCCCAGGCGTGGTAACCGGCCCATAGTGCGCCGGCCAGGGCCGCATACAGCAGCCAGGGTTCAGCCAGGCGAGTGGATTCATGGTTTGTAGGCTCCGTCTGATTCGGGCTCGGGGTAGAGGGGCCGCGCGGCCGCCCTCCCCTGCTGTTCCAGGGCTTCGCGCCGGCGGGCGCGGTTGCTGAGGGCCTGGCGCACTGGCTCGGGCTTGGCGGCTTTGCGTGGGGCGCTACGCTTTGGCTTCACCATCGGCGGGCACCGGGGTGAAATCGACGTAGTACTTCTCGCCGGGCTTGAACTGGCCCAGCAGCGCCGGGTTGGTGACAGCCAGGGTGAATTCACCCGAGGGCGAGAACTTGGCGAATGTGTTGTCCTCGTCCGCACCGTCGGCCCCGTATTGCTTTGCTGCCACAGGGTTGAAGGTCAGACGCTCGGTCTGGGGATACTGCTCGATCTTGTTCAGAACGACTTTTGCACGCATGGAATGGCTCATTGATTTTCCTTTGGGGGTGGTACTCGGTCACTCGGGGCCGCCGTGACGCGTTGGCGGTTGGGGCACTCGACGTGCGAGCACTCCCAGATCGGTGGAAGGTCAGCCAACCGTGGGTTTCTTGGTTTGCGGTGACAGACCCTGCAGGGCTGCTCTGTGGGCTTCACGCCAGCACCTCACTCGCCTTGTCCGCCAGCGCAATGCGGTCTTCCAAGCCCGTGGTGCCGCCGTTGACGGCGCGGGTGACCTTGCGCACGTTGCCCATGGCGACGTCGGGCACATTGCCCTCCCACCAGGCGATCACCACGCGCAGGGCCTCGGGGGTGGCTTCGCGCAGCAGCTCGGGCTGGTCGAACACGGGCACGCCAGTGGCGGCCTGCACGGCGCGGTAGTTGTCGGCCCCGGTGATCTGGATGAGG
>Ga0208633_100420_pt1 | contig 11558 bp, 13 predicted proteins | sample LakWasMet63_LOW9_2_FD_183895 | JGI IMG/M metagenome (GOLD analysis project Ga0208633, IMG submission 183895) | Freshwater sediment methanotrophic microbial communities from Lake Washington under simulated oxygen tension - Sediment Metagenome... | ecosystem: Environmental > Aquatic > Freshwater >...
GGCCAGCGCCTCGCCGCGAAAACCCATGGTGCCCACGGATTCGAGATCCTGCAGGCTGCCGATCTTGCTGGTGGCGTGGCGTTTCAGGGCAATGGGCAGCTCGTCGCGCGGGATGCCCATGCCGTTGTCTTCCACCGCAATCAGGCGCACGCCGCCGGCCAGCAGACGCAGGGTGATCTGCGTGGCGCCGGCGTCCAGCGCGTTGTCCACCAGTTCGCGCACCACCGAGGCGGGGCGTTCCACCACTTCGCCGGCGGCGATCTGGCTGATCAGCTCATCCGGCAGTTCACGGATGGGGCGGCGGGGGGCGGGGGCGAGGACGGCGTTCACCAGGGCATTTTAGGCCGCAGGGCAAAGCGACCGGCGACGGCAAGGATAATCGGCTCCCATGGAAATCCTCACCTTTCTGATCGACTTCATCCTGCACGTGGACAAGCACCTGGAGGTGTTCGTGCAGAACTACGGCGCCTGGGTCTACGCGCTGCTGTTCCTGATCGTCTTCGTCGAGACCGGCGTGGTGGTCATGCCCTTCCTGCCGGGTGACTCGCTGCTCTTCGTGGTGGGGGCGCTGGCCGGGGCCGGGCTGCTGAACTTTCCGCTGGCCGTGGCCGTGCTGCTGGCGGCGGCCGTTTTGGGGGACCAGAGCAACTACTCCATCGGGCGCTATTTCGGCCCCAAGGTGTTCCAGTGGGAGGACTCGCGCTTTTTCAACAAGCGCGCCTTCCAGCGCGCGCACGACTTCTACGAGACCTACGGCGGCATCACCATCGTCCTGGCGCGTTTCATGCCCTTCCTGCGCACCTTCGTGCCCTTCGTGGGCGGCGTGGCCGAGATGAGCCGCGTGAAGTTCACGCTCTACAACATCGTGGGTGCGGTGATCTGGGTGCTGGGCATCTGTACGGCGGGTTATTTCCTGGGCAGCCTGCCCTGGGTCAAGCAAAACCTGGACAAGATCATCTGGGCCATGATCCTGATTCCGGGCTTGGTTGTGATCTACGGCAGCTGGAAGGCGCACCGGCAGTCGCGCACCAGCTGAGCAACCACCCACAGGTGGATGAATGACCAGCTTGCCGGTTGTGGCCGGCTGTGTGCATCATTGCACCAGGGAATGTGTTCCGGCCGGCTGTCACAAGGCCGGCCCACTGTCAGCAGGAAGGTGCAGACATGCCACGCAAGAAAGCCGAAGCCGGCAGCCACGAGACGCCCAGCATGAAGGCGGTGCCCGAGGCTGCGGAAGTCCTGGTGGGGCAGGTTCTCAAGCGCCCCGGCGGTTACTACTGGAGCCTGACCGACGGCGGGCGTGAATTCGGCCCTTACGACAGTTTCGATGAAGCCCAGGCCGACATGGAGGCCGCGGCGGACCTTGAAGCCCCCGAGCCCGGCGAGAGCCTGCAGGAGGCCGAAAGCGAACTCGGCATTGCCGACTGGATCGACCCCGAAACCGGCGAACCTGCCGAGGGGATGTCACCCCCCCATCTCGATAACGATTAGTCCCAACTGACGAACAGCCCCCAGGGCGAGTGGGTCAGCGCCACCGAGACCATGAAGCCGTAGCAGGCCAGCGCGCCGATGTAGCACAGCGCCTTGGCTTCCCGCCGTCGCGCGTACTTGAGCGCGAGCATGCCCAGACCGATATAGAGCAGGAGCACGACGAGCTTGACCTGCAGCCAGGGCGTGACCAGGGGGTTGAGGCGCAGTTCCCACAGCAGCCGCAGGGCCGCGGCGAGCAGGCCGGTGTCGATGATGGCGCTGACCCGCCCCAGCACCGGGTGCAGGGGCCAGCGTTGGCGGGCCAGCACGGCGGCGCCGCGCAGCGCGAACAGGGCACCGCTGGTGAAGGCCAGGCCCATGTGCAGATGGCGCAGGGCGGGGTAATGGACGATCCAATCCATGGCTGTGCTGGTTCCGTGAAAGGGGCTAAACGCTGCGGTTGCGCGCCAGCGGCGGGTTCTTGGCGAAATAGCCCTCAATGCCGCGCATCAGCGCGGCCGCCAGCTGCTCCTGGTAGGCCTCGCTGTTGAGTTTGGCCTCTTCCTCGGGGTTGCTGATGAAGGCGGCTTCGACCAGCACGCTGGGAATGTCAGGGGCCTTGAGCACGGCAAACCCGGCCTGCTCCACGCGCGGCTTGTGCAGCTTGCCGACCCGGCCGATCTCGCTGAGCAGGGTGCCGCCCAGGCGCAGGCTGTCCTTGATCTGCGCACTGGTGCTCATGTCCAGCAGGGCGCGCTGCACCTGCGCATCCTTGGCCTTGACGTTGATGCCGCCGATCTCGTCAGCCTTGTTTTCCTTGGCCGCCATCCAGCGCGCCGCGCTGCTCGACGCCCCGCCGTGGCTCAGCGCGAACACGCTGGCGCCCTGCGGGCGCGGGGTGAAGAAGGCGTCGGCGTGGATGCTGACAAAGAGGTCTGCCTGCACCTGGCGCGCCTTCTGTACCCGCACGTGCAGGGGCACGAAGAAGTCGCCGTCGCGCGTGAGGTAGGCGCGCAGGGTGTGGCCGTTGACGCTGCTGGCGTTGATGCGGTCGCGCAGGCGGCGCGCGATGCGCAGCACCACGTCCTTCTCGCGTGTGCCGTTGCGGCCGATCGCACCTGGGTCCTCGCCGCCGTGGCCGGGGTCCAGCGCGATGATGATGAGGCGGTCGGTCCCGTTGCCGCGCGCCGGCACGGCGGGTGCGGGGGGCAGGCCCGGCGCGGGGGCCTTGTCGGCGTGGCGCGCGATCAGGTCGCCCAGCGGGTCGGTGTCGGTGCGCGGTGCGGGGGCCGGGCCCTTCTGTCCGAGGCGCTCGGCAATCAGCGCGGCCAGCGGGTCGGGTGGCTGGGTGGGGTAGAGGTCGAACACCAGGCGGTGCTGGTAGGGCTCGATGGGCTTGAGTGTGAAGACCTGGGGTTTGATGGCCTGCTTGAGGTCGATCACCAGGCGCACCACGCCGGGCGCGTACTGGCCCACGCGAATGCCGGCAATGTTGGGGTCGTCGGGTAGCACCTTGGCCACCAGCTCGCGCAGCGCGGGGTTGAGCTCGATGCCCTCGATGTCCACCGCCAGCCTCGGCGGCTGGCCGATGAAACTCTGCCTGGCCTTGAGTTCGGTGTCCGATTCGAGCGTGACGCGCGAGTAATCCTCGGCCGGCCAGACCCGCACGGCCACGATGGCAGCACCGCTGGCCAGCTGGGCGCGGCCCAGCAGCAGCACCAGCGTGCCGGCTTGGAGGAGTTCGCGCCGCTGGATCATGCGAACGTTTCCTTCAGCCCGCGCAGCAGGGCAGCGCCCGTCGCTGTGCGGGCAGTGAGGACAGCCAGGCGTGATTCGTCGGCCTGTACCTGCAGCTCGATGGCCAGGTCCGCCACCGGCAGCAGGCCGACGGCCTTCTCGGGCCATTCGGCCAGCTTGAGGCCGGGGCTGGCGAACAGGTCGCGAAAGCCCGCGTCTTCCCATTCGCGCGGGTCGCTGAAACGGTAGAAGTCGAAGTGCCAGATGTTGAGCCCGGGCACCTCATGCGGTTCGACCACGGCGTAGGTGGGGCTCTTGATGCGGCCGGCCACGCCCAGGGCCCGTAGCAGGTGGCGCACCAGGGTGGTCTTGCCCGCGCCCAGGTTGCCGTGCAGTTCGATAAAGGCGTTGCGCAGGGACGGCTGCGCCGCCAGCACGGCGGCCAGGGCCTGCGTGGCGGATTCGTCAGGCAGGACGCGGGTTTCTACAATGGCTTCGTGACGTTCAGCAGCAGTCAATTCATTTCCCGGATACGGACCTGGGCCCGTGAACTCGGATTTTCCCAAATCGGCGTGAGCGGTGTCGATTTGTCGGACGCAGAACCGGGATTGCGCGACTGGTTGTCGCGTGGTTTCCACGGTGAGATGGCCTATATGGCCGCACACGGTCTCAAACGCGCCCGCCCGGCCGAACTGGTGCCGGGTACGGTGAGCGTGATCACCGCGCGTCTGGACTACTTGCCAGCGAGTATGCCCGAGGGCTGGCAGGCCATCGAGTTCGAGCGCCTGCAGCGCCCCGCGGAGGGCATCGTCTCGCTGTACGCCCGTGGCCGCGACTACCACAAGGTTCTGCGCGCGCGCCTGCAGCAGCTGGCCGACCGCATGGCGGCCGAGGCAGGGCCCTTCGGTTACCGCGTCTTCACCGACTCGGCCCCGGTGCTGGAGGCCGAGCTGGCCACACGCAGCGGGCAGGGCTGGCGCGGCAAGCACACCCTGGTGCTCAACCGCGAGGCCGGCTCCATGTTTTTCCTGGGCGAGATCTATGTGGACCTGGACCTGCCGGCCAGTGATCCCGTCAGCAACCATTGCGGCAGCTGCAGCGCCTGCATAGCCATCTGCCCCACCCAGGCCATTTTGGGTCCGGGCAAGCTGGACGCGCGGCGCTGCATCTCCTACCTGACCATCGAACACGCAGGGCCTATTCCCCTGGAGCTGCGACCGCTGATGGGCAACCGCATCTACGGCTGCGACGACTGCCAGCTCATCTGCCCCTGGAACAAGTACGCGCAGCGCAGCCCGCTGCCGGATTTCACGCCGCGCTCCGGCATGAGCGGGGGGGCACTGCTGGAGCTGCTGGCCTGGAGCGAGACGGAGTTTTTGCAGCGTACCGAGGGCAGCCCGATCCGGCGCATCGGCCACGAGCGCTGGTTGCGCAACATCGTGGTGGCCCTGGGAAATGCCTTGCGCGTGGCGCATGACCCTGCGATAGTCGGGGCACTGCAGGGGCAGCTGGAGCAGGGGAGTGCGCTGGTGCGCGAGCACGCCGCCTGGGCCCTGGCCCAGCAAGCGGACCCACAGGCCCCCGCGTGAATGACGGAGTCGGAACATGACCATTCAATACACCTACGTCTCGCCCCACCTGCCGGAAAACAAGATGCGCATGTACCCGACGAAGGTGATCAACATCATCGGCGGGCCAGGCTGCGAAAAGTCGCTGTTCACTGCCGCCATCATCCTGTACCTGCACCTGCATCACAAGTCGGTGGAACTGATACCGGACTACGCCAAATCGCTGGTGTGGCAAAAAGACTACGAGGGCCTGCGCAACCAGTACAAGATCGCCCAGCAGCAGTACCACATGCTGGAGCTGCTCGACGGCCAGGTGCAGTTCCTGGTGGGCGAATGCTCGCTGCCGCAGATCCTCTACTACAACGAGTTCTACCCCGACAACATCTGCGACACGGGCAAGACGCGCAAACAGATCCTGGACTGGTACAAGCAGCACAACAACGTCAACATCATGGTCGAGCGCGGCGAGCGCAAGTACATCCATACCGGCCGCTTCCAGGATGAGGAGCAGGCCAAGGAAGTCGACCGCGGCATGCGCGCCTTGTTGCGCCGCGAGGGCATTGCCTACACTTCGCTCAAACCCGACCTGGAGGCCATCCACGCCTTCATGGCCGAGCTGCTCAAGCAGTGAGCGGGTTTCCCTAACGCAGCACGCCCAGCGCGAACGAGAGACTGACCACGCCCAGCAGGGTCGATAGCGTGACCAGTCCGGCCACGTAAGCGCCGTCGTAGCCCATGCGCGCGGCCAGCACGTAGCAGCTGGACGCCGTGGGCAAGGCCGAGAAGGCCAGCAGGATGGTGGTCTGCACCGGCGTCAGGCCGAAAGCCCGTGAGAGGCCCAGGGCGATCAGCGGCAGCAGCAGGTGCTTGATGGCCAGCACGGCCACCGCGAGCACCTTGCCCTGACCCAGGCTGGAAAAGCGTAGGCCGGCACCAGCGGCCATCAGGCCCAGGGCCAGCGAAGCGGCGCCGATACGGCTGAGCGTGGGATCGGCCCAGGCCGGTACCCTGAAACCCAGCACGTTGGCGATCAGCCCCGAAACGGTGGCGATGATCAGCGGGTTGCGCAGCAGTTCGCGCCCCACGCTGCGCTGCGCATGGCGCGCCATGGGCCAGACCGCGCCCACGTTGAACAACGGCACGCAAAAGCCGATCAGCACCGCCAGCAGCAGCAGGCCTTCGGGGCCGGCCAGGCGGTCGGCCAGGGCCAGGCCGATGAAGGAGTTGAAGCGGAAGGCCACCTGGGCGCTGGCGGCATGCAGGCGCGCATCGACATGGCGGCCGATGACGGGCAGATGGGGCAGGGCGTAGGACAGGGCGATGCCGCTCACGCCCATGGCCAGTCCGGCGCCGATCAGGCTGGAGGCGGCCGAGAGGTCCAGCGGACTCTTCACGATGCTGTGGAACAGCAGCACCGGGAAGAGGAAGTAGTAGACCAGGATCTCGACCTGGTCCCAGACCGGGCGGTTCAGCGCGGTGTAGCGGCAGACCAGGTAACCGCACAGGATCAGGGAAAAATCGGGGAAAAGCAGCTGGGCGTAGTTCACATGGTGAGAATACCAGCAGGATCTGTCAGCCAGATCCACGCCTGCGGCGTTTTAAGGTCATGAACAAGCTGTTTTCTCTTCCCCTGCTGGCTCTGGCAGCTGTCCTGGCCTTTGCTCCCGCGCAGGCGGCCACCCTCGAAGGCCAGCGTTTCGACGACACGGCCCGCCTGGGCAGCCGCGACCTGCAACTCAATGGCCTGGGCGTGCGCGCCATCTACATCTTCAAGGCCTTCGTGGCCGGGCTTTACCTGACCGAAAAGGTCGTGGCCGGTCCCGAGGCGCTGAGTCAGAGCGGCCCCAAGCGCCTGCAACTGCGCATGCTGATGGAGGTCGGCTCCGACCATGTCAAGCAGGCGCTGGTCGACGGCATGCGCAAGAACGTCACGGACGCCGAGTGGGCGGCCATGCAGGAGCGCGTGCAGCGCTTCTCGCGCACGATCGACTCCATCGGTGTGGCCCGCGAAGGCGACACCATCACCCTGGATTACGTGCCCGAACAGGGCCTGCTGCTGGCCGTCAACGAGGTGCCGCGCGGCACGGCCATCGGCGGTGCCGATTTCTACCAGGCGCTGCTGGAGATCTTCGTCGGGCCTGACCCCGTGGATACCCGACTTAAAAACGGCCTGCTGGGGCAATAGAATCGGTCATCCTTCATCTGTCCAGGAGACCTTCACCATGCAGCGACGCGCTCTCTTCGCCCTCAGCCTGCTGGCTGCCGCCAGCACCGCCTTTGCCCAGGGTTATCCCACCAAGCCGATCAAGCTGCAGGTGCCTTTTGCGCCCGGCGGCACCACCGACATCATCGCGCGTGTCATCGCCGAGCCGCTGGGCAAAGCCCTGGGCCAGCCGGTGGTGGTAGAGAACAAGGCCGGTGGCGGCGGTGTCGTCGGCGCCAACGAGACGACCAAGGCTGCACCGGACGGCTACTCGCTGGGTATGGCCACCGTGTCCACCACGGCGGCCAACCCGGCCATCAACGCCAAGATTCCCTACAACGCCCTGACCGACTTCACCGCCATCGTCAACATTGCGGCCACGCCCAATGTGATCGCCGTGCACCCCAGCTTCCCTGCCAAGGATTACAAGGGTTTCGTGGCCGAACTCAAGAAGTCGCCGGGCAAGTACTCCTATGCCTCCTCGGGCACGGGCGGCATCGGCCATCTGCAGACCGAGCTCTACAAGAACCAGACCGGCACCTTCATGACGCACATCCCCTATCGGGGTGCGGGCCCGGCCCTGAACGACACGGTGGCCGGCCAGGTGCCGATCATCTTCGACAACCTGCCTTCGGCGCTGCCCTTCATCCAGGCCGGCCGCCTGGTGCCCATCGTCGTCGCCGCTCCGCAGCGCCTGGCCGTGTTGCCCAATGTGCCCACCTTCAAGGAAGTGGGGCTGGAGCCGGTGAACCGCATGGCCTACTACGGCATCCTCGGCCCCAAGGGGCTGCCCAAGGAGGTGGTGGACAAGGTCAACGCGGCCGTGCGCCAGGTGCTGCAGGATCCGGCCGTGCGCAAGCGCATCGAGGACACCGGTTCCCTGGTCGTGGGCAACACGCCCGCACAGTTCGCCGAGCAGATGAAGGCCGAATACCTGGTCTACAAGAAGGTGGTCGACACCGCCGGCCTCAAGCTCGATTGAGCCCCTCGTGGCACAGGGCACTGATGACGCGTCCATCGACGCCTTCGTCGATGCCCTGTGGCTGGAGGAAGGCCTGTCACGCAACACGCTGACGGCCTACCGCCGCGACCTCACGCTCTACGCCCGCTGGCTCACCGCCCGCGGGCGTACGCTTTTGGAGAGCACGGAACACGACATCAACAGCTATTTTTCCGAGCGGCACGCGGCCACGCGTGCCACCACGGCCAACCGCCGCTTGACGGTCTTCAAGCGCTACTTCCGCTGGGCCCTGCGCGAGCGCCACATCACCGCCGACCCCACGCTGCGCCTGCTGGCCGCCAGACAGCCCCTGCGCGTGCCCAAGACCCTGAGCGAAGCCCAGGTCGAGGCCCTGCTGGCCGCCCCCGGCGAGGACACGCCGCTGGCCGTGCGTGACCGCACCATGCTGGAGCTGATGTACGCCAGCGGCCTGCGCGTGAGCGAACTGGTGGGCCTGAAGACTTTCAACGTCAGCCTGTCCGAGCACGTGCTGCGGGTCTTCGGCAAGGGCAACAAGGAGCGCCTGGTGCCCTTCGGCGAAGTGGCTTCCGGCTGGCTGCAGCGTTACCTGCAGGAGGCGCGCCCGGCCCTGCTGGGGGAGAAGCAGACCGATGACCTCTTCGTCACCCTGCGCGGCACACGCGCCGGCGAGGCCATGTCGCGCGTGATGTTCTGGATGATCGTGAAAAAGCATGCGCTGGCCGCCGGCATCACGGCGCCGCTGTCGCCGCACACGCTGCGCCACGCCTTTGCGACCCATCTGCTGAACCACGGCGCCGACCTGCGCGCCGTGCAGATGCTGCTGGGGCATGCCGACATCTCCACCACCACCATCTACACCCACGTGGCGCGTGAGCGCCTCAAATCGCTGCATGCGCAGCACCATCCGCGCGGTTAGCGCCCATCTGCCTGAGACCTGCACATGATCACCGTCCACCATCTCGAAACCTCGCGCTCGCAGCGCGTTCTCTGGTTGCTTGAAGAACTGGGCCTGCCCTATGAACTCAAGGTCTACGCGCGCGACCCGCTCACCCGCCTGGCCCCGCCCGAGCTCAAGAAGATCCATCCCCTGGGCAAGTCGCCCGTCATCACCGACGGCGAAGAGGTCATCGCCGAATCCGGCGCCATCATCGAATACCTGGCCGAACGCTACGGCGCCCAGGCCAGCGGTGAGCTGGCGCAGCTGGTCCCGAAGCCGGGCACGCCCGCGCATCGCCAGTGCCGCTTCTGGATGCACTACGCCGAGGGCTCGCTGATGAACTGGCTGGTGATGAAACTGGTTTTCATGAGCATCCCGCGCCAGCGCATGCCATTTTTCGTGAAGCCCATCGCGCGCCAGCTCTGCGTCAAGGTCATCGCGCGGCTGATCGAGCCCAATGTCGTGGGGGCGCTGGTTTTCATGGAAGACCATCTGGCCCGCAACACCTGGTTTGCCGGCGAGGCGCTGAGCATCGCGGACTTCCAGATGAGCTTCGCTGTCGAGGCCGCGCTCACGCGCGGCACCGACACCACGCCTTATCCACACGTGCGGGCTTGGCGTGAGCGCATGAACGCGCGCCCGGCCTACCAGCGCGCACTGCAGCGCGGCGGCCCGGTGATCGCCCAGCTGTCCTGAACCGCCGTCAGGCGTTGGTCGGGTCGAGGTTTTCGGCCCAGCTCAGGGCCTGCAGGTGGGCCCAGTTAACCTGGTGGTTAGAGAGGTGCAACTGCGTGGCGGCGCGGGCAAAGGCGGCTTCGTCGGCCAATTCGCAGGCCAGGGTCAGCTCCAGGAAAGGCGCGAACATGCCCTTGCGGTGAAGCAGCGCGTCGGTCACGTGGGCCGAGAGCGAGATCGACTCCAGCGCCTGCGCCATGGGCAGGCCCAGCATGGTGTCCAGCAGCGAGAACACGCCGACCACGAAGGCGTCGTCGGCCTCATCGGGCGGCAGCAGCTCGGCGGCCAGCAGTTCCATGAGCCGACCGCGTACCACCGCCATATTGCCCACGGCCGGCGCGGTGCCGCCCACGCGCGAGGTGGTCATCAGCAGCGCGGCCCAGCGGAACAGCTTCTGCATGCCCAGGATCATCACCGCGTGGCGGAAAGAGGTGATCTCGCAGCTCAGGCCAAAACCGGCCGAGTTGATGAAACGCAGCAAGTTGAAGGACAGCGTGGGGTCGCGCTTGAGCAGCGCCTCGATCTCGGCCACATCGGCCTGGCGGCGCACCAGGTTGATCAGCTCGATGATGTGGGCCTGGGCCGGGCGCAGGGTCTGGCCCTTGACCAGCACCGGCGTGGCGAACCAGTAACCCTGGAAGAGCTTGATGCCGTGCTGGGCCGCCAGCTCGTGCTGCTCAGCGGTCTCCACCTTCTCAGCGATGAGCTTGGCCGTGCTGTGCTTCTGCGCAAACTTCACCAGCGGCTCGATCAGCTCAGGCTTGAGCTGCGACAAGTCGAGCTTGATGTAGCTGGCCAGCGGCAGCCAGGCGGCGTAGGGGCGGGTCAGCATGACCTGGCTGAAAGCCAGGCGAAAGCCTTTGCGGCGCACTTCCATCAGCACGGGCAGGCGGGCCTCGATCTCGGCCGGGCTGTTCCCGTCCAGCGGCGGGATCTCGAGCACCACACGCTCGGGGTGGATCAGCTCCAGGTGCCGACCCGCCAGGCTCTCGTGCGTGCAGTTGATGAACATGGTCTTGCGCCCCATGAGCGCCTGGTGCTCGGCATGGGACAGCACGTTGAACAGCAGCTCGGCATCGCTAGCCGCCGTGTGCGCGTTGGCACCCAGCGAGCGGTCGTAGAGCTCGTAGCCGATGACGTTGCGCCCCTCGTCCAGGATGGCCTGGCGGGCAATGGCGGTCTGGTCGCCGGTGACCGGCTGATCGGGGGCTGCGGTGGGGGTGGACATGGTGGCTCTTGGGATGATCCATGTGATTCTAGGGGGATAATTTCGCCACCATGGAACTGCGTGCACGCTGCCTCGAACTGCTGGCCCTGGCCGACCCCGTGGCCAAGGCCGCCAGCGTCACCGCGCTGGACCGCAATGGCCCGATCGACTGTGCCCGTGAGTTCGCCGAGCCGCCCGGTCTGCCTGGGCGCAGCGAGCGCCCGCCCTTGCTGCCCCATACCCAGATCAAGACCGGGTCGCTGGCCACCCCGCGCGGCCACGCCGCCCTGGTGCACTCCATCGTCCACATCGAGCGCAACGCCATCGACCTGGCGCTGGACATCTGCTGGCGCTTCGCCGGCTTGCCCGAGGCTTTCTACCGTGACTGGCTGCAGGTTGCCTTCGAGGAGGCTTATCACTTCACTTTATTGCGTGAGCACTTGCTGACGCTGGGTTTCGATTACGGCGACTTTCCGGCCCACGACGGTCTGTGGTCGATGGCGGAGCGCACCAAGGGCGACCTGCTGGCCCGCGTGGCGCTGGTACCGCGTACTCTCGAAGCCCGTGGTCTCGACGCTTCACCGGCGGTGAAGACCAAGCTGGTGTCCATTGGCGATCATCGGGCCGGGGAGATACTGGACATCATCTTGCGGGATGAGATTGGGCATGTTGCCACGGGTAATCGCTGGTATGCGTGGACTTGTGGGCAGCGGGGGGTG
>Ga0208633_100421_pt1 | contig 11526 bp, 7 predicted proteins | sample LakWasMet63_LOW9_2_FD_183895 | JGI IMG/M metagenome (GOLD analysis project Ga0208633, IMG submission 183895) | Freshwater sediment methanotrophic microbial communities from Lake Washington under simulated oxygen tension - Sediment Metagenome... | ecosystem: Environmental > Aquatic > Freshwater >...
CAACCCGTTCCCTCGTTCCCGCCGACAGCCGCCACGTGCTGATGCTGCGCGGCAGAGGCAGGCTCAATGTCAGCAGGCGCTTGTCGCGTGCCACCAGCGCCTTCACCCGGTTTTGCCCACCGGCATAAAGCAGCAGGTCGTCCAGCTTGTGGAGCCGCCAGCTGCTGAGTGACTTGCCGCTGCCCACCTCCACGCCCACCCATTCGTCGCCGGCCGCAAAGCCGGCCTGTTCGCCAGCGCCGCCACGCAACACGGTCTTGATCTGGAGCGAACCCGACTCGCTCACGCGCAGGCCCAGGCGCTGCGCCAGCTGGGCTGGCTCTTCATGGATGGTCACGCCATGACGCTCGAGCAGTTCGCGCAAGGGCAGCTCGGCCGTACCGTGTACCCAGCGTTTGATTTCGCGCGACCAGGAGCGACCGCTCAGGTCCTGCAGCACGGCCAGCAGATCGCTCTCGGCCATGGGGCCGGCCTTGCAGCGTAACCAGAGCGCGCGCATGACATCGTCCAGGCTGTGCTGGCCCTGCGCTCGCAGGGTCAGGTCCAGGCACAAGGCGACCAGCGCGCCCTTGCCGTAGTAGCTGACGGTGGCATTGGGTGTGTTTTCGTCGACGCGGTAGTACTTGACCCAGGCATCGAAGCTGGCCTGGGCTACCGATTGAATCAGCCGCCCCGGTGTCTGCTGCAGCTGGTTGATGCTCTTGTTGAGCAGGCGCAGGTAGCCGGCGTCATCCAGCAGGCCGGCACGGCGCAACAGCAGGTCGTCGTAATAGCTGGTGAAGCCCTCGAAGAACCAGAGCAGTTCCGTGTAGTTCTCGGCGCGGTAGTCATAACGCGCGAACTCGGCCGGGCGCAGGCGCTTGACGTTCCAGCTGTGGAAATACTCGTGGCTGATCAGGCCCAGCAGGGTGGTGTAGCCATCGCCGGGTTTGGATTCGGTGCGCGGCAGGTCGCGGCGCGCACAGATCAGCGCCGTGGAATTGCGATGTTCCAGCCCGCCATAACCATCGTCGGTGGCGTTGAGCATGAACAGGTAGCTGGCGAAGGGCGGCTTGCCACTGCGGCCGCTGGCCTGGCCACCGGCGTGCCAGAAGCGGATGGCGGTGTCGCAGATGCGCTGCGCGTCGGCCAGCAGGCGCGTGCCGTCGAAGCTGGGCGGGGCGCCGGCCACGATGAAGCGGTGGCTGACACCACCAGCCTTGAAGTCGCCGCTCCAGAAAGCGCCGAGTTCGAAGGGGCAGTCGGCCAGCTCGTCGTAGTCGGCCGCGCGGTAATGGCCAAAACCGCGCCTGTCGGTCTTGATGACCGGCAGGCCGGTGGCCACGGTCCAGTGGGCGGGCGCGGCACCGGCCAGCAAGGTCAGGTCATGCGGTGCGTCTTCCTGGCCTTCGACACGCAGGCACAGGCTGGTGCCGTTGAAAAAACCGCGCGCCGCATCGAGCCAGGCCGTGCGTACCGAGTTGTCCAGGGCATAGACCTCATAGCCCAGTTCCAGCGGCTGCTCCGGGTCGCACGCGATCTGCCAACTGCATTTGTCCAGCTGGTCTACGGGGATCAGGCGGCGGCCCTGCCGGGCCTGGAGCTGTTGCAGGTTTTTCGAGAACTCGCGCACCAGGTAGCTGCCGGGAATCCAGACCGGCAACGCCACGCGTTGATCGGGGCGTGGCTGTGTGATGGTGAGCGTGACGCGGTAGAGGTGGCTGTGCAGGTCTGCGGCCTGGACCTGGTAGTGCACGCAGGCGGGGGGACGGGCGTTGCGGCCGGACATGCGTGGCATGGAGTTGATGGCAAAAGCGTTCAGCGTGTGGCAGCCGTGAGCTGCTTCTCGATCTGCTGGGTGGTCAAGGCGCCCGGCACGCGCGAGCCATCGGCAAAGATCAGCGTCGGGGTGCCGGTGATCTTGTGCTTGCGACCCAGCGTCAGGTTGCGGGTCAGGGCCGTGGTGTCGCAGCTGAGGGCGGCCGGCACCTGGTCGTTGAACATCCAGTCCTGCCAGCTCTTGTTCTTGTCCTTGGCACACCAGATGTTCTTCGACTTCTCGGTCGAATCCGGACTCAGGATGGGATAGAGAAAGGTGTGGACCGTGACGTTGTCGATCTTGGCCAGGTCGCGCTCGAAGCGCTTGCAGTAGCCGCAGTTCGGGTCGGCGAAGACGGCCACTTTGCGCTTGCCGTTGCCGCGCACCACGGTGAAGGCGTCCTTCAGGGGCAGGTCTTTGAAATCAATGGCCGTCAGCTGTTCGACGCGTTCCTCGGTCAGGTTGCGGCGCTGGCGCACGTCGATGATGTTGCCCTGGATGAGGTAGTTGCCTTCGGCGTCCGTGTAGTAGATGTCGTTCTCGTTGACGCGGATCTCGTAGATGCCGGGCAGCGGCGTCTTGCTGACTTCGTCGATCTTGGGCAGTTGCGGCAGGCGTTCGGCCAGGTTCTTGCGGATGGCCGTTTCCTGGGCATAGGCGCCGAGGGAGAGCAGGGCCAGCAGGCCTGCCAGCAGGTGTTTGGACATTTTCATCATCACATCGACTTTCAAAAATTCATGGCGCGCCGCGCCAGCCAGTTCTTCAGCATCCCGCTGCGTTCCACGCCTTGCAGGCCCCAGTGGCGCAGTGCACCCCAGGCCTCGCCCTCGCGTGCAAACAGCAGCTGCAATCCGTCCATGCCGACATCCAGGGCCAGCATACCGGCCTTACGTGCCCGTTCATAACGGCGCAGCAGCTTTTCGTCATCCACACCGCGCCAGTACTCGCGCCCGTGCAGCACACGCGTGAGTTCCGCCACATCGGCCAGGCCCAGGTTCAGGCCCTGACCGGCCAGCGGGTGCACGTTGTGTGCCGCATCGCCGGCCAGCACCCAGGCGCCTTCCGCCGCACGGCCCGACCACTGTCGCGCCTGGGCTTTTTGCAAAGGCCAGGTCCGGCGCTCGCTGGCCAGGGTGAGCGAACCGAGCGTGTGGGCACTGGCGTTTTCCAGTTCGTGGCAGAAATCGGCGGCTTCCAGGCCTTGCAGATACGAGGCACGCTCAGGAGAGACAGACCAGACAATGGCCACGGAGTTCCCCTGGGCACCGTCCATTGGCAAAAAAGCCAGGATCTCGCCATGCGCGAACCACTGCCGGGCGACCTGGCCGTGGGGTTTTTCGCAGCGGATGCGGGTGGCCAGGGCGTGTTGTGGATAGGGCGTGACTTCGAAGTCGACGCCGAATTCGGCGCGTGTGCTGCTGGTACGGCCTTCGCAGACCACGGTCAGCCGGGCCGGCGCCGGTGCGCTCAGCACCTCGATCTGGGGTTGGTAACGCACGGCCTCGGCCAGCTGGGCTTCGAGCACCGGCACGTCGACGATCCAGGTCAGCGCCGGGCTGCCGGATTCGCCGGCATCGAAATTAAGTTCGCTGCCGCGGTCGCCCCAGACCTGCATGCGCCGCACCGGCGTCGCCGATGCTTCGTCGGCAGGCCAGCAGCGCACGCTTTCCAGCAGTTCGCGTGAAGCGCGGTTCAGGGCATAGGCGCGCACGTCGGTGGCCGGCGGCTTGCCTGCCGGGGCCGGCTGTTCCACCAGTCCGACGCGCAGGCGCTCGCGTGCCAGCAGCAGGGCCAGGGTGCGGCCGACGATGCCGCTGCCGCGTATGCAGATATCCAGGGCTTGGGGCATGGGGCATTGTAAGAGCCTGATCACGGTCTCACAGGGGTCGCGTTGGGGTGCAATCGGGATGAGTTGGCCGCCAAGATCACGCCGCATGGGCTGATGCCCATGCAAGGGATTTGGTGGACAAATCGCCCGCTCGCACAGCCGGCCGGCTGTGCGCCGTGCTACGGCCCGTAAAGGGACGCAAACGCGACCGCGTTTACGGCGCCCCAACCCGAAGGGCAATCGCCTTGCCGGGCGGTCTGCGGCGTTGCAAAGCCTCGCCGGGCGCGAGCCCGGCTTCGTTTTGCGCCTTGCATCCCATCCCGGCAAGGTGCTTGCGCGGCCCCTGCGAGACCGTGAGCAGGCTCTAAAGGCAGGGCAAAATCAGTCTGTTGTCCGTCTATTCAGGAAATTGATCCGTGAGTGCTTCCTCCATGCCCCCGGCCGATGTGCAGGCCCGCATTGCCCGTCTTTTTGTCTATCCCATCAAGTCCTGCGCCGGCGTCGAGCTGTCCGAGGTCCTGCTCACCGAGACGGGCCTGGACCTGGACCGCGCATGGATGGTGGTGGACAGCGAGGGCGAGTTTCTGAGCCAGCGCGAGGCGCCACGCATGGCGCTGATCCAGCCGGCTTTCAAGCGCGGCGGCACCGAGCTGCAGCTGCGCGCGCCCGGCATGCTGGCCCTGCACCTGCGGGTGGACGCCGTCGAGGCGCCGACCCGCGTGCGCGTATGGAACGATGTGGTACCCGCCTACGACATGGGCGACATCGCGGCCCAGTGGTTCACCGATTTCCTGGCGCTCAACGAGCAGGGTTTGCCCAAGGCGAATGCGCCCAAATACCGGCTGGTGCGTTTTGATCCCGAGCACCGGCGCCTGTCCGACAGGAAATGGACGGGCGAGGCCGAGGCGCTCAACCAGTTCAGCGACGGCTACCCCGTGCTGGTGCTGGGCCAGTCTGCGCTCGAAGGGCTCAACGAGCGCCTGCAGGCCAGGGGGCATGCGCCCGTGGACATCCGGCGCTTTCGGCCCAACGTCGTGCTGGAAGGCCTGGAGGCCCACGATGAAGACCGCGTGGGCCCGCTGCAGGTTGCCACGGCCGAAGGGGAGGCTGTGCTCACGCCGGTCAAGCCCTGCCCGCGCTGCCCCATTCCCAACATTGACCCCGATACCGCCCACAGCAGTCCGGAAGTGAACGACACCCTGCAGACCTACCGTCAGGACGCGCGTGTCAAAGGCGCCCTGACCTTCGGCATGAACAGCATCGTCACGGCGGGGGTGGACCATGTGCTGCGCGTCGGGCAGCCAGTCCGCGCCAGCTACCGCTTCGACTGAAGCGGCGCGTCCGGCGCGGGCCGGCGTTTACGCAGGGCCTCGGACAGGTGGGCGTGAAACATGGCCGCCGCCGGCCGCAGAGTGACGCCCTGGCGCGTGAGCAGGCCCAGGCTGCGTGAGATGGTGGGATTTTTCAGCGGCAGCCCGACCACGGCACTGTGGTTGGCGGGCAAGGCCATGCGTGGCACGGCGGCCAGTCCCAGGCCGGCCTCCACCATGCCCAGCAGCGTGCCGATGTGGCTGACCTCGAAGGCGAAGTCAGGTTTGATGCCGGCCTGCGTCAGCACGTCGTCCAGCAGCTGCCGGTTCCCGCTGCTGCGGGCCACCGAGATCAGGCGTTCACTGGCAATGGTCGACCAGCTGACGGACTTGCGGGCCGTCAAGGGGTGATCGCGCCGCATCGCGACGACAAAGGGGTCGTCGTGGATGTCTTCGAACTTGATTTCAGGCATCAAGGAACTCATGAAGCCGATGCCGAAGTCCGACTCGCCGGACAGCACGCTTTGCAGCGTCTGGTTCATGGATTCATCGATGACCCGGATGCGGATGGCCGGGTAGTGGCGTGAAAAACTGCTGATGACCTGCGGCAGGAAGTACAACGCGGCCGAGGGCACGCAGGCCACGGTGACGCGCCCGCTGCGGGTGGCGGCGATGTCGGCAATGCCCAGCATCGCGGCCTCCAGGTCGTCGACGGCGGATCGGGCGCGCTCCAGGAAGATGCGCCCCAGGCTGGTGAGCTCGACCTCGCGGGTCGTGCGGTTGAACAGCCTCGTGCCCAGGATGGACTCCAGCTTTTCAATGCGCCGGCTCAGGGCCGGTGGTGACAGGTGGATGTGTTCGGCGGCGGCCCTGAAACTGCCGCGCTCGGCCACGGCGATGAAGGCCTGCAGCTGATGCAAATCGAAATTGATGTGTTGCATGCATCAATCATATTAAAAGTTGCACTTCAACAAAACCGGGATTTCTTGCACCATGCGTGGCATCGATCACCAGATCCTGAGATGGAGTCCGTCGCATGCCGAACCGAAAGATCCCTTGTGTCCTGATGCGCGCGGGCACGTCCCGGGGGCCGTTTTTCCTGCGCGAGTGGCTGCCGCTGGACGAGCAGGAGCGTGACCAGGCCTTGATCGGCGCCATCGGTGCGTCCGATCCCCTGCAGCTGGACGGCCTGGGCGGCAACAGCACGCTCAACAGCAAGGTGGCCATCGTGTCGCGTTCGACGCGGCCCGGTTGTGACCTGGACTACCTGTTTGCCCAGGTCGGGGTCGGCCACCAGTCGGTAGACACCCGGCCCAATTGCGGGAACATGCTCGCCGGCGTGGCGCCTTTCGCGATCGAGCAGGGCCTCATCCAGGCCCAGGACGGCACCACCACCGTGCGCATCTACAACGTGAACACCGGCGCGACCATCGAGTCCACCGTCTGCACACCTGGTCGGCAGGTCAGTTACGAGGGGGATGCCCGGATCGATGGTGTTCCAGGAACCGCCGCGCCCATCCTCTTGAATTTCCTGGACGCCTGGGGCGCGGTCACGGGCAAGGTCTTTCCCACCGGGCAGCGTATTGACGTGGTCGACGGTCTGGAGGTGACCTGCATAGACGCGGCCATGCCGCTGATGATTCTTCGCGCGAGTGATCTGGGGGTGACGGGCCGTGAGCGCCCGGCCGAACTGGACGCCAACACCGCGTTGCTGGAGCGCATTGAGAAGCTACGTATCCTGATGGGCGTGCGCATGGGCCTGGGCGATGTGACCCACAGCGTGATTCCCAAGCCGGTGCTGGTCAGCCCGGGGGATCAGCCCGACAGCATCGTCTCGCGGTATTTCACGCCCCACAAGTGCCATGCCTCGCACGCCGTGACCGGCGCCATCGGCGTCAGCACGGCCTTTGCCTTGCCCGGCACCGTCGCCAGCGGGAAGGCCCGTGTTGCCGGTCGGCATCCGCTGGCGGTCGTGCATCCACAGGGACAGATTGATGTGGACGTCGAGATGGCGGCAGAGGGGGGCGAGGTCGCCGTTGTCAGGGCCGCCCTGGTGCGCACAGCGCGCAAGATCATGCAGGGGGAGTTGACGCTGCCGGCCTATGTCTTCCCGGCCCGCGACACCGAGGAGGCGGGCGCGGCGCAGTCTGCGGACCGCTTCCCCGAGGAGGAGGTCAAGGTCATCGTTCCCACCAGCGGCGGGGGTGGCAATGACACGATGGCGCGCATTCTCACGCGCAAGCTCGGGCCTGCACTGGGGCATGTTGTGAGCGTGGAGAATCGCACCGGTGCCAACGGCAGTGTGGCGGCGGAGTACGTCGCCGCCTCCCGGCCGGACGGGCATACGCTGATGTTCGGTTACATCGCGACGCATGGCATCAACCCGGTGCTGCAAACCTTGCGCTATGACCCCATCCAGGACTTTGCCCCGGTGGGGCTGGTGGGCTATTCCCCCACGGTGCTGGTGGTCAGCAATGAAACGCCGGTCCAGGATGTGCCGTCCTTCATCCAGCGGCTGCAATCGTCCTCTGCGGGGCGTTTCAACTACGCTTCGGCCGGCGAAGGGACCCTTCCCCACCTGGCGGCCGAGATGTTCCTGCGTACCTTTGAGGTGCAGGGGCAGGAGGGCATCCAGCATGCCGGCGCGGCGCCCGCCATCAGTGCGATGGTGAGGGGGCAGTCGCAGTGGATGTTCCCCAGCCTTTTCAGCGCCCTGCCGTATCTGAAAAGCGGGAAGCTCCGGCTGCTGGCCGTTGCCTCGGCGTCGCGCCTGAGCGCCTGGCCCGGGGTACCGACCCTGGCGGAGCTGGGCATCAAGGGTTTTGATCTGACGCAGTGGTATGCCCTGTTTGCGCCCGCCGGAACGCCGGAGTCCATCGTCAAGAAGTTGAATCGGGCTTTGAACCAGGTGCTGGAAGACCCCGAAGTACGTGCTCGCATGGAGCAGGATGGGGCTCAGGTCCAGACCAGCACGCCCGAGCAACTGCGCCAGCATGTGAAGACGGAGCTGGAGCGCTGGCAGCTGCTGGTCCGCGCCACGGGCCTGGGGCCTGCGCAGGACTTGCTGGAGGCCCAGGAGCTGAGTTGAGCTCTTCCTTGGCGGCGGGCTGATGCCGTGGCGCGCCGGCGCCACGGTCTACCGATCAGTACAATCGCAAGCAGTTTCCCCTGGGCAGAGACGAGGATGAGATCCTCCGGATCCGAGGTCTTCCCACCCGGTCTTCTGTTCTGCAGTCTGCGTGCTCCCGGCACGGAGCCGGGCAGCCCACCCCGCCCCGTGAGGCGGGATGGTGCACAAGGGGTTGATTTCAAAGGAATTTCCATGTCTCTCAAGTGCGGCATCGTCGGCCTGCCCAACGTCGGCAAATCCACCCTCTTCAACGCCCTGACCAAGGCGGGCATTGCGGCGGAGAACTACCCCTTCTGTACCATCGAGCCCAATGTGGGCGTGGTGGAAGTGCCCGACCCGCGCCTTGCGCAGCTCTCGGAGATCGTCAAACCCGAGCGGGTGGTGCCGGCCATCGTCGAGTTCGTGGACATCGCCGGTCTTGTGGCCGGCGCCAGCACCGGCGAGGGCCTGGGCAACAAGTTCCTGGCGCACATCCGCGAGACTGATGCCATCGTCAACGTGGTGCGCTGTTTTGCCGACGACAACGTGATCCACGTGGCCGGCAAGGTGGACCCGATCGCCGACATCGAAGTGATCCAGACCGAGCTGTGCCTGGCCGACCTGGGTGCGGTCGAGAAGGCCCTGCACCGCGTGACCAAGACGGCACGCTCGGGCGACAAGGAATCGATCAAGCTGGTGGCCATCCTGGAAAAGTGCCAGGCAGCGTTGGATCAGGGCAAGCCGGTGCGCACGATCGAGTTCAGCAAGGAAGAACAGCCCTTGCTGAAGCAGTTCTTCTTCATCACGGCCAAGCCCGCAATGTTCGTGGGTAACGTGAGCGAGGACGGCTTCGAGAACAACCCCTACCTGGACCGCCTGAAGGAATACGCCGCCACGCAGAACGCGCCGGTGGTGGCCATCTGCGCCAAGATCGAGGCCGAGTTGTCCGAGATGGACGATGCCGACCGCCTGGAATTCCTCAAGGAGCTGGGCCAGGAGGAACCGGGCCTCAATCGCCTGATCCGCGCGGCCTACAAGCTGCTGGGCCTGCAGACCTACTTCACCGCCGGCGTCAAGGAAGTGCGCGCCTGGACCATCCATGTGGGCGACACGGGGCCGCAGGCCGCGGGCGTGATCCACACCGATTTCGAGAAGGGCTACATCCGCGCCCAGACCATCGCCTTCGAGGACTTCATTGCCTGCAAGGGCGAGCAGGGCGCCAAGGATGCGGGCAAGATGCGCGCCGAAGGCAAGGAATACGTCGTCAAGGACGGCGACGTGATGAACTTCCTGTTCAGTTCTTAAATCGGCGCTTCAGCTGGCGGGCCATTCCATCCGGAACACCGTTCCCGTGCCCGGCGCGCTGCGCAGCGAGACCTGCGCGCCGTATTGCTGTGCGATCTCCCGCACGATGGCCAGGCCCAGACCGCTGCCGCGCAGCGCAGGCGGCGCGGCCCGGTAGAAGCGTTCAAACACATGGGCCCGGTGCTCGGGGGCGATGCCCGGGCCCGTGTCTTCCACTTCCACCCAGCACGGCCCCACACGCACGGTGACGCGCGTGCCAGGTGGGCTGTGGTGCAGCGCGTTGTCGATCAGGTTGCCCAGTGCTTCGTGCAGCAGGGCTTCGGTGCCGGGCACTCCGCAGCTGTCCACACCCGTCTCGAAGCCCAGGTCGTCGCCACGCTGCAGCGCACGTGGCAGGTATTCCTGGATCACCTGCCGTGCCAGGGGCACCAGATCCACGGACGTTCCGGCGGAGGGCGCATGCATTTCGCCGGCGTGCTCGGCGCGGGTCATGGCCAGCAACTGCTCGGTCAGTCGCACGGCCTCATCGGTCGTTTTGCGCGCCGCAGCCAGTGCCGAACTCTCCCGGTCGGCCAGTGCCAGCTGCGTCTTGAGCACCGTCAGCGGTGTGCGCAGCTGGTGCGCAGCATTGTCCAGAAAGCGCTTGCGGATATCGATGAGCCGGCCCAGGCGCGCCAGGTAGCTGTTCAGCGTTTCCACCAGCGGGCGCAGTTCGCGGGGCAGGTCCGGGGGATGGATGGGGGACAGATCGTCGTCACCCCGCTGGGCCAGGCGCTGGCGGAAATTCTCCAGGGGGCGGATGCCGTGTTGCACGCCTGCAATCACGAGCAGCGCTGCCGCCAGCAGCAGCAGCGTCTGGCTGACGAGCGTCTCGCGCAGCTGCTGCTGCACCATCTGCTGGCGCGTCTCCAGGGTTTCGGCCACGCTGACTTTCAGGATGTGCGACCTGCCTTGTTCGTCCTCCAGCACGTGGGTGAGGTGGGCCAGCCGCACGGGGCGTTCCCGGAAGTGCCCATCCTCGAACTGCACCAGGGCGTAATACTTGACGCTGGCTGCCGGTCCGGGTGTGGCGGCCGGCAGGGTGGCCTCGCCGGCCAGCTGCTGGTCGTTGACGTCGCTGATGCGGTAGTACAGGCGCGCGCCCGTGTGGTTCTCCAGCAGATAACCGGCGGCGCGCAGCACGTTGACCTGGAGTGCGTCATTGCGCCAGACCAGCTCTTCGGCCAGGGCTCGGCTGGCCAGGTACAGGGCCCGGTCGTAGGCCTCGTTGCTGGCTTCGATGGCGTTGCCATAGGCCACCCAGGCATTGATGGCAATGAGCCCGGCCAGCGGCGGCAGGATCCAGCCCAGCAGGCGGGTGCGCAGCGAGGCGGCGGCACGTGCCATGTCAGTGCCCTGGCCCGGCCGGTGGCATCAGCATGTAGCCCAGGCCGCGGATGGTGTGGACGACGGGCGGCCCGGCCTGCCCCGGCGGGACGGGGGCGGATTCCAGCTTCTTGCGCAGGCGGTGGATCAGCACCTCGACCGCTTCCAGTTCCACGGCCTCGTCGGCAAAGACGGCGCGGTGCAGGTCGTCCTTGCTCACGGTGCGCCGGGGGTCTTCCAGCAGCACCCGCAGGGCAGCCGCTTCCCTGGGGGTCAGGGCCAGGGGCTGGTCAAACAGGCTGACCTGGCCGGAACTGCGGTCCATTTCCAGGGGCCCCAGACGCAGCCGGGTGTTCCTGGTGCGGCCGGGCCGGCGCAGCAGGGCCTGCAGCCGGGCTTCGAGTTCACTCAGGTCGAAAGGTTTGGGCAGGTAGTCGTCTGCGCCCAGGTTCAGACCCAGCACGCGGTCGGGCACGCTGACGCGGGCGGTGAGCACCAGGACGGGTACGGTGTCGCCGCGCTCGCGCAGGCTTTGCAGCACGGACAGCCCGTCCAGGCCGGGCAACTGCAGGTCCAGCAGCACGGCGTCAAAGCCATGGCCTGCCGCCAGTTGCGCCAGGGCTTCATGTCCGTCCCGCGCAAAGCTCACGGTCAAACCCGTCTGGCGCAGGGCGGTGCCCAGCCAGAGCGCCAGATCGGGGGTGTCCTCGACCAGCAGGATGTGGGGGCCAGGGCCGGATGACACTTGATTTCCCGATGGTGAACAGGCACTAAGGGTTTCTACTGAACCGGATTGACAGCCGTTTGAAAG